>Ga0302205_10000430_pt1 | contig 17579 bp, 14 predicted proteins | sample II_Fen_E1_3_FD_194582 | JGI IMG/M metagenome (GOLD analysis project Ga0302205, IMG submission 194582) | Peat permafrost microbial communities from Stordalen Mire near Abisko, Sweden - II_Fen_E1_3 | ecosystem: Environmental > Terrestrial > Soil > Wetlands > Permafrost | place: Sweden: Abisko...
TAAGCAGACGGGAAGCCTCCTTCATTACTTTATCGTAACGCAGACCTGCTTCCATTGAACCACTCTGATAATAATAGTTACTTAATATATCATTGACCATCACCTGCTTGACCTGTTCCTTATACAGATCCAGGTCCTTCGAGAGATTATGTGACAACTTAGCCTCCAAAGCCTTAAATTCGCCTTTCGCATCATCATAATAACCTTCAAACTTGGCTATTTCTATAAGTTTCTTAAGATAACTTTCGCTCTGTAGGTCGTATGTGAATCCACTCTTCAACACACGCTGTTTAAACTTTTCATAATCGGAATTCGAGATATCAAAGACAGATGGAGCTGCCACTGTGGGATGTTGGGCTTGATACCACCGCCATCGCGCACTTCACGCCCCTTTGATGTATAAAAAATATGTGTCAGACTGTCAGGAATATGTTCTGTATAGCCACCGTTTGCATTATGCTTATAATTGATAGCCTGTATACAACGCCCGCTAGGGATGTAATACTTACCTGTAGTCAATTTCAGATTCCCGTTATAAGGCACATCCATAGGCATCTGAACCAGTCCCTTGCCATAAGTTCTCGTACCTATTATAATAGCCCTATCAAGATCTTGCAAAGAACCGCTGGTTATCTCGCTCGCACTAGCAGTCTCGTCATTCACAAGTACTGCCACCGGAATGACCGTATCTATGGGTTCAAGTCTTGTGGTATAATCCGAATTTGCCCTTTTCAGTTTCCCCTTAGTGGAAACAATATTCAAGCCCTTTGGTACGAACATGTTTACGATATCCACTGCTTCCGACAGCGAACCACCACCATTGTTGCGGAGGTCAAGTACGATACCACGTGCGCCTTTCGTCTTAAGGTCGATAAATGCCCGTCGGACATCTTTTGAGCAATCCTCCGTGAAACTACTAAGGTTTATATATCCTATACTATCCTTCTGCATTCCGTAATATGGGACAGCCGGCATCTTGATAGTGCGGCGGGTAATCTTAAACGACATCACTTTTCCTGTGCTCGGACGTTTAACCTTGAGTATAAAACTTGTACCCGCGTCACCCCTCAGTCGGTCGCTCACCTCACTTGTATTCTTATTTGTCATCAGTGTATCATCAATACTGATGATAATATCACCCTTCTTCAGTCCGGCTTCCGCAGCAGGCATACCTTCATAAGGCTCATCTATAACCACCCTGTGCAACTTTTTATGATAACGAATCAGTGAACCAACCCCGGCATATTTTCCGGTTATCATCATCTTAAGTTCCTTCACGTCATTCTCGGGATAATACACAGTATAAGGGTCAAGTCCCTCAAGCATCGCCTTTATTGCTGTACCGATAACCTCCTTTGGATTGAGTGTGTCAACATACATCAAATCCAAGTTCTTATATATATAATTGAACACGTCGAGGTTCTTAGTCACATCAAAATTATGGCTTTTTGCGTCTTGTGCAGATATCGGAGATACCGCCACAAGCATAATAATAAGATATAGCAAACGTCTTTTCATACTTTAAAATAATTAAATGCGGGTACAAAAGTACATGAATAATGTTATCTAGCCGCCATCTTAGACTTTTTTTTATTGTATTTTAGCGAGAAAAGCAATTTTTTTCTCCAAAAACTTGCACAATTCAAAAAATGCTTGTACTTTTGCACACGCAATTCAGAAATGAAAGCACTGCTTCAATAGCTCAGTTGGTTAGAGCACCTGACTGTTAATCAGGGGGTCGTTGGTTCAAGCCCATCTTGAAGCGCAAAATTTAAAAAACCTGTAAGTCAACAACTTACAGGTTTTTTATTTTTACACCTTTCAAATTTGCACCCAATTTGCACCCATTTATTCTTATTACACCCATTAAAATTATAATACATTCCTACTGGATATAGAAAAAGCAATCCAGTAGGAAAAAAAATGAGATTGCCAACTTTTAAGGTTGACAAGTTGAAAATAACTATGGGTGTCAACTGTCAACCTTTATTATTAGTAAAACACCCTTTGAACTATCTGAGAAGGTCGGAACGAATCTTTTTCAATCAATTTTTAACTTTTTCTATTTGGAATGTAATGATTTGGGTATTTTTGCGTACTAATAGATAGACAATCCAAAACAATGAGCAAAGAAGAAAGGCGAATAATAGATAGAATCCTGCATGGACATGACGAAGATTTCCGTCAGCTGACTCTTCCGTATGAGGAAGAACAGCTACGCTTCATCCTTCGTCTGGAGCCGAACAAGCAAGAGGCCGAAGAACTCAAACAGGACACTCTGTTGAAGGCTTTTCATGGATTGAAGGATTATCGTGGTGAAGCCACATTACAGACCTGGCTGCTAGGCATAGCCTACAGGACGGTGGTGAGCCATCTGAGGAAGCATCCACCACGAACCGTTTACTTTGAGGATGATGAAAAGCTGATGGCTCAGGTTGAAGAGAACGACGTTGATGAATCGTTGAACCTCTATACGGAGGAACAAATTGACAAATTGATGAAAGCCATTGATATGTTGCCACCTCAGGACCGCACCGTTATCACAGAGTTCTATCTGGAAGATCGCCCGATGAAGGAAATTGCTCAGATGCTCGACATAGAGTATGGCACTGCAGTGACACGCCTACACCGCATCAAGAAGAAACTTTATCTTATAATTAAAAAAATGTAGCATTATGAAATACGAGGATAAAGCACTGCGCGAAGCGCTGCGAAGAAAGTATGGAGCTCCACAGAAGCCAATGGCTTCCAGAAGCAGCAAGCACACGCCGTTGTGGCCGTGGCTCTCAGTTGCCGCCGTGGCTCTTATTCTTCTTACACTGACCTTCTGGCCGAAGCAAGATACTACGACGCAAGCAGTAGCAGTTGTTTCAGAAAAGATGGAGGATGCTCCAAAGACTCTGGTTGAACGGCAAACAGAGGAACCTCGGCAAGAACTTGCTCAGAATGCAGAAACAGCAGCTCCAATCAAAGCTGAAAGGCCTAATAAGGTTGCTCAGGCGCCCACCTCCGAAATAAAATCAAATGACTCTTATGCAATCGAGAGTAGTCCGAGAGTTCTTAATGAGTATGTACATTACGCCTCTAATATCGGTGAAAATTATCAGGCTCCCCGTCGCATGGAAGATTTCATAGCGAAGATGGCCAATTATAATAATGTAAAGGGTGAGGAACTTGACTGTACATCCGGTAAGAAAGATACGACGGTAATATCAATGGCCTATTTATTCGAGGACAGGGATGAACTGAACCTCTTCGGTAGATTGCTTCAGGCAGCATGTTGGTACAACGATAAGACACCGGGCTACCTACTCAACTATTCGCACCAACAGTTCTTCTTCTGTCTGAAGGATCTGCACCTTGGACTGAAGTATCTCTGGATAGCCGAGCGGGTAAATGGCAAGATACTGCTCTACAGCACCCACTCGCCCATCAACACAGAGGTATCATCAGAATGTTTTAAAGAATATCGCGATAAACTTACACATACAAGTATTAATTAAAAAACAGCAAAAGTATGAAAAAAGTTTTTATAATGAGCCTTCTGGCTCTCACAAGCATTGCCACGCAGGCACAAGAGCAGAAAGATGTTAGAGTAAGAGCCATCAGCCCTGTCTTCATGTACCCCTCGCCGGAGCCCACTGTTGACAAGAAAACGAAACTACAGACTATTGAATGGCCTAGTACGGAAAATAATACTTGGCATGAGAATATCGGCATTATTGACAATGTGCCCATTGAAAAGGACATGAAATCCATTATCATCGCCAAAGCGGCTATGAAAGGAGAAAACTATGCGCCAATAAGTTGGAAGTTGACGGATGAAGGTGACAACAGCGTGCTTCACTGCTATTTCCTAATGAAGGCAGACATAGTGGAGAACCTATGGCTTGGAAACGCTGAGAGCACTATACTCGACAAGGCTACTGGCACTATCTATCAAGCCAGAAGCACTTTCCCTGAGTGCTGTTATGACAAGGTGTTCGGTGTGAAAGGTAAGAAGGGTACTTTGCTCGATCTGCAAATCATATTTCCTCGTCTGCCTGATACCGCCAAGGATTTGGCCATCTACGGAGTTCCCAACTGGCTCATGCGTGGAAGCGACGTGAAACAAATTGCCATTATGCCAGACGGAGAAAATACGACGGCCTATGACCAAGTGCCACAGTTCCACATGGCTCACATGGTGAAGGACTCCCTACGCTATAACAAGGACAAATATGAGTCGTGGGCTGTCTATAACGATCCCCACCTCATTAAGCCGGTAAAAGAGAAGACGATGGCTCTATGGCGTACAGCTGATGCCACTTATCTGGCCATTGCTACTGAGCAGAACTGGATTCGTGAGTACCACGGGCGTGGTGGAAACACCATACTTCTAGACCAGCAAGGTCATCAGTACAAATGTAAAGGCGTGATGGGTTACCCGAACGACCGTATTTTCTGGCTCGAAGGCTATCCCGGCGACTATTTCGCTATGGTTCTCATTTTCGAACCAGTGCCGCTTAATGTCGAAAACTTCACTTATGTTGTGCCTGAGGGTGAGCCTTTCAACATGTGGGGGGCCAACTGGAGTGGCGAAGTGATACCAAACCTCGAAGTGCAGCAGCTCCGCAAAAATCAACAATTATTTGAATACCATCCTCGTGTGGTTGTTAAATAAGTATATTTATAGAATAAAAGAACAGCAACATTAATTGCCCTTCTGATGGTATTCATCGGGAGGGCAATGGCTCAGAGAACCAACGATTATTAATTTCAAATCTTCTATAGAATGAAATGAACTTTTGAATTTGCTCCCCAACTTGGGGAGGAATAGAAATTCAACTTGTCAACCAATAATTTCCCAATGGCCTTCTTTTCTTCCTCCTACGCGTTTTAAAATTCCCTCATCTTGTAGCTTCTTAAGTTGATATTCAACTGCCCTTGATGAAATATTAAGATTGCGAGCAATGCCTTCGGCCGTAATCTGAGGATTATCTTTTATAAAATCAAGAATCTTTTCCGAAGTCTTTTCCGAAGTACCAAGAAAAGCAGGATGAATAGGAATCGTGGCAAGGAAATAGCTGTTATTATCATCTGTTTCAAAGATAGGCTCAGGGGAACCATTCTTTCTGAGAGCGTTATAAATCTTAGGGAAACCAGTAGAATGTCCTTCTGTTATATCCAGTTCCTTCAATATGTCTCCGATTCTTCGGTTGCGATAGTTACGGCTCACCACACGTGGCATCTTCAAGTCATCAGCACGAAGTGGAGGCATGGGACCTTCAAGACTATACACCTGAATGCTATCAAGGTTGATACGTATCTTTATCGGATTGCGGTCATCGTATGATTTATGATACAGAGCATTGGCCACCACTTCTTCCAAAGCGGCATAAGGATAATTGTAGGCACGCATCGCCTCGGCCTGTCCTTCTATCTTGACTACCTTTTCTGTGATTACCTGTGAGCGAAGATAGCTCATCACTTCGGCATACTGAAGATGGATTGGCCCGTGGAAGATTTTCTCTTCAAACTTGTCACCAATATCATCTTGAAACAGAACCGTTTCTATTCGAGTATAAGGAATGAATTTCTCTGGGTCATCACAAAAGAATAGCAATGCAAAGTTCTTAGGGCGCGTATATTCTGAAGTTCCACCAACCATTTACAAGCTCCAACTTGCTCCACTGCCATGAGAACTTTTACATATCACGCAAGGAAGGGACTATCTCCGAGATTGTACAAGCTATCATTATCTCAACCTCGAAAAATGCCTTTCCAAATTGCTTTTCCATCTGGTAAGAATCTTTATAATATAAATATTCTTCGAAGCTCTAATAGATTCTATATCTTTAGATTTTAAAAGATCAATCCTTAAAATGTTACTTTTATCAATTTTGTAAGATGGCACATCTTTTAGTAATATGAATCCATTGATTATGAACATACAGTCGTCTTGTTTTTTCAGTCCGAGATTCTGTTTGATGTCATCCATCGTTAGTAATTCAAATTTCTTATTTTTAATTTTATAAAAAAAGGAATATTTCTGACCATTTATCACAACAGGATGAGAATTAGGATTTTCGACGACAATAGAATCATAGGGATTGTTGATCTTCCTGATAACAATTGGATAATCTTGAACAAATTCCCAATCCTCTTTGTCTATTGAGTTCATATCTATACCGATAGGATTCTTCACAAACTCATTATCATTCACAAGTATAGCACTATTTCGTTCAGCAAATGCGCTATCACTCATCAGCTCTATTAGATTCTGATCATCAGAACCCATATGAGGAACAATCGTAAGATGTGATATTTTTTCTTGCAGTATTGAATCTTCTAATTTTGAATCTTTAAAAGTCTGACTATACAAGGGATTACAAAGATCTAATAAACAAATACAGAGAAAGATTTTTTTTGTTTTAAATTCGAATTTAAATATTCTCATGATAATTTTTAAATAAATTGAATGGATTTCATGCGATTACTCACTATTGTTGTTCCATATGCTCCAACAAATTGATAAGAACGCCACAACCAAGCCGTGTATCAACATCTCTGTCGCAGAGTTTGCCTGTTTTGTCGAACAATTTATATGTAGGGAAACCGATTACACTAAGGTAGCGTTCAATGGCTGATTGCTGTTCTGTAGGCAAATTGTAGTGAACATTATTTTCACCATCTAGATGATATTCCTTGATGATATTTTTCCAGGCCTCATCAGGACTCTTGCTCGCAAGATAGAGATAGACAATATCATAGTCCTTCAGCTTTTCTTTCAGTTCCTTGGATTCAGACAAAGCTTGCTTACAAGGAGCACACCATGTTCCCCAAATATCCAAATACACATAGCGTCCACGATAAGGTGCTATGATTTTGTCGAGAATATCTTTGCCATCTTTCATCTCCTTAAACAATTCATTATCTTTGATACTATTGGAAGCGATTGTCTTTCCTTCAAGATTGAGATATATTTCATTTTGAAGAGTGATACGTTTGCGAAATTGCTCATTACTCACAAGACTTAAAGCTTTTACAAGAACAGCAGGTGTTATTGATTGTGGATTTTGTTTCAGATTTTTATAAAGGAACTGTGTGACAACCATATCCTTCATGATATCGGGATAGTTACGTTGACAGGCATAATCGTGCAGATGAATACATTTCATCAATATACTGTAACTACGCCATAAACGTTTGTCAATATCCATACGTTCAATAATCTTTGTTTGTTTTTCTTGAATTGTTTTATTTGAAGAGAAAAGACGGCTCTGGATTATCGAGAATTCATTTAGACTCTTGGCTTTTTGAGCAGCACAGGCAATTTGCAGTGAGCAATCATCTCCGGATTTCAGTATAGCAAGTTCTTCATCTGTGATTTTAACAACCCCATCTTCCCTCATTTTCTGTAAAACATCAGCATTACGATCATTCGTAATAACCCCACGTCTGTTTTTTACAGTATCTACAACAAGAGAATAGGCAATCGTTCCATCTATGGGACTAATTGTATTTCTTTGACGAATCAACTGACTAAACATCAACGGGAAATCATACCTCGACATATATTTCTCTTTCAACATATTACTTTCAATCTCATTCACAAGGTTCATTCCTGGGTTCTTTATGGTATTCAAACGATCAAAGGCGTAACGGATCTCCAGGTTGCCTTTACGATATTTCTTGAAATCGTCAGACAACTCAGGATACTTTTTGATCAACATTTCGTAGTTCTCCTGGTCTTTCTCATAAAGCACCTTCATTGAATCACACACTATCTTATCTGGTTTTTCGAAGAGATCGACTCCGTCAAACGCCGTATCATAAACGTCTCCATACTTGAATATCTCATTTTGAAGCTGCACTCCTTCCCCAACGAAGTTGTGGTCTCCTGTACTGATATCCTGAAACAGATGATATGTTTTTCCGGGATTAAAGTTATTGATAAGAACACGGCGAGCTCCATCAATATGCCACCAGATATCCTGATTGCCATATACCGGTATTGCCACATTGAAGTGTCCTGCCGCATCTATCTTTGTTTTTATACTACAAGGATCGCCTGTACAAATGTCAAAATATGAAAATTCGATATTTGTATTAGGAGTACAGTTTTTTACTTCACCCGAAATTTTTATTGTATCAGGATTGATGATAGAAGTTTCCGCATGACTTTCAACAGAACATAGTGATGTCACAACAACAGAGATGATTGACAAGAAAGTGGTAATCTTTTTCATAGTTATTATATTATCATTTTATCTTTGCAAATATAAACTAAATATTCTTTCGTACAATAGTTTTATAGAAAATATTTTCATCAAAAGCTTGTTATGTAAAATTAAAAAATTATTTTTGCAAAGAATTTATGAAGAATTTATTAAATTAATATTAAACCCTGTCTAAAAACGGGGAGTATTATAGAGGTATCCAATACATAATGAACAGACATATTTTTCGTTTTGCAATTATTGCATCATTCTTTACTTCACTTTCATCAGTGAATGCACAGAGTAATGGCTTTTGGTTGAATGGTCATGTCCGCGATAATTTTACGGACGCTGGAATTAAGGAAGCCAAAGTGTATCTCTTGAGTAAAGATAGCGTGATACGGGATAGTACCCAGACAAGAGATGATTATTTTTCGTTTAGAGTGAAGAGAGACAAATCGTTTCGTTCATGCATCATCAAGGTTACGCATCCCGGTTATCAGACGCTGTATAGCTCTCATTCGCTGAAGTATGTAGGTAAAAATGCATATTTTACTATCCCCACCATCTATATAAAGCGGAAGAACACCTTTACCGAACAAACGCTTAAAGAGGTGGTGGTGACAGCCACGAAGGTGAAGATGTTCTATCGTGGCGACACACTGGTATATAATGCAGATGCCTTCAATGTGGCCGATGGCAGTATGCTGGATGCGCTCATCCGACAGATGCCCGGCACGGAACTGACCAAGGAGGGTGAGATCTATGTCAATGGCAGGAAGGTGGATAACCTGCTGCTCAACGGCAAGGATTTTTTCCGTGGCAAAAACAAGCTGATGTTGGAGAACCTGCCCTACTACACCGTGAAAGAGATCAAGGTGTATGACCAGACAACCGAAAAGGCCATGGCACTCCATGATGACAGAGCTGAGAAGGACTTCGTGATGGACGTGAACCTGAAGAGGGAATACAGCAAGGGATATATGGCCAACGTGGGGGTTGGCGTAGGTACCGAGGACGCTTATCTGGCTCGCCTGTTCGGACTCAGTTTTACAGACATCTCGCGACTGGCCGTTGTAGGAGGTACCAATAACCTGAACATGAGCGACTATTCGTTTAGCGGGAATGCCAATGATGAAGGGTCACGAGAGGGACGGACAGACAGCAAATTGCTGACAGCCGAGCTGATGACAGAACACAAACGCAACAAGAATGTGCTGACGGTAGAACTGAGCCGAAAGAGATCTAATCAGGGTACAGACGAGTTTCAGGAGACCTTCCAGAACGAGGCCAGCACCTTCAGCACAACACAGAATTCATCTACCGACAAGAACATCGGGGCATCGCTATCAAACAAGTACACCTTGAAGCTGCCCTTCTGGTTGGAGAGCACCACGAATTTACGATTCAACAGCAAGAAGGACGACAGCAATGAGCGTTATTTTGAATCGGGTGCCGACACAAGACAGCAAGGCCTTGCCGTGCTCGACTCCCTGTTCAGCATGGGTGTCGCCATCAACGACCCTTCCATCATCAGTGCCCGCAAACGCTGGGTGGACAGTAAAACGAAGGAGTATGGGGCATCGCAGGATATTGCCTTTGCCAAGAATCTATATTCCAGTGACATCATTGAATTCAGCGCAGGCGCGGAATACACTAAGAGTACTGATGACACGGAACGGTTTAATCGTTATCTCACCTGGAATTCAGGTCTTACCCAGAATGACATCACGGAACTCATCGACCATCCCAATACCCATGTGGGGTTAAAGTCCGACGCTTCATATAAGATCTCGCGTCTGCTTTATAATACAGACTTGAAGTTCTTTGCCGGTTATCGCTTCAATCATGACAAAGACAGAGAGACGATAACAGATGCTGTGTCGTCGGTAGTCGATCTTATGAACAGTTATAACAGACGGATGACAGAGAATATCTATACAATGGGGGTGAATTATCATTATAATTGCATCAATGGCGATAAGAAATTACATACAGAGGTTAATCTCACCCTGCCACTATCTGTCATTGACAGAAACTCAAGTTATACCCGATATACGTTAGATACTTGCCTGACGCAATCACCTGTTTTCTTTGAACCGTCACTGACAATTACTCATAACAAATGGATAGGTAATATAGGTTCTACCTTATGGAACGTTACGGCTTCTACATCGTTGAAGTACTCCCTTCCGGATGCCACTCAGCTGATCACCCTTCCTCTGACATCAGACAGAATAAACATCTATCAGGGTAATTCCCATCTGAAGTCGCCCGCCGTATGGAAGTCAAGCCTTAAATGGAAACTCCCAATCAAGCAAAAGTCTGCGTATCTGAATCAAAGCCTGACTTACACGAGTTACATCAACAGGATTATTAATACCTATCGTTATGATGCAGGCGTGTACACCAATAAGCCGGACAACGTTAATGGTACATGGAATTTGGAGTTCAGTTCTCGTGGGGATCAGACTATAGAAATAGCAAAATGTAGTACAAACATCACTTATATTTTGAATAGCAACTACCAAAAGATGAAAAACTTTGTTGCCGACGGTGCAACAGGACAATCTCGACAGATTGACAATGACGAACTACACAGTTCTGCGTCCATGCGATTCTGGAGCCATTATAAGAGTGTGTCTGGAGGGTTTCGTTTAAGCGCAGATTGGAGAAAACCGTTGAATGGCAGAGCCGACATGGGCTATCGTGATACCTGGGAATATAAAGGAGACATCTGGCTTACTGCCAGTTTGCCTGCCGGCATAGATCTTGACACCGATTGCGAAGTTCTCAAGCGTCAAGGCTATTCAAACGATGAATTGAACAAACTGACGTGCGAATGGAATATGGGCCTGTCAAAGTCTATATTAAAGGACCAGATCGGTTTGAGTCTGAAAGCCATTGACATCCTTCGCCAATACAAGAGCGTTGCATATATCGTCAACGAGCGTGGAATCTGCGAGACGCGTGCCGTCACACTTCCCTCTTACCTGCTCTTCAGTATAACCTATAAGTTTAACAAACAACCTAACAAGAAGAAGTGATAAAAAATCGATTTCCTTTTTTTCATCAGAGAGAATCTGCTGATTGCGGACCGTCATGTTTGCGAATGATTTCCAACTATTATGGTCGTGATTATTCATCGGAGATGTTGCGTAAGCACTCCTTTATTTCAAGAGAAGGCGTATCGATGCTGGGAATCAGTGACGCGGCAGAACACATAGGTCTTAAGACACTTGGCGCTATGGTATCTTTCGACCAGTTAGCAAACGAAGCGATGTTGCCATGTATTCTCCATTGGAATCAGAATCATTTTGTGGTTTGTTATGACATTAAGAAGACAAGGAGGGGGGTATATAAAATCTACATAGCCGACCCAGCGCATCAGAAACTGATCTATAACGAAAAGGATTTCAAGAAGTGCTGGATTAGTACGCAACGGAGAGGAAACGAATGCGGTGCCGTTCTTTTAATAGAACCAGGGGTGGATTTCGGAAAACGAAAGGATGAAATACAGATATCGAAAAAAAGTATAGCATCATTCTTGAGATATTTTTTCCCATATAAAGGACTGTTGCTTCAACTCGTGGTGGGTATGATTGTGGGCAGTTTGCTGCAACTCATATTCCCCTTCCTTACTCAGGCCATGGTAGACTACGGTATTCAGGGAAAAGACATTAATATTGTTACCCTGATACTGATTGCCCAACTGATGCTCTTCATTGCCCAGTTAAGCGTAGGATATATCAGGAGTTGGATTTTGTTGCACATCAACTCCAGAATCGACATCTCTTTGATATCTGATTTCTTGATCAAGTTAATGCATATGCCTCTCTGTTTCTTTGAATCCAAGAGAACAGGTGACATTATGCAGAGAATAGGTGACCATGGAAGAATAAAAGGGTTCCTGATGGGTAACTCCATTGGTATTCTTTTTTCGGTGACGAACTTTATCATCTTCGGAGTGATTCTTGGCTATTATAACCTAAAGATACTGTTGATTTTTTTGCTGGGAAATACGCTTTATGTCATTTGGATTCTTGGGTTTATGCACTATAGAAGGGAACTGGATATCAAACGTTTCTATCTGGCTTCGATTGAGCAGAGTAATATAATCCAACTTATTCAGGGAATGCAAGACATCAAACTGAATAACTGTGAGAAACAGAAACGCTGGGAATGGGAGCACATTCAGATTAATCTTTTCAAGATTAGTGTGAAGGGATTGACTATTGGGCAGATTCAACAAACAGGCTCTGTGTTCTTCACAAAGTCTACAGACATCATTGTGTCGTTCATTGCTGCTTATTCCGTGGTTAAGGGTGATATGACTCTGGGGATGATGATGTCATTGTCTTATATCTTGGGACAAGTGTCAGCTCCAATAAACGATTTTATCGGTTTTGCACATTCATATCAGGATTCTAAGATAAGTCTGGAACGTCTGAATGAGATTCATGCTCAAGAAGACGAGGAGCATGATATCGCAAATAAGCTATCAGTGTTGCCAAATAATAGGGATATACAGGTAAAAGACCTGACATTCAGCTATAGTGGTGCAGAAAGAGATTATGCTATAGAAGGAGTTAATCTGACGATTCCAGCCAACAAAGTTACTGCGATAGTGGGGGAAAGCGGAAGCGGGAAAACCACCTTTATCAAGATTCTACAGGGTTTCTACAAGCCCAATAGAGGGCAGATTACTGTTGGCGGAATCAATCTGGAAATGATTAATCCTCACTTGTGGAGAAGTCTTACTGGGTCGGTGATGCAGGAAAGTTTTATTTTCTCTGATACAATCGCAAAGAATATTGCTTTGGCAACAGACGAAGTGGATTTAGTAAGACTCTATCATGCAGCAGAGATGGCCAACATCCATGATTTTATTTCATCTTTACCAATGGGGTATAACACAAAGATTGGTATGGAGGGAAGCGGAGTCAGCCAAGGGCAGCGCCAACGATTATTGATTGCCAGGGCCATCTACAAGGACCCTGAGTTTATGTTCTTCGATGAAGCAACAAATTCTCTTGATGCTACGAACGAAAGGATTATCATGAATAATCTTCAGGAGTTTTATAAGGGAAAAACGGTGCTCATTGCCGCACATAGACTTAGCACGGTGATGAATGCTGATAATATCATTGTTTTAAGCAACGGACACGTTATTGAACAAGGAACTCATAAGGAACTTGTGAAGATGAAAGGTGCATACTATACATTGGTTAAGAATCAATTGGAACTTGGAAATGAGTAAACGAGAGAACAACAAACCCCAAATAAGAGTTGCAGGAGTGGTTAGTAAGCCTGAGAAGGAAAACAAAAAAAAGATAGAACTCCGGAGTGGTGAAGTGCAGGAATTAATAGGCAGACCACCTGCAGCCATTCTGAAAAGTGGTATTACTGTCATTTTATTTTTTGTCGTGTCATTTTTTATTTCGAGTTTCTTTATTGTATATCCTGAACAGATGACTGCAACTGCCAAACTGTTTCCTTCTATGGATATTGATTGTGTGAACTCACCATCAGATGGTCGACTGTTGTGGGTGATAGATAATATGAATGCCGATGTTGCTAAGGGTGATACTTTGGCAAAAATTATTAATTATTCCGCAGATACATCGTGTCTGGTCAGTAGCGTTGATGGGCATGCTTTTAAGGCAGATGTTTTGGAAAAGAATATGGATATAAAAGCAGGACAACGATTGTTTTTCATTTCAAGAACTGTTAACATTGGCCAAAAGCATGAGATACATGGGGTAATTTATCTTCCTATTGACAGTATATCAGTGTTAAGATTGGGACAAGTTGCAGAGGTTAACTATAAGGGATTCTCTTATCCGTTTGTAGTATCGGAATTTGGCAGCATTGCCAATGATGAAGGTAAATATCCCATTACTGTTTCTTATGTCGATAGTTTGAACCTCTTTAATAACGTTGAACCGGAAACTTGCGTCGCTAAGATTAAGATGTCGAATCAAACGGTATTTGAGAAATTCTTTGCAAAACGGTTGAACGTCCTTAATAAATATAAAATCAATTGATTGATGAAAATCAAACAAGCTATATTGCTGCTCACCAACAGGACCGATTTTGCTGTTCGTGACAGATACGATAAATTAGTGAAGGAGTATGGGGAAAAGGCGGATGTAATTCTGTTTTTTGATAACTCTGTATCCATTGACTGCCGTGAACTGGATTGTTTTGAAAGAATCTACACGTTCAGCGTGTCTGAGTTGATAGATGAGGGGTATACTGCACTGGAAAGCGGTTTTCTCGGTAATTGTCATTACCCCCTGTTGAAATTCCATAAGGATTATCCAGAGTATGAAAATTGCTGGCTGGTGGAAGACGATGTTGTGTTCTCAGGCAATTGGAGCGTGCTGTTTGACGCTTTTGTTGACGACACTTCAGATTTGGTGACAGCCAAGATACGTAAATATGAGGACGAACCAAATTGGTACTGGTGGAGAAGTGTGAAAGTGCCAGAAGGGGTGGTCTTGTCTACAGATAAGTTATATGCATCATTCAATCCTATATACCGCCTATCGGCAAAAGCCATGGAATGTCTTGATATAGAAATGCGCAAAGGTTGGCGTGGCCATTTCGAGGCGCTTGTTCCAACCATTGTCGCAAAATATGGCTTAACGATGCGTGACATGGGTGGCGAAGGGCAATTCGTCAAAAATGGAACAGAGAACAAGTTTTATACAGAGAATACTCACACATGGATACCTCTGCGAGTACAAGTAATAATCCCGAATATGATATACCACCCCATAAAGGAGAAAATATCGAAAAAAACTTATAGACGTAACTGTCTGCTCTCAATCGTAGGAGAGCATAGTAACTATAAGGTGTGGATGACTGGAGATGTTGATAGGAACTTTGATGTTCACTTAATTGTTCATGATCTTTCTTTTAGGAAAAATTATGGCGGTACAGATTTCGCTTATGGAAAAGCGGGACGCAATACAGAACTAATCAAGGATTATTTCAACAGCCACGAATATCTGCTTAATCAATATCATTACTTCTTCATCATCGATGAAATGTCATCAATTATGACACCACAAATCAATTCCTTGTTTGATGAAATGGAGAAGGATGCAAATGAGTTCTCGCTTGTAGGAATGACCATGCCATGTTTCCGTCAGGATTTGATGAAACAATTGCTGAATGATGATCCGGAATGTTCCGTGGTTTATTTCTAAAAGTGTTTTTAACTATGGTTGGTCGCAGTCAAGTAATGCCAACAGCAAGAAGTGGTTCGGTAATTTTTCTTTGAGGCCGTGAAGGATGATCCCCACATTGCAATCCCTCACGTCCTAACAACCCCTTGTCATGTGACGGAAATTTCGAAAAAGTCTAGATTTTCCATATCATACAATTTCTTTATTTATTTCAATAATATCTGCCATGTGTATTGTGTGTCTGGCACACAGAAAACTTGTTTTGTACTGAAATAGATAGATAGACATATTTAATAAAAATCAAAAGTGTATATTTATGAAACGTAGCAAGAATGTACCAATTGAAGCTCGTACAAAAACACTACAAGAGTATCGAAGTGGTTTGTTTTCAGTAGAAGAATTGTACAAAAAGTATAGTTTTCCCAATCGTCATATAATTCAATTGTCCACATTGTCGTGACTTACATAAAAAAGTCTGACAGTTTACCAAACCATGGTGAAGACTTCGCTCTATCTCACAGACTAACATCAATCACGAGGATGTTGTGCGTGAATATGAACTTCATAAACAGTGGACGTCAAAGAACAATATACATAAGACCCCCTATATACACCTTCTATTTACGAAATTGAGGATTTGGAAAAAATGGATGAAATATGATATAATTATATCGGTGGAGTTTAAATGCCATGGGCTCCAAACTAAAAAGTAGCTCTTTTTGGTATAAACATGGTTTTAACTAAAATAATTTGATTAGAAATGAGAAAAATTAGAAAGTTCTCTGTGAACGAGAGTGGATTCATGTTGTCACCAGAAGAGATGCGCCGAATAAACGGTGGCGGCAATGGATCGTGTAAGACAGATCAGTGTTATGCCTATATGTATGTTAATAATGAAGTCCAAAGTGTTTATTCTGGATACTGTGGTACAGACTATGCAGATAACCGTTGTGCTTGCTTAACTACTGTAGGCAGTTTCTATGGTGATAATAATGAATGTGGATAATTAACGACAACTGAACAACAAAGGCTATGTTTCTCGTAATGACTATTCATTTTCGATATTTGAGAATCCATAGGCATAGTCATGGACTGAAACACAGCCAAATTATAACTACGCTCCGGTATTGCTAATTTCAAACAATATTACAACTACAGGCGCCCTCATCAAAGTCTGGTAAAGATTATTCCTGTTATGGAATATGGCATAGCTTTATGAAAATGTTTTCATTAAAAGCTTGTCATGTAAGATTAAGATATTATATTTGCAAATACTTTATAAAGAATTTATCAAATTAATGTTAACCCCTGTCTAAAAACGGGGAGTATTATAGAGATATCCAATTCATAATGAACATACATATTTTTCGTTTTGCAATTATTGCATCATTCTTTACTTCACTTTCATCAGTGAATGCACAGAGTAATACTTTTTGGTTGAATGGTCATGTCCGCGATAATTTTACGGACGCTGTCATAGAGAAAGCCAAAGTGTATCTCTTGAGTAAAGATAGTGTGATACTGGATAGTACCCAGACAACAAGTGGGAATTTAACTTCGGGTTCTTTTTCGTTTAGAGTGAAGAGAGACAAATCGTTTAGTTCATGCATCATCAAGGTTACACATCCCAATTATCAGACGCTGTATAGCACTCATTCACTGAAGTATATAGGTAAAAACGCATTTTTTACTATTCCCACCATATTTATAAAGCGGAAGAACACCTTTACCGAACAAACGCTTAAAGGGGTTGTAGTGACAGCCACGAAGGTGAAGATGTTCTATCGTGGCGACACACTGGTCTATAATGCAGATGCCTTCAATGTATCCAATGGCAGTATGCTCGATGCGCTCATCCGACAGATGCCCGGCACGGAACTGACCAAGGAGGGTGAGATCTATGTCAATGGTAGGAAGGTAGAAAACCTGCAGCTCAATGGCAAGGATTTTTTCCGTGACAATAAAAAGCTTATGTTAGAGAACCTGCCCTACTATACCGTGAAAGAGATCAAGGTGTATGACCAGACAACCGAAAAGGCCAAGGCACTCCATGATGACAGAGCTGAGAAGGACTTCGTAATGGACGTGAACCTGAAGAGGGAATACAGCAAGGGATATATGGCCAACGTGGGGGTTGGCGTAGGTACCGAGGACGCTTATCTGGCTCGCCTGTTCGGACTCA
>Ga0302205_10000432_pt1 | contig 17571 bp, 10 predicted proteins | sample II_Fen_E1_3_FD_194582 | JGI IMG/M metagenome (GOLD analysis project Ga0302205, IMG submission 194582) | Peat permafrost microbial communities from Stordalen Mire near Abisko, Sweden - II_Fen_E1_3 | ecosystem: Environmental > Terrestrial > Soil > Wetlands > Permafrost | place: Sweden: Abisko...
ACCGGTATGAAGTTAATGTCATGGCTGAACCCTGCCTGCAAGCCACGAAGCGATTGTCCGATTTCGTGCAAATGCTGATGGCTGAAAGCTTTATAAACCGAAATATTGTCGTTCCGCCAACTGAAATGCGAGGTGGCACTCGGTTTTACACCTGCCCCGGTAGAACCCGTTATCGCGTTCACATGGATTTCAGCCCTTAATAAATTATTGGCAGCCAAGGGCAATAATGCCAGCTGAATGCAAGTGGCGAAACAACCCGGATTGGCCAAATGCAAAGCCTTGGTAATGGCAGCCTTGTTCATTTCCGGCAAGCCATAAACGAAGTCGTGGTCGGGACGTGTTTCCCGATAATCGGTGGAAAGGTCGATGATTTTCACCCAGGCAGGCACTTCGTTTTCTTCCAAAAACTTCTTGCTGTCTCCGTGCGCAGAGCAAAGAAACAATACGTCCACCTGATCCAAAAGCAGGGCATCCGTGAAAACTAGGCTGCACTCGCCAATCAGCCCGCCGTGCACATCCGTGACGGCATTGCCTGCATTGCTGCTGCTGTTCACGAACACGACCTCAGCCTGAGGATGGTTCAGCAATATTCTTAAAAGTTCGCCGGCCGTGTAACCAGCGCCTCCGATTATTCCAATCCGAATCATTATTTTCCGTTTTTCTTTTGTACAGCGTGGAATATCTTGGTGGAGTTTCCCAAAATCTTGGTGAAACCCTTGGCGTCTTCGGCGGTGAAGGCTGTTTGCGTTTCCCCGTATTCCCCGAATTCCGATTTCATAAGGTCATAGGAACTTTCAATGCCTACCAGCACATAATGGTAGGGGCGAAGGCTTACAAAAACCTTACCGGTCACGTTTTCCTGCGTGCTTTGCAAGAATGCTTCGCAGTCACGCATCACAGGTTCCAGGTATTGAGCTTCGTGCAGGAACATACCGTACCAGGTGCCGATCTGGTCTTTCCAGTACTGCTGCCATTTGGTCAGCGTATGTTTTTCGAGCATTTTGTGGGCATTGATGATGACCATGGGGCCTGCAGCTTCAAAACCGACGCGGCCTTTGATGCCGATGATGGTGTCGCCAATGTGCATGTCGCGACCAATGGCATACCGGCAGGCAATCTCCTCCACTTTCTGAATGGCTTCAACCTTATCGGCATAGGCCACACCGTTCACGCCGCAAATCTCACCTTGCTCGAATTCGAGCGTCAGCATTTCTTCGCCAGTGGCGGTAAGCTGGGAAGGATAGGCTTCTTCCGGTAAAGTCTTGTCGGATTTCAGCGTTTCCTTACCACCGATGGAGGTACCCCACAAACCCTTGTTGATGGAGTATTCCATCTTTTTGAAGTCTGCTTCGAAACCGTGTTCCTTCAGATAGTTGATTTCGTATTCGCGGGTCAAAATCATGTCACGCGTCGGTGTCAATATCTTGATGTTCGGAGCCATAACGTTGAATGTCAGGTCAAAACGAATCTGGTCGTTGCCTGCCCCGGTTGAACCATGTGCCACATAGTCTGCGCCGATTTCCTTGGCATACTCAATGATGGCAATGGCTTGGAAAATGCGTTCCGAACTCACGGAAATGGGATAGGTCCCATTTCTCAAAACATTTCCGAACACCATATATTTGATGCTCTTTTCGTAATATTCTTTGGTCACATCTAGGGCGACATGCTTGACAGCGCCCAGTTTGTAAGCGTTTGCTTCAATTCGTTTCAGGTCTTCATCGCTGAAACCACCCGTGTTGGCCACCGCGGTATAAACTTCATAACCCTTGTCCTGGGACAAATACTTGGCACAAAACGAGGTATCCAAACCTCCGCTAAATGCCAAAACAACTTTTTCTTTCATAATGCTATCTTATTTTTTCTCGTGTTCTTTCGGATCGTACAACATAGCCGTGCACATGCAGAACCGTCGTTCCTGACGCTGCAAGATGTCGTAATTCACACAACTTTGGCAACCATGCCAGAAGGCGTCATCATCCGTCAGTTCTGCGTAGGTGACCGGGCGATACCCCAATTCATAATTGATTTTCATCACGGCGGCTCCGGTGGTCAAACCGAATAGTTTTGCATTCGGAAAACGGCCCAGAGACAATTCAAAGGCTTTGTGCTTGATGCGTTTGGCCAATCCGTTTCCACGGAATTTCTCAACCACGATCAAACCCGAATTGGCAACAAATTGCTTGTTTCCCCAAGTTTCAATATAGCAGAACCCGGCAAACTCATCGCCGTTCAAAGCAATGATGGCTTTGCCTTCCATGATTTTTTGAGTCACGTAATCGGGAGAACGACGGGCGATACCAGTGCCCCTCACTTTCGCTGCGGCGGAAATGGTATCCAATATGGTGTCAACGTATTTTACGTGCGATTCATTGGCAATCAACACATCAATAACTGCGTCCATTTCAATAATTAAAAATTCATTTTTAAATGTCAAATCGCCCCGGTGGAATCAAGGGGGTGTTAGGCGTTAACGATCTCAGAGTGAATTCAGACAGGAAGAACCTCGGACAGTGTTCGCAACAAATCAGCACGGGAGAGGTGTTCACGGGGGATGATCAGAATCGTATCGTCACCGGCGATGGTTCCTAAAATGTCGGATGAGATTTTTTGGTCCAGGTCGGCAGCGATTCCTCCGGAATAGCCAGGCTTTGTTTTAACAACTGCAAAAACTCCGCAGAAATCGATGGAAAGAAAACCATTGGCGACATACGATGCTTCCTGGTTTCTGGCCCAGGATGATTTGATGGAATTCGGGCCATCCGGCAAAACGTAAACATAGCCACCTTCGTAATCGGGCATCTTGGCGACCTTCAGTTGTTTCAGGTCCCTGGAGAGGGTCGCCTGCGTCAGGTCAAAGTTGCTCTTTTTCAGCAAGTTCAGAAGTTCTTCCTGGCTGCCGATCTTATTGTTCTTAATGATTTCCTTTATTAGTAGAAGTCTGTTTGATTTGTCTTTCATTGGGAGGCCTATTTGTCTGGTTCTTGAATAAAAATACAAATATCCTGCAAAAGTAGTCAAGATATCCGGTTTAGCCAAACAGAACATGCATTAATTTTCAGAAATCTTGCAAATATGCAAAAAATCAAGGCGAAAATGAGGAAATATGTGAAAGTGTATGCAGAATCGATCTAAACGGCATTCCAACCCTGTGCAATCAGGTCGAACTCGGTACCATCCCTGGTAATGAGCCTACTACCCAAATCTTTCGGGCAAATATGTCCGATAACCCGAATCCCTTTTAGAGCACTAACTTGGTCGTGCATCGTCAATGGAACGGTAAACAATAATTCATAGTCCTCACCACCGTTCAGTGCCGCCGTGCTCAGGTTCATATTGAGTTCCTCCGCCATGGCTGCCGTTTGGTAGTCAATGGGGATTTTTTCTTCATAAACGCGGCAACCACAGTCGCTGTTTTCGCAGATATGTAGCAGTTCGGATGAAAGTCCGTCTGAAATGTCAATCATGGAGGTCGGCTGAATACCTTTTTCAGCCAGCAGTTCGACGATGTCTTTTCTGGCTTCTGGTCGTAATTGACGCTGCAGGATGTATTCCTTGCCCGTAAAATCCGGTTGCGCATCCGGTTCGTCGGAGAAAACTTTTTTCTCGCGTTCCAGCAATTGAAGGCCCATGTAGGCAGCGCCCAAATCTCCCGAAACACAGATCAAGTCGTTTGCCTGCGCACCCTTCCGAAGAACGGATTTTCCTATTTCAGCTTCACCGATACAGGTGATGCTGATTAAAAATCCGGTCAGTGAGGCTGAAGTGTCACCACCTACCAAATCCACACCGTAGACCTCGCAGGCAGATTTCAGCCCATCATAGAATTCTTCCAGGTGCTCCACTGAGAATTTTCGGGAAACACCGATGGAAACGATCAACTGTTTGGGAAGTCCGTTCATCGCACAAATGTCCGAGAAATTGACCACGGCAGCCTTGTAACCCAAGTGCCTGAGCGGCATATAGGTCAGGTCGAAATGAATGCCTTCCAGCAACAGGTCGGTGGTGACCAACACGTCCTTATCCGTATAATCCAATACAGCGGCATCGTCACCAACACCCACTTTACTAGACAGATTTTTCAGTTCGATTTTATCCGTGAGACGATGAATCAGACCGAATTCGCCCAATTCACTTATTTCTGTACGTTCAGCCATTTTTAAGATCTTTTGATTATTTCACGCATGATGGTCGTCATTTTCGGCTGAGCCGCCAATGCTGCCAATTGAACATCTTCGTGGGAAACTTCCACGATTTTTCCTTCCAGCCCGATGTCTGTAATGACTGAAATGGCGAAACATTCGAGTTGCGCATGCCGTGCTACAATCACTTCAGGTACGGTAGACATGCCGACTGCATCGCCGCCGATTATTTTGAAGAACTTATATTCGGCAGGCGTTTCGAACGTCGGTCCTGAAGTTCCCACGTAAACGCCCTGATGCAAGTGAATACCTTTTTCCGCTGCAATATCAAGGGCCATCTTACATAGGCGGGGTGAATAGGCATCACTCATGTCTGGGAAACGAGTGCCCAATTCGTTGTGGTTTTTTCCACGTAGCGGGTGCTCGGGAAAGCGATTGATGTGATCGGTAATCATCATCAGATCACCGACGACGAATTCCTCCTTCATTCCGCCTGCAGCGTTGGAGAGGAAAAGTGTTTTAATTCCGATGGCTTTCATGACGCGTATCGGAAAGGTGACCTGTTCCATGGAATAACCTTCGTAATAATGAAAGCGACCCTGCATGGCCATGATGTCTTTGCCGCCCATTTTGCCGAAAATCAGTTTGCCGCTGTGTCCTTCAACCGTAGAAACGGGGAAGTTGGGTATTTCTTCGTAAGGGATGACCAATTCAATATCGATGTCTTTGACCAACTCGCCCAAACCGGTGCCAAGAATGATGGCGGTTTCAGGACTGGTGGTCATTTTGGTTTTAAGATAGCTTGCGGTTTCTTTTATTGATCCTAACATAATCGGTTATTTTTTGTTCAAAAGTTCTTCCCTGACCGTCTAAGAAGTGGATTTCGAGGGTCGGGTAATACATATTCGGGGCTAACGTCTGCATGAATGGGTTGTTGCGAATGCGTGTGGCGTCTTTTTCTGTTGTCAGAATGATACCTCCTGCAACTTTGATTTTTTCATATTCCTGGCTTATTTTTCGTGCATCCCTCTTGTTGAATTCATGATGATCAGGGAAGTTCATGGCTTTCACTTCAGGTGCAAAAAGACGTACATGGCTTTCCATACTCATCGGAGTAGCGATGCCTGTCAGGAGAAGTACGGGAATTCTCTGTTCTTTTATTTGTTCAAAGGATTGAAGTTTTCCGATGATGGGTAATTCAGTAGCTATAGCTTCCGTTTCGATAAATGCATCATTGGATTCTACTGCAACAGGCATTTCAGCAGTTGGTGTCAACTTTTCAATCGGGCCGTAATTCATGGTTGTAAAATACAGAGATTGATAGGACAACACATCAATCTTGGTTCCCAAGATTCGGACATCCATCGGAGTCAAATCCGTCGGACATTTGCTGACGATGACTATTTGTGCCCGCTTCATCTGTCCGGCCGGTTCCCTCAGATTGCCAACAGGGAGGAGGTAGTCTTCACGAATCAATCGGTTGTAATCAATCAACAGAATCGAAATGCTGGGATTCACATACCGGTGTTGATAGGCATCGTCCAAAAGAATCACATCGATGAAGGGTTGCATCTTCGGGCTCATCAGTTCTTCGATGCCACGGCGGCGATTCTCATCCACTGCAACGATCAAATTTGGGAATTTCCGTTTCATCTGAAGGGGCTCATCACCCAAATCAGCCAAGCCTGAAGTTGAATCTGCCAAAACGTAACCTTTGCTTTTGCGTTTGTATCCACGGCTAAGCACGGCTACTTGGTATTCTTTGCTCAATGCCCGTATCAAATACTCTGTATGTGGCGTTTTTCCGGTTCCGCCAACAGTGATGTTGCCCACAGAAATGACAGGCATGTCATAACTTTTTGAAGGCAAAATTTCAGCATTGAACAACATGTTCCGAATCCATACGGCTATACCATATAGTCCTGAAAAGGGAAACAACAGAAAACGAAAGAAGGAATGCGTCACAGTTTTTTAATTAGATCATTGTATCTCAAACATATCCATCCGGGTCATAATGCCTGTCTGAATTTTGGATGTTTTAAGTTTCAAGAGTGGTGCATATTCCTCACCAAGAAAAGCCTTAGCCATTTTCATTTTGGTATCACCTGTGAATTCTTCCATCAACTCGGTCATGAAATCTTTCTTTTCAGGATAATAAACCATGCGGTATTTGTCGATTTTACCTAATTTGGCTGCTATCTGAATAGCTTTTTCCAAACCACCGATTTCGTCGACCAAACCGATCTCTTTTGCTTTTGCACCTGTCCAAACCCTACCTTCAGCAATATTCCGAATGTCTTCGTTTTTCATTTTGCGGCCATCTGCACAACGCTTTACGAATAAGTCATAACCGCGATTGACATAAGCCTGAATTTTCATCTTTTCTGTAGCTGTCATCGGACGTGTCGTATTGCCCAAATCGGACAGGTCGTTTGTTTTGACAACGTCGTAAGATAACCCGATTTTTCTGGATAGCTCATCCATAATGAAGAACATCCCGAAAATGCCGATGGAGCCGGTAATGGTATTCGGTGCGGCGACAATCTTGTCCGCACAGCAGGAAATGTAATATCCACCCGATGCGGCATAGTCACCCATGGAAACCACCACCGGTTTTTTTGACTTGAGTTCGGACATAGCTTTCCAAATCTGTTCGGATGCATAGGCGCTGCCTCCTGGGGAATTGACCCTGAACACCACCGCCTTGATAAGGGAATCCTTTTGAATTTTCAGGATTTCCTCAATCAGATCTTTTGAAACGACGCCATCTGTACCGGAATCAAATATTTCACCATCTGCATACAGCACAGCGACTTTTTCTTTTTCTATGCTTGCTGATTCATCAGGTGCAGTCATCATATCCTTAACGCTGAGTAGCTCAAGGTCGTCCACTTCCGTTACACCAACCTTGGCTGAAAGGTATTTCATCACATCCGGTTGATACAATAAACTGTCAGCCAGTTTGCTTTTAACCAATTCGGTAGCTTCTTCAAACAGCAAGTTTCGGTTTGCCAACTGATTCAAATCATCTTTGGTAATTTTACGGGAAGTGGAAAGGCTATTCAGGATGTTCCCCCAAATACCACCCAATAATTCCTGCGTCTGTTTGCGGTTGGCTACACTCATCTCCGTGCAAATGAAAGGTTCAACGGCAGACTTAAAAGTTCCGACACGGAAAATCTCTGGTTTAACGCCAATTTTATCCAGCGTCCCTTTATAGAAAACAGGTGTTGCAGCAAGTCCGTGCAAGTTAAGCATGCCCTCCGGATTAAAAATAATTTTGTCTGCAACTGAAACGATGTAATATTCTTTTTGATCCATCATCTCCCCATAGGCGACAATGAATTTTCCAGACTTCTTGAAATCTATCAAGGCGTTGCGAATTTCTTCGGCTGTTGCAATCCCGGCTTGTAGTGTGCCCGAAATCACATAGATGCCTTTAATTTTATCATTCGTTTTGGCTTTTTTAATGGCAGACAAAATATCGTCCAGACCTTGGTTCATGATTCTGGTGTCCATAGGTAATCCCGGAATGGTGAAATCGAAGGGGTTGTCTATGGATTGCTCCTGAATAGTGCCTTCCAGACTTATTTTCAGAATGCTGTTCTCTTTGATGGTAACAGATTTTTCCGAACTGGAAACTGCACCAGCGATTCCCAGAAGAATCAGAAAAATAAGAGCCAAGGCTACAAAAACACCAAGCATGGACGCCAGGGTAAATTTCAGAAACTGCTTCATAAATTGATTTTTGATTGAACAAACAAAGATGACTCAAAATACCGGATAAAAAAAAGATTTGCCTTCAAAAAGGGAGTTGTCTTAAAAGTGCATTTTTCGATACTGCAAACTTTTAAGACAACTTCAATGCTTTTCAGGAGTAGGTTGTCAATATTGCGGGGGGATTTCATCCGAGACCGGAACCTCTTCCAGATTTTCCTCTTCTTCGTCTACATTCTTCACTGGCCGACGGCTTAGTGGGATGCTTACACCTAGTTGGAAGTTGGTGGTCAGGGCACTGAGCGGAACATAATAAGGTGCTGCAAATTTCGTTGGCACATAATCACAAGCCAGGAAGATATTGACGATACCCGGGACAAACCCAAGTGCGAATCCAAAAGTTTCTTTATTCCCGTGATCAACTGAATAACTGGCTGAAAGGTTGAACCAATGGAATGGCTTCAAGTTGAATGAGGCCATTATGTCTGAGTAGCGTTCACCATTATCCAGTAATTTGGTCGTATAAAGCCCGCCAATACTTACCCGATTGCCTACCAATCCGAGTTCCACACCAGCATTGATGGTTGGATTCAGCTTCTGAACGAAATCTTCGGCCACCGTTTGTTGCCTGAATTTTGTCACTTCCATCAGGTTGTCCTTGATGGTGGTAAATTGGGTGGTGGCATTCCCGACGCTGTCTATTTTAATGTTCGACATGCCAGTATAGGAGGCTGTCCCTGAAGATGTTGCAGTTATAATATTATCCTTTTTCCATTTGATGCTGCCAAAATCAACGACAGCAACCGACACTCTGAAGTTCGGGATTGGAGCCCATTCCATACCGAGGTCAAAAGCCATCCCCATACCGCCCAATCCAAAATTGCCAAAAGTGGTTTTTGGTAAGTCGATGACCCCATTAGCGTCTTTGGACAAGGTGATGCCTTTGCCATATACGTCAAGTTGACCTTGTGTTGTCACTGTCCAATTATTTGGTGTCATCGAAAGATCCAATTGTTTGAGCCCTGCTTTCAACATGGCACCTCCAGCAAGGAATTTGCCTTTAACACCAACTCGGATGGCGTCAGTCAGATTAAGGGAATAACCCAATGCTCCTTCACCTATCAGGCTGGCATCAACCATCAGGTTTCCCATGTGGTAGGTATTCCCTGCTGAACTCGACATTCCAATTTTAGCAAATGCAAACAGATCTTCAGGCAGATTCAGTGAAACATTAACCCGCGTACCAACATCAAAGGTCAGGAAACCCGATTTGCCAATCCATCTCCCATACGATAGGATGCTGGTTCGTATGTCCGTCCGCAGGAACTGGTCACCGCCAAGAGATTCCAAAAAATCCGCACCTTTTATGGATGGATCAAGAAAAGTTATCGGTTTTCCCCCAGTCGTTATTGCAGGATAGATGAAATTGGTCAACTTAAGATTGGATTCCGTTCCGACATACAATTCTCCGAGAACTGGAATGCTCAAATAGCCTCGAGTGGGTGCAAGAGCTGGGTTCATCAAGTGCCGGTGCGTGGAATTCTCCACGAAATAACTGGTTCTGGAGACTGTTTGCGCAGTTGCAATCTGACCTGCCAGGCAAAGGATCAATGTCAATCCAAGAAGTCTGTATTTGCGTATCATGGTCTTCATCGTTTAATTGTTGAGCACTTTACCGATATTGATGCCGCCATCCACACGAACCTTCAAATCCGCCTTTACGAAATTCTCGGATTTTATAGGCGTACCAGCCACAGTCTCATTCGAACTGGCTTTGAAAATCAATCTGAATCCACGGAGGTCTACCAGCAATCCATGCGGATCTTTCAATTTCAACGTCAACTTGGAGGTCACAGCGCTACCGTTGCTTGCACCTGCACTTATAATTTGAGTCACCGTATCGATAGGTATCCGATTGTTATCTTCATCCAATGGAATGATAGCCAGTTGCAGTTCCAAAGGAATGGAGTTCTGAATGGTACCCAATACATCAATACCTTTAACGGCCGTCGCTTTTTCTCCAATTCCAGGGTCAAGGCCAACTAGGTCTTTGGTGATGGTAATTTTAAGGTCTTCGCCGAATGCCAACGGAACGGTCACATCGTAAAATAACTTGAATTTATAGGAAGCAGTAAGGTCGAAGAAATGTTGCTGTGTTTTATCAACAGCAATAGTGGCACTCATTTTAATGTTCTGCGGAATGGTTCTGAAAAGTTTTTGAACATCAGTCTTGATAAACTCAGACCCAGTCGGCATACCTGCGCTGTCTGGCGATATCCAATAGGTTTTCTTTAAAATATTCTCAGCACTTGGCGATTTTGGAATTTTGACCGAAAATGATTGTATCCCTTCTGAAATAGGGTTGCTCCCAATATTGGGCGTCAGCACCACTGATGCATCAATAGGTATGCCCAAATTGCTTTCCGTACGGATTGCAATAACTGGTTTGGAAATATCCAATACGGCATCCACTTTATTATCCTTCAGTGCTTGATAGATGCTGTCCAACGGGATGGTCGAAGTTGTCGGTTCCAATCCAGGAGGATTCAATTCTCCATAAATCGATTTAAATGCAATGTTGGCAATTCTGGCTTCAACAGCGATGTTTATTGTTTTCCCAACCAATTCATTACTGTTGACTGTGGGAGAATTTACGCTTACACCAGCCGAATATTTCAATTGTTTATCAATTTTCAATACACCATTCAAAGCACTGCCATCAAATTTCAAACCACGTAGTTTGATCGTTTTATTCAGTTTCCCATCCACAATCGCTTCATGAAGCACCATCTGGTTATTGGCATTAACTTCGCCAGGTCCAAACATGAGCATTTCCGGGAAATCCACCACCAGATCAACATTCAACGGTGATCCGAAATTAGGCATGTTTGTAATATTTACTGCCAGTTTTATGGTAGCATCATCCTTCAATATCACACTGTCCAACGATGTCAGCAATGTCGGAACATCTCCTACTTCGAATTGTAACGGAATGGAGTCAGATGTGTTGAATGCCAAGTCTTTCAATTGAATGCTGGTTGAACTGATTCCAATTTCTGAAGTGCTCACATTGACAGCCATGGTTTTTCCCGACAATGATTCGATTTCAGAGCTGTTCACAACGCCAGGCAATAGGTCTACACCCCCTGAAACGCTGATTTTTTCATCAAGATTCAATACGCCTCCTACAAGCTCTTTATTTATGTTCAACGCATCTAGAATCAATACGATGGAATCTTCCAAAGCACCGTTCAATATCAACTTGTTAGCAACAAGCGGTGGATTGAAGCTGAATTCACTAGGAAACGTCACTTGGAGGTTGTTGGCAGAAAACGTCAACGGCAGAGCCGGTTTAGTCAAGTCGACACGTATCTGTGTGTTCGGTTTCATTTTAATGACACCCAAACTTTTTACTTGATCAGAAATGCCGGTGCTCAACGGTATGGTTAGGTCTACCGTTGGTATACTGACGGAAATCTTATTAGTTGTTACCTCAGCCGATTTGAAAGAAATGGATGACCCAAACTGAACCTTCATCTTGGCATCACTCCCCGAAGAGGGAATGTTCTTGCTGTTGATTCGGCCACCAAAGGAAACCTGTCCGTCGTAGCTGATGGCTCCATTCCAAGAAAGGACTCCTCCGGTTACCGGAATATTGCTCATGTTCAATTCCTTAAGTGTCAACTGAATAGTGCGGCCTTCCGCCGGTTTGAACGTTTCATTAGAAATTGTATACGTATTGTTGACAAGACCTGCCATGGGCTCAAACACAAATTGCTCGGGAAAATTGATGGAAAGATTTTCTATCTTGACTTCACTATTTGTCATGACAGGCATATTTTCCGTAGTCAGATTGATGGTAATTGTTGCCGGATCATTGAAAAGTACTTTGTTCAACTTCTGAATTTGATCCGGGATGGTATTGTTGATATTCAGGCTGGTACTGCTTGATGGGATGTTGGCTTTCAATGTTGGAATATCGAATTCCATAGAGCTGATCTCCACATTCTTGACTGTTACACTCACCAACATGTCCATATCGTCCACCTGACTTAACCTGTCGGAACGGACGATAGCATTTTTAAGACTCATGTAACCCTTGGCTGTGATGTTCTTTGTGATTTGAAGTTTGCCTGCAACCGGATCCCCACTGATATTGATCATGCTGATGGGTAATGATTTGGTCATCTTGAATCCGTTGGCCTTTGTCAAAGAATCTCCAGTTGCGAAAACGATTTTTGTTCCTTTGGGTAAGCCTGTAAAAATGAACAGGCTATCCGGGTCAATTGAAAAATCTGGTACAAGTGCACCTGCGGTCAGTGTGGAACTGGCACCACTTAACTCAATGGTCACTTCAAATACGGCTCCGTTCTTAAGTTCGACACTTCCGATGTTTGTCACTCCATTGGGAACAGAGACGGAATAATTAATGTCGCTGTTGGTGTTTATTGCTACAGGTGCCTGATCGGCAATCGGTAATTCGATAGGGACGCCACCCGGATCGGGAGGAAGCGTAATACCTGTCAATAAATTCATTTGATTGGCATTCACATTCATGTCCGCTATGGCTGGTGTTGATAGTCCATAACCCGACATGCCAGCATTCGCCGTAGTGCTCGAAGAAATAGATGGAATGGCAAAATTCCCCAACGAATACGTACTTAAACCTAAATTGACATTGGTTGATTTCGAAACGCCAGGTATCTTGAATTTATCAAGTGTAAGATCTCCGAAGTTTACAGGTTTGTTGATGGATTGAACCTGATCGGCTATTTTCAGTTTGGATTGGTCTATTGCATCAATTGGTTGTGAGATGGAATCCTTTATAGTGATGGCATATCCACCATCTTCCAACCCTATTAACATATCACTGGTCATCTTGTCCAAAAAGTCCTTCAACATAATAGTGTCAGTCGTTCCAATTGGAATTGCCAGAGAATCCCCTCCCAATTCCATGTTCATGGATACACCGTTGCTTAGGTCATATAATGGATCGATACAGGAGGATACCGAGAGGATGATGGCACTTAGCATCAATCCAGCACCGGCCGATTTAAGGAATCTGTTTTTCTGTGCCATGATCAAGGTCGTTTATGTAATAATAATACGAAGTTATATATAATATATGAAAAACTGCCGTAGGCAATCCTTTTATTTTGTGCTTGCTGTTTTCCGGTACCATTTTGAGAATTGCTTCATTTGAATCTTTTTTGGACAAATTAAATCACTACACCTAAAATCCCGCCTTTGATTCAAAATTCACTGCTCAGGAATGTTTTTTTTCTTCCCTTAACCCCCGCAGGCCAAGGGGTTTGGGTGTTTTGTGTAAAAAAAGATGGATTTTTCTTGTCGTTTAATTTGTTTTGTAAGGTAAAAGATTCTACTTTTGCACCCGCTTTCCAAGAGAACGAAACCGCAGCGAGGCGGTGCAGTGAGGGAGGCGAAAGACAAAGCGTTCTTTGAAGATATTGAATAGTAGTACAAGAAACAAGATTTTACAGGGTAGAATCAAACCGTCAATTAGATTTATTTAATTTGAAGGATATTGTCCGAAGGCCAGAATAATTTAAGAACTTTTACAACGAAGAGTTTGATCCTGGCTCAGGATGAACGCTAGCGATAGGCTTAACACATGCAAGTCGAGGGGCAGCACATGAGTGGCAACACGATGGTGGCGACCGGCGCACGGGTGAGTAACACGTATGCAACCTGCCCGTAACTGGGGGATAACCCGTCGAAAGGCGGACTAATACCGCATGACAACGTTGATCCGCATGGTGAAACGTTTAAAGATTTATCGGTTACGGATGGGCATGCGTTCCATTAGATAGTTGGTAGGGCAACGGCCTACCAAGTCTGCGATGGATAGGGGTTCTGAGAGGAAGGTCCCCCACACTGGTACTGAGACACGGACCAGACTCCTACGGGAGGCAGCAGTGAGGAATATTGGTCAATGGGCGAGAGCCTGAACCAGCCAAATCGCGTGAAGGATGAAGGTATTATGTATTGTAAACTTCTTTTGTCAGGGAATAAAGTGCAGCACGTGTGCTGTTTTGTATGTACCTGAAGAATAAGGATCGGCTAACTCCGTGCCAGCAGCCGCGGTAATACGGAGGATCCAAGCGTTATCCGGATTTATTGGGTTTAAAGGGTGCGTAGGCGGGCCTTTAAGTCAGCGGTGAAAGTTCCCGGCTCAACCGGGGAATTGCCGTTGAAACTATTGGCCTTGAGTGTAGATGAGGTGGGCGGAATTCGTAGTGTAGCGGTGAAATGCTTAGATATTACGAAGAACTCCAATTGCGTAGGCAGCTCACTAGGCTACAACTGACGCTGAGGCACGAAGGTGCGGGGATCAAACAGGATTAGATACCCTGGTAGTCCGCACAGTAAACGATGAATACTAACTGTTTGCGATACACAGCAAGTGGTACAGTGAAAACGTTAAGTATTCCACCTGGGGAGTACGCCGGCAACGGTGAAACTCAAAGGAATTGACGGGGGCCCGCACAAGCGGAGGAACATGTGGTTTAATTCGATGATACGCGAGGAACCTTACCCGGGCTTGAATTGCATTTGAATATGCCGGAAACGGTATAGCCAGCAATGGCAAATGTGAAGGTGCTGCATGGTTGTCGTCAGCTCGTGCCGTGAGGTGTCGGCTTAAGTGCCATAACGAGCGCAACCCTCATCATTAGTTACTAACAGGTCATGCTGAGGACTCTAATGAGACTGCCAGCGTAAGCTGTGAGGAAGGTGGGGATGACGTCAAATCAGCACGGCCCTTACGTCCGGGGCGACACACGTGTTACAATGGGGGGGACAGCAGGCTGCCACTGGGTGACCAGGAGCCAATCCCTAAACCCCCTCTCAGTTCGGATCGAAGTCTGCAACCCGACTTCGTGAAGCTGGATTCGCTAGTAATCGCGCATCAGCCATGGCGCGGTGAATACGTTCCCGGGCCTTGTACACACCGCCCGTCAAGCCATGGGAGTTGGGGGTGCCTAAAGTACGTAGCCGCAAGGAGCGTCCTAGGGCAAAACCGATGACTGGGGCTAAGTCGTAACAAGGTAGCCGTACCGGAAGGTGCGGCTGGAACACCTCCTTTCTGGAGGCCTTGGACAATGTCTTAGAGGTTTGATTTTACCCTGTACTACTATTCTTTATTTTATGATATAAGCACGGTGCTTTTACGACCAATCGCAAGAAAGGAAGGACCAAGCGCCGGGAGACCGAAAGGAACTGAGCCTCGAGCCCCTGATAGAAAGGGATCCATCGAAGAGTGAGGGTTCTCGGCAAGTTGTTGCGAGCACAGTCCTATAGCTCAGTTGGTTAGAGCGCCACACTGATAATGTGGAGGTCGGCAGTTCAACTCTGCCTGGGACTACGCTTTTAAACGATGGGTCGCAAGTTTATGAAAGGGGGGATTAGCTCAGCTGGCTAGAGCATCTGCCTTGCACGCAGAGGGTCAACGGTTCGAATCCGTTATTCTCCACCATTTGGCCGCTAAAAGGCCTGACCGAAAACAGAAACGCCCGTGAGGGAAAGAAAGTAGGACGGGCACGAAGGCTGAAAACGATCTTTGACATGTTGTGTGACAATTTAAGAAGCAAAAGTAAATTTTTGAAAAAGGATTGGCTTTGTTGATGGGAAGCTCCGTATGAGAGATACGGCTCCTTAAAACGGGTCATGAAGAAAGTAAGCAAGGGCGCATGGCGGATGCCTTGGCTCTCAGAGGCGAAGAAGGACGTGATAAGCTGCGATAAGCTCCGGGTAGGCGCAAATGGCCATTGATCCGGGGATTTCCGAATGGGGCAACCCACTTGAGTGAAGCTCAAGTATACCGTAAGGTAGGCGAACGGGGGGAACTGAAACATCTCATTACCCCCAGGAGAAGAAAATAAACTAATGATTCCCCTAGTAGTGGCGAGCGAACGGGGAAGAGCCCAAACCGCGTCTGTTTCGGCAGATTCGGGGTTGTAGGACCACGTTGTGGTAGTAATGTTCTAAGTGGAACGGTCTGGAAAGTCCGGCGACATGGGTGATAGCCCCGTACACGTACCGAATATTACTCCTAGTGGTATCCTGAGTAGCGCGGGACACGAGAAATCCTGTGTGAAACTGCGGGGACCATCCCGTAAGGCTAAATACTCCTGAGAGACCGATAGCGAACCAGTACTGTGAAGGAAAGGTGAAAAGAACCCCGAACAGGGGAGTGAAATAGACCCTGAAACCATGCGCTTACAAGCGGTCGGAGCCCCTTCGTGGGGTGACGGCGTGCCTTTTGCATAATGATCCTACGAGTTGCCGTCCCCGGCAAGGTTAAGGAACTAGAGTTCCGGAGCCGAAGCGAAAGCGAGTCTGAATAGGGCGCTTAGTCGGTGGTGGCAGACGCGAAACCAAGTGATCTACCCATGGTCAGGTTGAAGGTTGGGTAACACCAACTGGAGGACCGAACCGGTAAACGTTGAAAAGTTTTCGGATGAACTGTGGGTAGGGGTGAAAGGCTAATCAAACTTGGAGATAGCTCGTACTCCCCGAAATGCATTTAGGTGCAGCCTCGGGTGATTACATGTGTGAGGTAGAGCGACTGATTGGATGAGAGGGCTTCGCCGCCTATCGAGTCCTGACAAACTCCGAATGCGCACATGTTTAGCCCGGGAGTGAGGGCGCGGGTGCTAAGGTCCGCGTCCGAGAGGGAAAGAACCCAGACCATCAGCTAAGGTCCCCAAATTACAGTTAAGTTGAATGAACGAAGTCAGATTGCACAGACAGCTAGGATGTTGGCTTGGAAGCAGCCATTCATTTAAAGAGTGCGTAACAGCTCACTAGTCGAGGAGTTTGGCGTGGATAATAATCGGGCATAAACTGTATACCGAAGCTATGGATTTATGGTAGGGGAGCATTCCGGTCCGCTGCGAAGGTGTGGGATAACCCATGCTGGAGCGTCCGGAAAAGCAAATGTAGGAATAAGTAACGATAATGGGGGCGGGAAACCCCCACGCCGAAAGACTCAGGATTCCTGATCAACGCTAATCGGATCAGGGTCAGTCGGGACCTAAGGTTAAGCCGAGCGGCAAGACCGATGGACGAACGGATTAATATTTCCGTACTGGCTGCATGAGCGATGTGGAGACGGAGAAGTGAAAGCGCCGCGGACTGACGGAATAGTTCGTTGAAGGGTGTAGATGTTGACGGGGGTAGGCAAATCCGCCCCCGGAGTCGAACCTGATAGTACCGAGAGCCCTTGTGGCGATCGGATAGTGCGTGTAATCATGCTCCCAAGAAAATCCGCTAAGCATATCATGCAGGCACCCGTACCGCAAACGGACACACGTAGTCGGGTAGAGCATACTAAGGCGCTCGAGTGAATCACGGTTAAGGAACTAGGCAAAATAGCCCCGTAACTTCGGGAGAAGGGGCGCTGGCAGCGATGTCAGCCGCAGTGAATTGGAGAAGGCGACTGTTTAACAAAAACACAGGGCTATGCGAAATCGAAAGATGAGGTATATGGCCTGACACCTGCCCGGTGCCGGAAGGTTAAGAGGAGATGTCAACCGCAAGGCGAAGCATTGAATTGAAGCCCCGGTAAACGGCGGCCGTAACTATAACGGTCCTAAGGTAGCGAAATTCCTTGTCGGGTAAGTTCCGACCTGCACGAATGGTGTAACGATCTTCTCACTGTCTCAACCGTGAGCTCGGTGAAATTGTAGTA
>Ga0302205_10000433_pt1 | contig 17566 bp, 10 predicted proteins | sample II_Fen_E1_3_FD_194582 | JGI IMG/M metagenome (GOLD analysis project Ga0302205, IMG submission 194582) | Peat permafrost microbial communities from Stordalen Mire near Abisko, Sweden - II_Fen_E1_3 | ecosystem: Environmental > Terrestrial > Soil > Wetlands > Permafrost | place: Sweden: Abisko...
AGCTGCATATTGGCAGTACTGCTTAAATTCCGTCTTCTGATTCCAATTCCATAAGTACCTGTAAATGGATTTGTATCGTTTGGATTGCCATTTATCCAACCTGTTGTAGGCTCAGTGTTTGATAATGCCGGGTTTAGAATCACTTCGATGGTACCGGTAGCGTAAAGAGTAGTTGCGAATGATTGCCTGATGACAAATAAACATGCCTGACCTGCTGGAAAAGTTCCTTCAGCTGAAGGTAATAATGTTGATGAAAAACTGGTGTTTTTTGAAATGCTGTAATGAATTATTGATGCATCGGTTGGGTCTTGTTTTACAAAAAATCGTCCTCTTAATGCATTGCCTAGAACTTCAGTTCCTCCTTCAGTAATCAGAAATATATCACGCCAGTCAGTACCTTCAGTATTTGTGGTTGTTGCAAATGAACCCGCGTTTGTAACAGTCAACATAAACGAATAATATATATTTCCTGTATAATTAGCGGTGCCTGTTCCCCCGGGACCAACTAATTTGCTGGTATAAGGTAAAAAACGGACAACATCGATTCTGGTATTTGTTCCAGCAGTTGCATTGTCTATTACTACGGATTTACCAAGTCCTGAGCTAATGTAATTGGTATAATAAATAGGATCGGTTAAAGAAAAAGACGCTGAATTTGAATCAGTAGTTTTTCCGGTATTATACCAGGTGCCAAAAGTATTATTTGTCGCACTGGTATTAGGATCATTTGCAACACTTGCTAATTTAGCTGTTGTGTAGTTAAAGGTTTCATTGAACAACAATTGTGCATTCGAAGTTAAAGCAGCAATGCACAAGATACCGAGTAGAAAAAGTTTTTTCATAAGAATAGTGTTTTTAAATTTAACATGCTTGTTTCTAGAATACTAATGAATTATAATCGTTTTTAGAGTTGTCTTTTTTGTTTATGTAAAAAGATTTATAGGTTGGAACAGTTTTAAATTTATCAGCCCTGTATAATTGAAGGCTAAGTTTATCCTGCACGTTATCCCAGTCCACTATCTGTTTGTAGGGGAATTTATTAACCGGTTGCCCTATAAATTGAGATACATAATCCAACCCTTTTGAAATGCTTCGGCCATCAGGCGATATAGCAATAAACAGATCAATTTGCATTGTTTTTGCCATGCAACACATGTCTAGGATATGGGTCAGGTTAAACGTTGAATACCCCAACGCTTTGGTCCTTACAAGCTCAAAAGGTTGTTTCCCATCAGGCTCAATCTGTGTAAAGATCCTTCGGGCTGCAAATTCAGTAATGAACTTACGGGCTATATCTTCTTTTCCAACAAAAAGGGCTATTCGGGTTGCCTGCACTTCGAAAGCAGTACCATGATTGTTTTTTGCCCTGTACTCCTGCTTCCCGATAGGGGAAGTAAGCATCCAGTTCAGGTATTCGCTAAACCAGTTGGAAATACCCTGCTGGTCGTTCTTAGTAAATACTGTTGACTTTTTCAGAATCTCTATGGCGTCCAGTAGTTCCACAAATTTGTAAGTCTCAATAATACCTGCACCTCTTCCCAACCCTCCGAAATGACCGTAGATGGTTTGTCCGTAATTCAGGTTCGGATTCATTTTGGTTCCCGGATTCAAAAACCAGGTTCTTAAATTCCCTACTGCCTTTGTAGCGTATTTTTCGTCAGAGGTCAGGTAATAGGCTAATGATAGGTTGACAACACTGTTTTCCATGATCCCCAGATTCTTTTTATCGGGCGTAGTCACTGACCTGTTGGTTTCTCCATCTTTCCGGATATACGGACCGGTGGGATCGGTAGGGTTAGGCCACCAGTAAGGGCCGCAACTGATATAGTCGTGCTTGTCCCCGCTGGGAGCAGGCCTGTCTTTGTCCACTATGGACGAAATGTCTTTTGTCAGGAATGACTGAGCTTGTTTTAATACATCAGCTGTCTCCGCTGACATTTCTGTCCGGGCTTTGCTTAGCTTTTCCAGATTCCAAACCCTGGGTTGGCTTTGCAAACTCAGGGTTGTCAGTGTCAGAATGAAAACTGTCAGAACTACTTTTTTCATTGGATTGAATTTATTGAGTACGTTGATTCTCGATTATTAAGGGTTAATGGCGAAATTTCTTTTAGTAGACTAATAAATTACTATCCTTGTCTTTATCCGAGTTGCTGATCCTGTTTTGATAATACTTCCCGAATACTGGGGTATCATTCAGCTTATCCGCCCGGTATAGCTGCCAGCATAATTTGGTCTGTACGGCATCCCAGTCTTTTATTTGTTTGTACGGAAACTGGCTGATTGGCTTCCCGATATAGGGTGTCAAAAACTCAAGTGCTTGCAGGATACTCCTTCCATCTCCTGATTTTGCATGGTATATATCGATATTCAAACTCTTGGCAAGAAAACACATATCCAGGATATGAGTCAGGTTAAAGGTCGAATATCCCAGGGCAGTTGTTCTGGCCAGTTCCAACGGTTGCGATCCATCTGGTTCGATTTGTGTAAACAGCCTGCGTGCTGCGAAGCCATTACAGTATTTTTTAGCAATGTCTTCTTTCCCTGCAAAAATGGCATACCTGGTGGCCTGTACATCGAAAGCTGTACCATGATTGTTTTTTGCTGTGTATTCTTCGTTCCCAATGGGTGAAGTCATCATCCAGTCCAGGTAGGATACAAACCAGTTCTTTAATGCCAGTTGATCCTGTTGGGTGAATCTCGAAGACTTTTTCAATAATTCGATGCCATCCAGCATATCAATAAACGAATAGGTGTCAATGATTCCTTCCCCACGTCCCAATCCTTTATTCCTACCGGGAATAGTCTGTCCGTAATTCATATTGGGATTCATACGAGTAGCCGGATGTATAAACCAGATGCGTAAATTTGTCAATGCTTTTTCAGCATAGCGTTCATCCGAAGTGAAGTAATATGCCAGTGACAGGCTGGTTACATTTTTTGCCATCATCCCTAAAGGACCTCTGTCCAGCTTGTCGATTTCAGGATTTACCACCCCATCTTTCCGTATATAAGGACCTGTTGGATCTTTCGGGTCTGGCCACCAATATCTTCCGGCACTCATGTAGTCGTGTTTATCGCCACTCGGTGGGGTCATCTCTTTGTCCATGACTGTCGTGAAGGTCTTTTTCAGTATTTTGTCAGCATCTTTCAAAATATCGGTGGCAATTCCCGTATCCGTAGTTTTGGCCTTGTTTAATTTCTCCATGTTCCAGATCCTGGGTTGACCCATCACCGTTCCTGCCGAAAGGATGCACAGAAAGAGACCTGTTTTTAAAACTGCTTTTTTCATAAACTTATGCTAAGAATAAATTGATTGTTGTGTTACTTGTTACTGCTTCTCGGTAATTCTGCAATATCTATCTACTGGTATTTTATCGTCTTTATCCCTGCCGTAAGCAGTGGGAAATCATCCGTCCTGAAAGGGGTTGCCGGTAAATCTGCACTGTTTGTCAAATTTGCTTCCGTCCAGTTATCCCAACCGTAGCGTACGGCAATGGGAGTGGTAACTCCTTCTGCCCGGACTTCAATCCGGTTGTCTTTTATCTCAGCTTGTGCGGGTACAAATATGTTGTTACTGCCACAGACTGTGAATCCTTGTAACGGTCCGGTAGCTTTTAATCCTCCATATACGAAGTTGAATGAAATAAAGGCTTTATTTGCTTTAAATTCCACATCCTTGTACGTTGGTCCGGAATAAGGAATATCCAGGCCGTAGGCGGTACTAAAAGCGCAAATAGCCAGTCTTTTCCCTACGGGTTCCTTGTGGGGTGGATGAATGGTGCCTTTGTCCCCTAGATCCAGGGCAACCACCATTCCAGTGTTTTTTACTTTCTGCCAGGTCAGCAACTGGGCTTCCCGCAGTTCAGGCCAGATCGGACGGTTTCGGGCATCGGCATTGGCGTATGCCGGGAGCTGTACAAATAAAAACGGCATGGCAGGATTGTGAAAGTCCGTGCGCCATTGTTCAATCAGGGCAGGAAATAACGTGCGGTACTGTTCGGCGCGGGGTGAGTTATGTTCCCCCTGATACCAGATAGCCCCTTTTACCGAATAAGGAATGACACGTTTCAACATGGTGTAATATAATCCGAACGGACGGTTGTAGTGTTGTTCTCCCATGGGTTCCCTGGGGCTTTTCAACGTAGTATTCCCGGCTTTTACCGAATCCTGGTACTCTTTCAACTCGTCCCCGTATTTTGCAATAAGATCCCGGTAGTTGGCTTTTCCTAAACTGGAAAAATAGTTTTCATAGTTTTCTACTATCGGTGCCAGTGACGGGTTTTTTACCAATGACTCCCTGGTCATCCAGGCTTCTGCACCCGAACCACCCTTGTAGCAGCAAATCACTCCTACCGGAACATTCAGTTTCTGTTGCAGTTCCTTGGCGAAGTAATACGCTACTGCCGACATCTTTGCCACATTTTCGGTTGTTGCTGTCCGCCAGTTCATATCTCCACGGTTCTTGTCACCTTCGTATGCTTTGTAGGGTACCAGGACAAAACGGATGTTCTGATTCCGGGCCCGGGCTATTTCTTCCTCCCCGCGGTCCGACTTCTCGAGCATAAATGCCATATTCGACTGGCCTCCGGCAAGCCAGACTTCACCTACATAGATTTCTTTTAATCGTACGGTGTCGGTTGCCGAAATAACCGTCAGGAAATATGGACCGCCTTCCTTCAATGCAGATAAATCGGTTTTCCAGTCTCCATTCTGATCACTTCTTGTCTGAACCTTTTTATCCTGTATCATGATCCTGATCGTTTCCGATGGCTTTGAGGTTCCCCAGATACTTACTTTTGCATTGCGCTGTAATACCGCTCCTTCATTAAAAAGCTCCCCCAGTTGAAGCTTTTGGGCTTCACCGGTGATACTCAGGAATAAACCCAATACGATAATTGAAATGCTTACATACTTTTTCATTGAATATTGACTTGAAAATATTAATTGACTAATACTTTAAACACCGATTCGTGCAGTGCACTTTGTATTTTGATGATATAGATCCCTTTCCGGGTAATCCGGAAGTCCTTTTCAGTTGTTTGTAAAACTTCAGTTCCCAACCCATCATATACTTTCGTGTTTGTTTTTTCGGTTGATTCCACATTCACCTGTTGGCCGGCAATATTCAGCTTGATGCTGGAATTGCTTTGAAGCGGGTTTACCGATGTTCCTACCTGGTTATTGACTTCTGTCAGGAAGACCGTAATCTCATTTTCAGACTGTGCATTGTAAGCATCTGTAAAGCCGCCATGCCCACCACCCGGGACAGTGGTAAACTTGTTTTTTACTCCAGCGGCCTGCAATGCAGCCTGCAATGTCACTGATTGTGTATACGGAACAGTGGGATCGGCATCACCGTGAATAAGGTAAGTAGGAGGGGTCTGGGCATTCACATAGGACAACGGCGACAAGGTGTTAATGTATGCAGCATCAGTAGCATGAGGTCCCAGCCAGTCGACCAGCGAACCGTAGAACATAAAGTTCTGTAAATCGGAAGGGCCGTATTTATCAATCACCGCCATGATCTTATAATCACCTGTGTATGGAACGCAATCACGGTCATACAGCGGGTTGTTGGTCAAATACCCGGCTATTAATGCCAGATGACCTCCTGCGGAACCTCCCTGGAATATTATTTTGTTTTTATTTATATTCAATTCGGCAGCATGATTCAGGAGATAAAGCATGGCACCCCTTACATCCTCCACCGCTGCTGGAGCTAATGCCTCACCGGTCATCCTGTATTCTACATTTGCCACCGCATAACCCATGTTGAAATAGGTGCTGAATCCCCCTTGTTCTTCCTTGAAACCATGGTTCCAGCCCCCGCCATGCATGTTGATAACCACTGGTACCGCGGTTGTGACATTCGTCGGGTAATAGATATCCATACGGCAATTGGTGCTGTTGACATTCTTGTAGACCACATCCAGCAACCCGGTGTAGTTAGCCGGATAGGCCACTGAGTGCAGAGCCTGGAAATTTACGGTATAACTCTTTGACAGGTTGGATACATTGGCTGCCTCTGCGAATGCTCCATCCGGAATAGTCAGTTTATAGCTTTTATTTGAGGTAGCGTTGGTGGTGAGTGTTACCGGGATGGTTACCAGATTATTCGAAACGATACAATCGCCCACGGGTATGGATGTGCTGTTAAGTGTGATAATTCCGGTCCCGGCTACTACGTTCTTATTGAAAGTGAATGTCAGTGTTTTCTTTAAATTCGAAAAACAAACTTCCCCTTCCACAGGCGATGAGCTTTGCACGTTCAAATCAATGGTTTGCTGAAGGGTCAGGGTCTTGATCTTATAAACGTACAACCCGCTGCCGGTATTGTTGGCAATGCGAAGCCTTGTTTCCACGCTTCGTGCAACCGGGATCCGGTAAATGCTGTCGGGCGATTTTATGGTGGTATAGGTCCCTATGATTTGCCATTGGTTATTGGTCCATTCTTCCAGGCGAAAGCTCATGGCTGTGGTTCCTGTGGCTGCATGGATCTCAACCTGTCCAACGGTTTTTAATGTGGGGAATTCAATGGCTGCATTATCCGTATTTCTTCCCAGCAGGATCCGGTTTGTATGTGTTTCACCGGCTGAACAGGTCAATGATCCCGTATATAAATAAGTCTTGACCAGGTTAAACCCGTTGACGCTCGAAGATGGATAACTCCCCGAAGCATAGGCTGCTGTTGCAACGGTTCCCCAGGTTCCATCTCCGAAGTCGGTTAAAATGAAGTCTATGGCATTTACACCGGTAGTAGTGAATAGGGCGGAGGCATCCGAAAGTGCTGAATCACTGGTGGTGGTACCATTCCCTTTGGCTATTACCTTGTAGGTGTAGCTGCTGCCTGATGTCAATCCGCTGATGGCTATGGCGGCAGTTCCCTGCCCGCTGGCATAAGTTGTGCTCACCAGGGTTGTTCCCTGGTATACTTTTACATCATATCCCGTGGCATTGGCCGACGGAGTCCAGGTGGCCGTAAATCCGGTGTTGGTAATGTCCGTTGCTGTTCCTGTCACAGGGGTGATCAGGGCGGGGGCTGCTGTGGCAGATGATTTAACCACATCCTCCCAATTGTTGCTGAATCTCAAACCAGCCACTTTACCACCCATTCCTGGACGTTGACGGATCACGATTCCTTTGATGGATTTCATTCCGGCTGTCCCTGAAACTGTGTTGTTTAAACCGCTTGTTGCCGTCTCGCTAACTCCCGGGACCGGATTGAGGTATAACGAGGCTATCTCGGTGCCGTTCGTAGCCGCCGTTGTGAATTTTAATACGATCAGATTTGTTGACCCCAGGGCAATGTCGCCTGACCAGGCTGATACATCGGTGGCTCCGCTGAATCCGACCCCCATCTGATAGAATCCTGAAGTGCTGCCTGCTTTTACAAATACCCTTCCCCGTTGTGAATTTCCGGCATAATTCCCATCTAGGGTCATAAAGTCAATCCCGGTGGTGGAGGTTACCGTGGATAGATTGACTAATGCACCCAGGTAGAAGGTGCCAAAATAATCGGTGGAGAGCGAAGTCAGGCTGTAAATGGTCGAACGAAAGGAAGACGAAGTTACCGTCGAAGGCTGTATATTCGGATCCAGCAGGATCGCTTTCCCGGTGTTGTTATCAATATAGGTCGAAAAAGCCAGGGTGCTGTTCTCTATTCCCGGTGAAACGCCACCCCCTTCACCGCTGGTCAGTTTGCCACTGCGGCTCCATTGGTTTGCCATCAGTGGGGCTGAGGCTGTCTGTGTCGCATCGGCATATACCCCTTTCTCAAGGGTTAATCCGTCGGTGCCCATAGCGGTGGCAGTAAAAAATGAACTGTAATCAATTGGCAGGGTTTGGGGATAAGTTGCTTTTGCCAGCAAAAAACAACTACAGAGTGCAAAAATTATCGTAAGCTTTTTCATGTACGGATTTGTTTTTAATAAAATAGGTTGAAAGGATGATAATCGTCTTTTATTCAGTGATTAATTTAATAGTGTGCCTCTTATTGCCCACTTCCACTACGCAAAACAGGATTCCTTTTGCCGACGTTGTGATCTGGTATTCAAAGTTCCCGGCAGGAGCTTGTCTCTTTGTGCTTTGGATTTGTTGCCCTGTGGCATTGTAGAGCGATATGCTGATTTTCCCGGCTACTTCCACCGGTATCGATAGCCTGGTTTCCCCTGAAAAGGGATTGGGGGATACCGTTAATCCGGTTGCAAAGGTTTCTGCTACCCCTGTTGCAGTAGTAATCTCGTATACAATGTTTTCTGGGGCAGTGGGTCCGACCATCTGTTCATCCAGGGGTGCATTGATGATTTGTACGGCACCACTGTATTCATCCGCGCCAATATCCCTGATTCCTATGGCAGGTTGGCCTTCAAAATCCCTGGTCACCGACTCGTAACCTATCGAAGCGTTTATCGCCGGGCTGCCGGAAGTGAGTTTGTATACTTCATGTTTTGTCCGTTGGTCGCAATTCTGTCCGGAAGCCCTGCACGAGGATGGAGTCAGTTGAGGATCCACAATCCTGATCTGGGCATCTGTTGTTCCCGTTAATCCCAGGGTAGCGCTTTCGGTAGGATACATCAGGTTGTTCTGAAAACCTAACCCTGCCAGCGATGCGGTGCTGTAATACTTGATAAACGGATTCACTGTCCCGATCACAAGATTATTGGCAATGATATTATTCTTGGGTGCCAGGCCGTATGCCCCGTTGTTGTTGAACCCTACTTCAATATTCGATTTGTTGTTTACCAGGGTGTTAAAGGCAAATACTGTATTCTCTGCCAGGAAGTGGCTGGAATTGCTCGTCGACGTATTGGTGACATCCCCGTTGGTAATGGTGCAGGCTGCATCCCACTTGTCCCCGGTAAGTCCTTCGAAATAATTGTTGATAATCTTGTGGTTCATGCCGTACACCCTGACACCGCCGCATCCGATGGTTTCAGTGCCAAACAAAGTCGTTTTGTTTTCACCAAAGAAAAAATTACCTTCCACCACACTGTTGTTTCCCTGACGAAGGCTCACCGTACCTACACATCGACGGAAAGTATTGTACCTGACGGTGTCCTTGCAGCTTTTCAGCGATACAATTTCAGGATCTCCATCACAGTCTTCAAATAAATTGTTTTCTACAACCGTGTAGGCATCTAGCTTGCAGAGGTCGCTGACCCCAATGCGAATGGTTTCCTTTTCATTGGTTACCCGGGGAGTGTTGTTCCTGAAAATATTATGGTCGATGCGGTCATGTTGTGATATCGCCGGTACGGTTCCATGGCTTCCGTCGATGACCAGCCAGGCTCCCTGGTCGAATTTCCCATCAAACAGGTTGTGATCAAAGCGGTTTTCATGGCTGTTGCAGATTTCACTGCTCCACAAATCCCCTATGGTAATCCATTTTGAAGTCTGTGTGTCGCTGGTGGTAGGCATTCTTAGCCAGTTCCGCGTAATGCGCACATGGCTGCACCCTTCCATTTTAAAAATGGTGCTTCCGGCATCCACATTGATATCAAAACCCTCGTACGTCACGTAACTCTGATAGGATAGGTTGAAATAGGTAGGACCTGTAATTTTTGCCCCGTACAGGTTCTTTGATTTGACAACGATCGGCTTGAGTGCCGATCCTCCCTGTGTTACTTTTAAACCTCCCAGGTTGTAAGTCCCATCGAGTACCAGGACGGTATCTCCCGGATTCATGGCTGCCAATGCTTCTTTAAACTGTGCAGCCGTCGATACCGTACGCAATGTGGATGAGACCTGAATGGCGGATACATTGGCGCCAATTGCCAAATCCCCGTTTACCACGAATGAAGCCGGGTTGGTGGTGCCGCTTAATCCGCCCGACCATCCGTTAAACTGATACCCCGATTGAAGGGAAAGTTGGACTGATACCGAAGCTCCGTTGTAATAAACGGTTTGTTGTGGAACAAGGGTGATCGTACCACCCACCGGTTGGGTGACAGTGATCGTGGATTGTGCCGGTGGATTGGCCGGATCAATGGATACGGTTGCCCCGATCGAATAGTTTTTATCCACCGTAAAAGTCAGTGGGTTTGCGGTGCCTGCCAGGTCGCCTGTCCATCCCGTGAACAGGTAATGGTCGGGCACGGTGATGGAAGCTGTAACCTGGTCGTTTATCTGGTAGGTAGCCTTCACGGGCGAAAGTGATATATTCCCGTACGTTGGCTGGGTCAGTGTAATGGTCCGGTCGGTTGAGGATGATTGGAAAGCAATATCTGAAAGAGGAGTAGAGCCAATGTATAAATTATCGAAGGCTACATCGCAGGTGCCGCTTGCCATCGTGAAGCGGATGGAATGATAATCGAAAGTGGTGGCCCCGTTTTTTATTTCCCTGAACGCAAAGGTCTTGTTTTGTACTTCCCCATTCACTGCCAGCTGGTATTTAGCACCCCCGTTATCGATTTTTACGGTAATCCGGTTCCACGTATCCACCGTAAATGCCGGTTGGGTAGCCCATCCTGCACTGCCATCATAAATCTTTAGTTTTGAGCTGGGTTGGAATTCTACCATGAAACTCCGGCTGGTATTTGTTCCCAGGTCATACCCCGTGATGGCAAAGTTTGCAGTGGGCAGGGTTTTAAATTTTATCCTGAAATCAAGGTATACATCGCCTGACAAGGCTATGGCATTCGAAACAAAGTCGGTGCGGTCCACCTGCAGGGCTGTATTGTTTGCCCAAAGCTTGAGAGCCTGGGTACCTTCCAGGATGTAATCGGCTTGCGTCACTATTTCACCATTCCCGGTGGTAACGGTCCATTTGTTTTTCGAGTGGATTGTCCCGGCAGCGTAATTGTCGGTGGTTTCGAAGGAAGTATTGACCAGGGGCTGGGCATTCAACCCAACAGAACTTAAAATGAATATACAAAGAACCGAAAAAAGAGTAAAATGTGATTTCATGTAGGGATATTTTAGATGATAAGTTTTATTTCTAATTATTCTTAAGCTATTTCTGTCTGGTTGAGTAAGTTATCTAATGCTATTTGGTCAACCAATTATTTGGTCGACCAAAAGTACGGTTTATGTTGATAATAAAAAAACAAATTATGAGCTATTTTCCATTTCATGTTGTAGAACATATTCTAAGAAGAGTTTTTAGTGCGAACGTTTTCCCCTTTTTGAATCCGGCTCCGTTCCCCTTTTACAGTCGGACTCCCTTACTCATTACCTGATGAGCCGGATGTGTTTCTGAAAGCAAGTCCCGGTACCTCCGAGCCGTTATCGGCGGTCTTCCCTGAAAAGTCATTCTGCTGCCTGAGCTGAATAACTATCCCAACTGCATTCATTTATCTGAATATAGCTTCTGGTATTTATTCTCTTTCTATTCACTCTCTGTTTGGAACATAATCAAGTCATAGAGGGGGCAAAGAGAGGGCAAGGAGGGGTTTATCCCTCCTTGCCCTCTCTTTGCCCTCTCTATGCCCCCTCTTTGCCCTATCTATACCAGAATAAGATTTAGACTAGAATCCGCGTGGAAAATGGGAGGAAGTATGCCGGGATGTGGATGGAAATAAAGAAAGGAGAGTCTTGGAAGAGATAGGGGGTACGCCGGAAGAGATTCAGGAATTGGGAGAGTCCGGGTATTCGGGGGAGGGAAAAGTTAAAGCGGGAAATAGCGGCACTCAGTTGAGGCTGGAGGATCGGTAAGGGCTGAGTGGATCATAAGTAAGGACAGGGCAGTGGCACAAAAAAATAACCGCTACTCCCGTCAGGAATAGCGATTATGGTTGTTTTAGAAGGATGCGCTGAGCATCCTAAATTCGGTTAATAGTTTTGTTTTTCTACTTCAAAATAAGCCTGAGGATGTGCGCAGGTAGGACAAGCCTTGGGTGCTTCTTTTCCATAGTGAATATGTCCGCATTCGCGACATTGCCAGCTGGTTTCTTCTTCACGGGAGAAAACGGTGCCGGCTTCCACACGGGCCAACAAACGACGGTATCGTTTTTCGTGCTGGGCTTCTACCGCTGCAATCTTACGCCAGGTAGCAGCTATATTTGCAAATCCTTCGGCTTCGGCCACATCGGCAAAATGAGGATATAAATCGGACCATTCTTCATTTTCACCGTTAGCGGATTCCTTCAGGTTTTCAGCAGTGGTTGAAATAGTGCCGGCAGGGTAGGAAGCCGTAATTTCGACTGAGCCGCCTTCCAGGTAACTGAAGAATTTTTTGGCATGTTGTTTTTCCTGTTCTGCTGTTTCCAGGAAGATAGCGGAGATTTGTTCGTAGCCTTCGGTTTTGGCTACCTTGGCATAATACGTGTATCGCATGCGGGCCTGGCTTTCACCGGCAAATGACTTCAGCAAATTCTTTTCGGTTTCAGTACCTTTTAAACTTTTCATGTTGGTAATGTTTTAAATTGTTTAATATATTGATTCGGTATAGCATGCAGTTTTAGTAGAAGATTCAAAAGTACACATTTTCAATTAACAAACAAATAAAACAATCAATTATTTCAATTGACACCGGAAATTGATATTCCTTTAAAAACCGTATCTTTGTACTTTCAAAGAACAAATTACCGACTTCAACTTATTTATTAAAATATGATTAGTTACCTTCAGGTGGAGAATCTTACCAAATCGTTTGGTGATAATCTGCTTTTCGAAAATATATCGTTCGGCATTGCCGACAACCAACGGATGGCATTGATAGCCAAAAACGGTACCGGGAAAACAACTTTACTCAATATCCTTTCGGGAGAGGAAGATTATGAAAGCGGGACCATCTCGTTTAAAAGGGATTTACGCATTTCCTACCTGGATCAGGATCCTGATTTTCCAAAAGAACTATCGGTGCTGGATGCCTGCCTGCAAACCGACAGTGAAGTGGTGCGAACCATTGCCAGTTATGAACATTGCATGCTTTCGAGCGACCAGGAGGGTCTGGACGAGATCCTGATCAATATGGATCTGCTCAAGGCCTGGGATTACGAACAACGGATCACCCAGATTCTGGGGAAACTGAAAATCACCAACCTGGACCAACTGATCGGAGAACTGTCCGGCGGACAACTGAAGCGGGTGGCACTGGCCAATGTCTTGATCGGCGAACCGGACCTGTTGATACTGGATGAACCAACCAACCATTTGGACCTTGAGATGGTGGAATGGCTGGAAGATTTCCTGAAACGATCGAAAATGGCCTTGCTGATGGTGACTCACGACAGGTACTTCCTGGACCGGGTCTGTACCAATATCCTGGAGATCGACCATCAGTCTATGTTCCAATATAACGGGAATTACAGTTATTACCTGGAAAAACGTCAGGAAAGGATTGAGAACTTCAATGCCGAAAGCGAACGAACGGTAAACCTGTACCGCAAGGAACTGGAATGGATGCGCCGTCAGCCCCAGGCAAGGGCGCACAAGGCTAAATCGCGTCAGGAGAGCTTTTATGAAATTGAAGAACGTGCAAAACTGCGGCGTAACAACGACTCTGTGCAACTGGAAGTGAAAGCCAGCTACCTGGGTTCGAAGATATTTGAAGCTAAGTATGTTACCAAAGCGTATGGCGACCTGAAAATACTGGATAAATTTTATTATAACTTTGCCCGGTATGAGAAGATGGGAATCGTGGGTAAAAACGGTACCGGTAAGTCTACATTCCTGAAAATGCTGCTGGGAGAAGTAAAACCCGACAGTGGCTCATTTGATATTGGCGAGACAGTTGTATTCGGGTATTATAGCCAGGATGGGTTGGCTTTCGACGAACAGATGAAGGTGATTGATGTGGTACAGGACATAGCCGAAGAAGTGGATTTGGGCAATGGCAAAAAGATGACGGCTTCGCAATTCCTCCTACACTTCCTGTTTACCCCGGAAACACAATACAATTATGTCTATAAACTGAGTGGTGGAGAGAAGCGTCGGTTGTACCTGTGTACGGTGTTGATGCGCAATCCGAATTTCCTGGTGCTCGATGAACCTACCAACGACCTGGACATTGTCACCCTGAATATCCTGGAAGAATATCTTCAGGCCTTTAAAGGATGTGTGATCGTAGTAAGCCATGACCGGTATTTTATGGATAAAGTGGTGGATCACCTGATGGTGTTCAAGGGGAATGCCGAACTGAAGGACTTTCCCGGAAACTATACCGATTATCGCGAGTGGAATGACCTGCTGGAAGAACAGGAACGTGATGAAAAGAAGAAAAAGAAAGAACCCAGAGTCAAGAACACGGATTCCGGATCCAAAAAACAGGAACCCAGCATCCAGGAGCCTGAACGCCGGAAACTGACCTTTAAAGAAAAACAGGAATTTGAGAAACTCGAGAAAGAGATTCCGAAACTTGAAACTGAAAAAGTAGAGCTTGAAAGTCAGCTGGCTTCCGGCAAACTCAGCACCGAAGAGATTGTAGGTGCATCCCAACGGCATTCGGAAATAAATGCCCTGATTGACGAAAACACGATGCGGTGGCTGGAGTTGAGCGAGGTATAAAGGTTAGAAAAGATTAACACACAAAAGAAATGGATTAAGAGGTTTAAGAATTGGGTCATCACAAAAAGTGATAGACCCGATTCTTTTTTTAATGGGTATGATAAGTTTTTGAGTTTGTAAGAAGAGCTAAGGCTTAAGTTTTTGTATTAATATTTGCTAACTATAGTATGTAGCAGATAAAACTTATTAATCGTTATTTTGTGCTAACTATAGTATGCCTTATGAATAAAAAGCTATCACAAGATTTTGGAAAAGTAATTCAAAGTCTCAGAAAGGAAAAAGGGTTTTCACAAGAAGAGTTAGGCTTTCGATCAAACCTTCATCGAACCTATATTGGTATGATTGAAAGAGGAGAAAAAAATATTACTCTAGAGAACATAGATAGACTATCGAAGGGATTGGAGATCTCAATCACCACTATTTTTACCAATCTAAAAAAGTAAAAGTTATGAAAATTTCTTTTCTCGGTCAGGGATTTGAAGACGAATCAAAGAATTCAGTTGGGAATACTTTGATAAAACTTTTTAAAGAAGATAAATTCCATTCTTTTTATGGAATATCTGCTTTCGCAAGCGTATCTGCAGTAAGGGGACTCTCAAATTGCATATTAAATGCAAATTTAAATTTTCAAAATTTCACAGTAATTGTTGGGGTCGATCAGGAAGGAACATCAAAAGAAGCACTTGAAAGCATTAATTCTCTTGACTTAAAAAGTTATATCTTTTATCAAAGTGAAGCTCCAATTTTTCATCCCAAAATATATATATTTGAAGGTGATACACATAAAGCAGTAATAATTGGATCATCTAATTTAACTGGAAGAGGTCTTTTTTGTAATATCGAGAGTTCTTTATTCGTTGAATTTAAAAATACAAATGAACAAGGTTCAAACTTACTGTCAGAAATTAAAACATATTTTTCAACACTATTTGATTTATCAGATCCTAATTTGTTTAAGATATCTCAACAAACAATAGATGATTTTGTGGATAAAGGAATAGTTCCGACTAATTCTGAATGGAAAAAGAAATATCAGAAAACCACTTCCGAGCGAATTCCTAAAGAGGAAACGAAAATAGAGATACCCAGTAGAAAAACCGCCAAAATTCCATCTGCCTTTAAAGGTCTTTATAAAACGAATCCGATTGTTTCAGAACTAATCCAAGAATTAGAAATTCCAAAAGAAACTGAGTTTTTGAATGATGACAATTACGATGTTTTATGGGAAAGTAATCCATTAACCGAACGTGATTTAAATATACCCAGAGGAGCAAATACCAATCCTACTGGTTCCATGAGTTTTAATAAAGGGAAAACCGAAGGTATTGACCAAAAGCGCTATTTCAGAGAAAATGTATTTTCAACTCTAGATTGGAGTTTTGATACTAATCCGCTAACAGCACATTTGGAAAGGGTAGCCGTCAATTTTAGGATCGTGATTCAAGATATTGATTATGGAGTATATAGATTAAAACTAACTCATAATTCTAAAACTGATACAGTGGCTTACAGACAAAATAATTCAATGACTCAAATCAGTTGGGGCGAAGCAAAAGACTTAATTAAGGATCGAGAATTGATTGGAAGAATCCTCTTCCTTCTTAAAAACAAAGAAAACGGTGAGTTTATAATTGATATTAAATAATCAATTATATGTTTTTCATTACATTTAGAATGTATACCTTTGAATCAGATTTGAATCATAGTATTGCGATTCTTATAGCTACAAATAATAAAATTACAAATAAAGAATGCAACTAATAAAGAACGCTTCAAAAGAAAAATTAAGAGGTGGATTCTATACTCCTGAACCTATCGCCTCTTTTATTTTGAAATGGGCTTTTAACGGAAATAAAGAATATGATATTTTGGAGCCGAGTTGTGGTGATGGTGTTTTTTTAAATTCAATCAAAAAAGGCAAATACTCCTATAATTCGGTAACGGGTATTGAATTAGAAGAAAAAGAAGCGGAGAAATCAAAAAGAATAAAGCTCCCGAATACTACTATTATTAATGCTGATTTTCATGATTTTTGTATCCACACTAACCAGCGGTTTGATTTAATCATTGGGAACCCTCCTTATATCAGGTATCAGTTTTTTGAAAAAGAACAACAAGAATATGCAGCCCAGATATTTTCAAATGCAAAGTTAAAATACTCCAAACTTACAAATTCGTGGGTTTCATTTGTTGTGGGGTCGTCCTTAATTTTAAAAGAGAATGGCAAAATAGGTTTTGTACTGCCTGCGGAGATACTGCAAGTTAGCTTTGCCAAAACTCTTAGAGTATTTTTAGCTCGTTATTATAATAAAATCAATATTGTTTCTTTCGAGAAACTAGTTTTCCCTGACATTCAACAAGAAGTAGTTCTTTTGCTTTGTGAAAGAAACAATTCAGAAACACATTTAATTGAACATATTGAGTTGCGGGATGCAGATTCACTTAAGGATCTTGATATTTCAAAATTAAAAAATCCATATAAAAAAATTGATTTTAAATCTAATAAATGGACATTTTATTTCTTAGATCAAGTTGAGATTGATTTCTTAGAAAGATTTCAAGAGAAAAACCATATATCGAAACTAAGCAAATATGCTAAAGTTGAGGTGGGTATTACAACTGGTTCAAATCCTTTTTTTACAGTCCCATTATCTACCGTTCAATTCTATAATCTGGAAAAATATGCAAAACCATTAGTTGGTAGAAGCGTACAGGTGCCAAGTGCTATTTTTACAGAAAAGGATTGGACTAAAAACAGAACAAACGAAGCAAGAACCCATTTATTAGTATTTCCTAAAATATCCGAGCTTAATGGCTCTGACGGTGCAAGAGAGTATATTAAATGGGGAGAAGAACAAAAAATTAATGAAGGATATAAATGTGGTATTAGAGATGAATGGCAAATTGTACCCTCAATTCGGATATCAGAAGCCCTATTTATACGAAGAAATAATTTGTATCCTAAATTAATCATCAATCAAGCTCAAGCGTATACAACAGATACAATGCATCGGGTTACGATTAAAGATGGCGTTGATATCAAATCACTCACAGCAAGCTATTATAATTCGCTTTCATTAGCATTTACAGAAATCTGTGGCAGAAGTCACGGAGGTGGTGT
>Ga0302205_10000434_pt1 | contig 17561 bp, 15 predicted proteins | sample II_Fen_E1_3_FD_194582 | JGI IMG/M metagenome (GOLD analysis project Ga0302205, IMG submission 194582) | Peat permafrost microbial communities from Stordalen Mire near Abisko, Sweden - II_Fen_E1_3 | ecosystem: Environmental > Terrestrial > Soil > Wetlands > Permafrost | place: Sweden: Abisko...
GATCAGTAGGACGGTGGAACCCATTTTGAAGCAACCTACTTCTGTTCCTTGTTTCAACGTCGTGTTCAGTATGCAAGCCGGGTTCAGCTCGATTTTACCAACGACAATGGCACCGACCAAAATCAGGTAGAATCGCCCCATAGCAGAATTTCCTTCTAAAATCACGCGTTCATTCCGGCAATAAACCTTGTCGATTTTCTCCAAGGTCTTTTGGTTCAGCGAGTAAAGCGTGCCTGGGATTTTCTTTATGGAAAGCAGTGTGGCATCAAACGGCAGATGCACCCGATGATAATCACCCAACGATAGGTAAATGGTCAAAAAGGAACCGTATTGAATGGACGGTTCATCCATAATCAGTTCGTTCAGCAAGTAGGATTTTCCTTTGACCTGAAACAGTTGGTTGTTTTGCATCGAGCCGAAGGAGTTTACAAAGCCGTCAGCGGGCGAACAAGCGGAGCCTTCGAAAGTTCTGGCACCAAGCTTCAGTTTGCGGGCAAAAAATTCATTGAAGGTTAAGACGGAGTCCGGGTTGAAATCGAATTCGGAAAGGTCGGTATGAAAGGAATTGGAAAAAGATTTGATTGTCCTAACTAGGAAACGGTGTGGAAGCTTCATCTCCGCTAACCAGCCAACCACCGCGGAGAAGGCCTTTTTATTGACCAATCGCTGAAAAGTGACAGAGGTTATTATTCGCTGAAGTGTTTCCATAGGTAGAAAAAAGGATCATGCTATTCGGGATGAAAGTACCTAATTTTTACAATGAAACAAACCTATCGTTTAAATTATGTTATCATCGAACTCAATTAACAATTTTTGAGAGTGATTTCAAAAAGCTGTTTCCTATCTTTGAATCGATAAGTTTTTTGTGAAATTAAATAACTGAACGATATGAAAACTAGGATTTTATTGGCCGGTTTGGCATTATTCGCGTTTACAACCATTGGTGTTGCTCAAGGAACCGCAAAAAAGGCAGAAGCTCCTGCTAAAACAGGATGTGGTACCCAATGCAGCAAAGGGGAAGCCAAATCCTGTTGCGATGCTACTAAAGCAGACAAGGCACCTGCAGCAAAAACTGCAACTACAGCCAAAAAAGAAGTAGTCAAGACGACACCTAAAAAGTGATTTTTTTTGAATGATTCCTTTTCAGAAGGCCGGCTCATTTGAGTCCGGCCTTTTTTAATAAAAAGAAAATGCGACCAACGTGCCTAAAGGCAGGATAAAAAGCTCTAAATTTAGAGAGTATAATAATGAACAAATGCATGAAACTGTTTTAATTACCGGAGCAAGCGGGCTTGTTGGCCGGCATTTGACCCTCTTGCTCAAAGAAAAGGGGTATCGTGTACTGTCGCTGGGGCGGAATCCCGAGGGTGAAGGGTCATTTTGTTGGGATCCTGAAAACGAGTACATTGACACGGAAGCGCTGAACCAGACCGACCATATCGTTCATCTGGCAGGTGCGAGCATTGGTGACATGCGTTGGTCAGCAGCCCGAAAAGAGGAGATTCTGAGCAGTCGTGTAAAAAGTTGTGCGCTTTTGTTCCAGAAATGCCAGGAAGGTGACATTCATCTGAAATCTTTTATCTCGGCCTCTGCCATCGGTTTCTATGGAAATGAAGGCTCATTTACGGAGGCGGATGCTGCAGGAAAGGGTTTTCTGGCTTCTGTTTGTGAACAATGGGAACAGGCTGCGGATCGGTTTCAGCAGGCAGGCGTCCGCACGGTTAAGATTCGAACCGGCATTGTCCTTGCCGCTGACGGTGGCGTTCTGCCTCAAATGGCAAAACCTGTACGAATGGGGTTGGGTACTCCTTTTGGCAATGGAAAGCAATACCTATCCTGGATTCATATCATGGACTTGTGCAACATTTACCTGCAGGCCATTAAAAATAAAAGCTGGTCTGGAGTCTATAATGCTGTAGCTCCGGAGCCTCTCACCAACAGGACATTCACCAAAGAACTGGCCCGTTATTTCCATAAACCCTATTGGCCAATTTCCATACCAGCACTGCCCATCCGGCTAGCACTCGGTGAACGAAGCATATTGCTGCTGAAAGGAAGTCAAGTTCACTCGTCCCGACTCAAGGAGAGTGCCTTTGAATTTAAATTCCCAAAACTTAGTTCAGCACTGTCGGAACTCTATCCGGAATGAAGCTAAAGCAATAGATCGGATAGCCTCCGGATGTCCTTACCCGCCAGTAATTTCGATTCGTCTTCCTTCAATGCAACCTGAATCATTGAACGGCCAATCTCTTCGATGGAACTGAATCCGTCCGGGAACAAGGCTTTACCGATGGGAAACATCCAGTTGACATATTTGTAGAATGACTGCACGTGCTTGGCGCCCGGCAGTGGTTTGATGAAGCCGGGCCTGTAACGGTACATTGCCTTAAAGGGCATACGCATAAGTTCGTTTTCAGTGCGTCCTTTAAGCCTTGCCCAGCTCAATTTGCTGGTTTCGGTGGCATCGGTTCCCGCACCTGAAAGGTAGCAGAATACGGAGCCGGGGTTCAACCGACTCATGGTTTCTCCCAAAAGGATGGACAACGTGTAGGTGATGTCCTTGTAGGTTGCCTCATCGGTTCCGATGGAGCTGATGCCCATGCAGTGAAAACAGGCATCCAGGCCCTTCAATTGCGTCTCCACCGTTTTCAATTGGTGGAAATCGGGCAACAAGATTTCAGTCAGTTTGGGATGGCTGAACCCTACGCTTCGACGGTTCAGCGCCACCACTTTTTCGACGGATGGATGCTGCAGGCAAACCTGCAGCACACCTTCGCCGACCATACCGGTGGAACCGGTGACCAATACACTCAGTTTTTTGGATGCCATTTTACAAAATGGCTTGAATATCGGTTTCCAGACCTTCCAAAGAATCGCCCGAAGCGTAGCGTTTCACGATATTGCCTTCCTTGTCGAGCAGAAATTTGTTGAAATTCCACGAGATGGCACCGCCACCTGCCTGTTCCTTCAAATAGACATACAACGGATCGGCATCCTTGCCGTTTACATTGATCTTGGCAAAAACAGGGAACGTCACGCTGTATTTCAACGAGCAGAAAGCCTGAATTTCTTCATTGGTTCCAGGTTCCTGTCCAGCAAATTGATTGCAGGGGAAACCCAGGATGACCAACCCCTTGTCCTTGTATTTTTCATACAAGGCTTCCAGGGGTGTGTATTGCTTGGTAAAGCCACATTTGCTGGCCACATTCACAATCAGCAAGGTTTTGCCCTTGTAATCACTCAGCTGGACAGTTTTGCCCTTGCTGTCTTCGACCTTGAAGGAATAAACGCTCATTTTCGTTGTTTTTTTAGTGGATTTAGTTTCTTGAGCACCAGCAATTGCTGTAGTGAAGACTGCCATTGCAAGCATTGCAGCCAATATTCCATACTTTTTCATAATGTTCTGTTTTTTACAAAAATACACGTAAACATTCAATGTTAATCAAAAAAATAAGTTGATAGATTTAATCGATGACAATCTTTAATTCATTATCATTTTTTAGCTATATCAAAGGAAAAACAGCTATACATTTCTGCAAAAAAAGCAGTAATATTGTAGCACAAAAAACAGAACGTATGGAATCAGAAATTCGCAAACCACTTGGCCTTTGTCTGTCCGGAGGCGGTGCTATCGGAATTGCCCACATCGGCGTGTTGCAGGCTTTGCTTGACAATGGCATCGAACCGGATGTCGTTTCCGGTTCCAGCATGGGAGCCATTGTCGGCACCCTTTATGCTGCCGGCTATTATCCCACTGAAATGATGCAGATGATCCAGGAGGATCGGTTGTATTTGGTATCTAAACTGATGACGTTCAAGCCTTCATTCTGGAAATCGGGATTTTCCACCCACAGTACCGTTCAGAAGCTCATTCACGAAACCATACCCCAGGATACTTTCAAAAGTTTGAAACGTAAAATGTTCATTTGTGTGACCAATCTGAACACGATGGAATGGGAAATCAAGAGCAGCGGCAAAAACCTGGCGACTTGGGTTTCAGCTTCGGCCAGCATTCCTGGTGTGTTCGAAACGCAGGAGGTGGACGGCATCTATTATGTGGATGGCGGTGTGCTCAACAATTTGCCAGCCCAACCACTTAAAACCATTTGCAGAGCCATCATCGGGGTGGACGTCCTACCCTATTCGGCACCGGTCAATTTGAAACGCCCCATCGAAGTGATGGCTTATACCATTCGAGGCATTCAGAAAGTCAATTCAGCCGAAGGGCGTTCCCTTTGCGACCACGTCATTGATTGTCAAGCTGTCAAGAAGTTCCATGAATTCAAATTCGAAGCCTACCAACGGCTATATCGTCAAGGCTACAAGGACGGATTGGATTACATCAAAAGCCATCCCGAAATCAAGACACTTTGAGATTTTCCGCAAAAAATGTACCTTAGCGGTATCAAATTCATAAAATCAGCATGTTAAAAGTAAACGAATACTTTGATGGAAAGGTTAAATCCATCGCTCTGGAAAATGCGGAAGGTGTGAGCACGGTCGGTGTCATTTCCGTTGGTGAATACGAATTCGGTACCGGCACGGTGGAATACATGACGGTGGTTTCAGGCGCTCTGGATGTGTTGCTTCCAGGAGCAACCCAGTGGAAACTCTTTGGCAAAGGTGAAACATTCATTGTTGATAAAGGCTTGAAATTCAAGGTGAAGGCTCAGGAACCAACCGCTTACCTCTGCATTTATAAGTAATATACCGCTTTTTAGTATTAAGGAAACTTATTCCTAATACGAATATTATTATAACTTTGTACGATACCATTTCATATTTGCAATTTATGAAGAAAAGGATGCTTATCGTACTGGCAGGACTTTTGTCATCTGTCGTTTCTTTTACACAGACCGATTCAATCATCACCTTCAAGGACCTAAAGTTTCATTCGGCCCATGAAGAAAAGGCCTACACCAATTTTGTTCAATATCAGTCGGACACATTGGAGGCCTTTCTAGCCGTCGATGACCTGTTAAGTGGGGAAGACGTGGTATATCTGAAACAAAAATTCGAGGACATCTGGAAGGAGTTGATCGCTAAAAAGGTCGAAACAAAAAAAATAAACGCACAAATAAAGTTGGTCTATTCGACCGTCAAGGCAAGCTGCCTGAAAACCTACGTTCAAGAGGAATACCTTTCGTCCACACTGCTTAACGGGCGGTATAATGAAGCGACCTCATCCATTCTGCTGGCGCTTATTTTTGACAGGTTGAACATCACCTATCACATATTAGATTCGTCCGTGGACTTCTCTATGATAGCCAACCCGGGTACTTCCGAACAGAAACTGGTCGTGGGTAGCCCCATTCCGGTTTTATTGGAACTTTCGCCGGAGTTCAAGAAACAATATGTAGATTTCATGAGAAGAACAGGGAAAATAACCGATTTGGAGATGCGGTCCAATACAACAACGGAACTGTATGATGAGAAATCGAAGGAGCAGAAACAATTGACTCTTAAGGAGTTGTTGGGGATGCTTTACTATTTCCAATCGGAAAGGAAGTTGGAACTAAACGATATAAACGGTAGTTTAAGCTTGATCCAAAAGGGGTTCTACCTGTATCAAACACCTTATGTCCAAATGTATTATTTGAGATGTCTGGCCAAGAAGATGGAACAATTTACTGTCAACAACGCAGCGGACATTGATTATCTAGTTCAGTTATACAGGGTTGGAAACTTGGATGCAAGCATGACCAGCGACATTTTCAAGAACGTAATGGCCAATCAGTTACAATACACGGACAAAGCCAGCCTTTGCGATTCCATGTATGATCGTTTCATAAGTAAAGTGGACGATAAGGAGTTGATCGATGATGTCGGTTTCATTTACAATCTTTTGAGAGTCAATCAAAATGGCCCCTCATACGAGGATATTTTCCGTGTTGACAAAGCGGTTTGCATCCGTCCAAATCTGAAAGAGATCAATGAGTTTCTGAAGGGAGTGATTGACGTCAACCTGTACAAGATACAGGATGAGAAAACGAGGATGGACAGCCTCCTTAGCTTAAGCAAGTCATTGAAAAGCGATTGGGCTAAAACGGTGTTGAAAGAACGTCGACTATACCTGCTGTTGGATATGGCTAGCATGTACTATAAAGAGAGGAAGCCCAAAGAAGGTGACAAGATGCTGATTGAATTTGAGACTCTTTGCCCTACCCCGATCGGTAATGATCAATTACGGACCGAGGTTGAACGTACTTTTCAGGAGATAGCCAACGGTATGTATTGGGGACCAAACCAAGATGTTCCGGCTAACCACAAAATTGTGGAGCGCGGATTGAAACTGGTGCCCGACAGTAAAATTATCAAGAGTGCATGGTTCGAAAAAGGTTATGTCAAATATGCAACCGACAACAGTACAACACCCGTAGTTAAAAAACTATCGGACAATACGCCTAAAACAGGACGTACCATCCGGGTCATTTCGAAGAATAAGAAAGAAAAGGTTTATTCGTTTTAGTCAGCGTCGGCCAGCCTCCTTTGTCCTCATAAACCGGCTGTATGGTCAGCAATGATGCACCATTGGCAGCCCGTGTATAGGCGTGATAGATGATTGTAGTCTTGCCGTTCTCCAACAAAAAACCGTTGTGCCCTTTACCCGGCTGGGCATCGTCCCCGGCCAAAAAAAGCGTGTATTCGTTGTCCACCCAACTTTTTCCTTCCTTGTTCAGGTAGGGGCCGTGAATATCTTTGGCGCGACCAATCACCACCTGATAGGTGCTGTTCACACCGGCGCAGCATCTGCCGCGAGAAGCAAACAGGTAATAGAATCCTTTGGATTTCAACAGAAAACTGCCTTCGCCCAAAGAAGTCGTAAGCACGGTAATGTCCGGTTTTTCCTCGTTTTTCAACTTGCCGGTGGCCCTGTCCAGTTCCACCAACCGAAGTCCGGCTTGATAGGAACCGTAAACCAACCAAAGTTTTCCATCTTCATCCAGGAAAGCGTTCGGATCGATGACATTGACTCCGTCCCCACCGTTTTTATAACTGATGACGCAGCCATGATCAACCCACTTGTAGGCCGGATCATTGGGATCCAAAGTCGTATTGGTGGCATAGCCGATGCTGGAATTGAAGTTCATCCAGGCGGAAACCGAGTAATACAAATGGTATTTTCCATCGCTGAAATGGATGTCGGGAGCCCATAAATGCCCGTTTTGGTCGGGGATGAAATCTTTGTGCCAGGCAGGCAACTGTCCTTCTGGGAAAACCCGTCCAGCCCGCGTCCAGTTTTTAAGGTCCTTGGAAGATTGAATTTCCACCCCCATGCCTGTAGCGAACAAATAATAGGTATCACCTTGTTTGATCATGACCGGGTCGTGGGTTCTCACGGGCAAGGTATTGGCAGGAAGTGTGGACGGGTCGATGGGTGCATTTCGTCTGCGGGTGGAATCCTGTTGAGAGTTGACCATCAGTATGTTGGCAAACATCAAAAAGAGAACAATCGATTTTTTCATTTTTAGCGTATTAAGGTAGCGGACATCAGGCCAATGATGACTTCATTGGCTATGGTCCTCAATTCGAGTGACCGCAATTCTTTGGAAGGGTTCAGTTTGAGTTCAGCCATGGTAGCCAAACCACCATCGATGAGAATGGGGCCGTTGCCTTGTCTCAGATGAAGGTCTGCCGCCGGTGTGCGGGTGATTGTTCCCGTTTTTAGCCGGATGCGGTATGGACGGGGTGTTTTGAGGGTGAAGGCGTAGCCGTCGGTATAAATGTCCTGATCCAGTGGGAGCAGGCTTTCCGGCAAAATGAGTTTCAGAACGTCGGAAGTTCCGTCCGTGTAGGTGACGGTGACGGTTCCGTTCAGCACATGGTTCTGCATGTGGTAGGTTGAAGCAGCCAGCAACAGATACACTTTGGATGCACTCCCATTGAGCGGAATGGACACTGCTTTGGGATAATTGTCCCACAAGGTGGTGAACACGATGTTTTTGGATGCCGAATCCCCTGGAGTGGCAAAAGGCACGCCGCCTGGCATTCGAATTTCGTTGGCAGCACCTGCTTTGGCGCGAATGCCACGATCGTCGATGTTGTACAAATCTTCAGGGTGCGTCCATTCCCCCATTCCTTGGGTGGGAACGTTCAGCGTGGTATAGGGCCAGCGAGGCGAAACGTATTTGCCATAGGCCCAAATATCACGGACTCTGTCGTTGAAGTAGGGAATCAGGTTCACTTTCTCAAAACGGATCTTGGTACCATCCGTGATGGTGTCCAAAGTAGGATTAAGTTGCATCGCATCGGTTACATTGAAATCCAATGGACGCCAATAGTCCATCGATCCTGTATGAACTTTTACAAACAAGGTCCGATGGCCAACGGCGCCTTGAATGATGCCCGATAAAACCGTGTCGGTCAAACAAGGTTTTTTTAAAAGGCCTTGGGGGTCGTATATTTTCGTTAATAATCCCTTCTGAACCCAGTTGAATTCTTTTCCTTTTTGAACCTCCATGGATAAAAGTTGGTCAGAAATGGGGCTTCCTCCCCAAACGACGGTGACATCGTACAGCGCAGCCAAACCTGCCTCAATGACCACTTTCGGCCGGGATATCGCATCTTCCTTTAAGGTATATCCTACTTTTCGTCCATTGACAATGATGTTCCGAATTAAATTCTGCCGAGCATCCAACTCAAGTGTCAAGGTACCGTTCACCTGTAGATTGGGCTCAATCTCATAGTGGTCGATGTTTCTGTCACGGGTGAAACTAAAATGCATGTTTTTGGTTTGCAGCGAAGCGTGTTCCCATGCAGACGGAAAACCAGGCCGGATGACCAACTTGTTGTTCAGCAAATCGGGAAGAATGCCGAAAAGTCCCTGAACCATTGCCCTTGCAGTGGTGGCAATCGGGTCTGCAAAATCCCTGTACGTTTCACCGCGGGCAGCATCGTAAAAAGAAATCTGCGTGATGTTTCCAGGGCCGGAACCCATGTACATGGCATCCAGCAAGGCGCCCTTGTACATTTTATATGCTTCGTCTCCTCGGCCTGCCTGCCAGAAAGCCAGCGCCGTATGCGTCACTTCAGCCAGAGCCACGTTGTTGATGGACCAGTTGTAAGTCTGCCAATCGGAGGTGGAAATCACATAATTGGAAGTGTCCTTCAGGTTTTTAGCCAGCACCGGAATGTGCGGGATGTTGGTATCCACATAACGGGTGGCTTCGTAAGCCTGGAAAGGATCGTCAACGTCGGAATCGATGGCATGGTACACGGTCCATACAGCCGCATCCTCGTGCAGCATCTTTTCGCCCATATTGTCTTTGAACTCCGCCCACCAGCCTTTATTTCCTATCCACAACGTTTTGTTCAGGGCATTCAGAATCTTGTCGGCTTCCAATTGATAGGGTGCCGCATCTTCACCTATTTTCGCGGCGATCATGGCTGCCATCTTATTCGCCCTATAATTATAAGCAGTCGAATGCGTGGCCACACCACCGTTGTATTGCAGACCGTCCGAGGCCCAAATGCAGCAGTAACCGTCGTACAAACCATCGTTGTCCGGGTCGTAAACCAGTTTTTCCCAGGCCAGATGCCGTTTGATGACGGGGAAAATCTGCTTGGCATAGTTCCAGTCGCCTGTCCAGTTCAGATGCCAAAGCAGTTCGTCGATGTAAACCAGGTTCATGTCGTAGTGGTTCATATCGTTGGTCTTATTGGGGTACCGGCTGATGTAACCGTTGCTGTACATGGGCGTTCCCCAGGTTTTTTCCGCACGGGACAAATTGCTTTTCGGGTCCTGCGTGGGTGGGAGCGTGACCGGCACGTTGGTGACTTGCGCATTGGCGTATCCGTTGAAATGCATCCTGGCTCGGTCATGGAAACCAAGCACATCAGCCAGATAGGAACCGCGCCAACCGGTGAGCGGAACACGCCAGCCAATGGCTCCATGCAGGTAGGAAGGTGCTTCCCAAATGGCGTCTTCTGCCCCGGAAAGAATGCCGCCCAAGGTATTGAGATAGGGGTCCGGCGTTTCTATCTTCACACGGTTTGCAATGGATGAGCGGAAGGTTTCTGCCATTGTAAATGCCTGAGCCAATTGAGCTTCGGTAAAATTGGCGTGAGTGGTCGGATTATGGAAAACACAATAACTTATGCCTTTTCGGATAGGTTGAGTGGCTATTAATAAAGGCGTTTCTGTATTTTTAGTAAGCAAAAGGGCTTCTAAATCATTGATTTTTCCGGCATCAGCGGTGCGCAGTTCAGTCCCGTTCGGGAATAGACCGCACAGTTTTTTATCCTTCCCGTAGTTTACGGTAAAAGCATTCGCCTGAATATCAAATTGATTGCCGGCACATTTGGAGGCGGCAATCCAGAAACAGTCGGCCGGATCCGCTCCGATATCACCGTTTCTGGAGAAGCGTTTGTCACTGGCCGCTCCAAAAATCCATATCAATTGAACGTTGGCCGGAAGACCCTTAGCGACGGTCTGCAACAAGAAACCATCGGCATCGGAAAGTGCCAAAGCCGTAATTTTGAGACTTCCATTTTCAAGAATCGATTTATCTTTCAACGTGTACGTCCGCTTACCGGATACAAAGCGGGATTCCACCCACTTCAGGTCTTTCACCCAAACAGCCTTGTCTCCCCGTTTCACTGCCAGGTATACACTTCCGCCATGACCAGGCATGTATAGGCCGAACTCGGGGTAATCGCTGGTTTCAAAACGGAAACCTGTATTTGTTCCATAAATGGCTCTGCTGAACCGTTTGTCACCGTTTACATTGACGAATTCCTCACCGACAGGCTGGTAACGGACTTCGCGTTCTATGTCGTGCCAATAGGGCGTTTTCGACATGCAAAGCGATGGGATGATCCATAAAAGGGTCAAAAGAATCCAGGTTTTTGGGTTTTGAGTGGGCATGGTCAAGATTTAGTGTACGAAATTACACAATTATCTGAATAATTATCGTTCGGAATTGCTTTGGTAATCGGATTTGTTCCTACATTTGGGAAAACACAAAATAATTCTGATTATGACACTTTCAACCCCTTTCATTCAGCAGAACCTTTCGGTCAAAGAATTGAAAACATGGATTTTCACATCTCTGTTTATTGTTGGCAATCTATTGTTGCCACAACTTTGCCATTTCGTTCCAGGGGGCGGACTGATTTTTCTGCCCATTTACTTTTTCACCCTGATTGCAGCCTATAAGTTCGGTTTGAAAGTCGGACTGCTCACCGCTGTGCTCTCACCCCTCGTAAACAGCCTGCTTTTTGGCATGCCCATCGTAGCTATGTTGCCCATCATCCTGACCAAATCGGTACTGTTGGCCATCGTGGCTTCCCTCGTGGCCCATCGCAGCAAATCGGTCTCCGTTATCCTGTTGGCCTTGGTCGTACTGAGTTATCAAGTACTTGGCGGCGTGGTCGAAGGACTGATGGCACAGAACCTCATGGCAGGCGTGCAAGATTTCCGCATCGGTTTCCCCGGTCTGATGGTTCAGATTCTGGGTGGCTGGATGGTATTGAAAGCAATGGCCAGGTATGAGCGATAAGTCTTTTGAAGCAGTAAAGTTACGGTTAGAGGAAATTACGTTCGAGGAGCCTTTCGACCTGATCGTTGCCATCGCCAACGGTGGCATTGTACCGGCTGCGCTGTTGAACCAAAAGCTCGGGCTTGACCTTCAACTTCTCAAACTCAACCTTCGCGACAGTCAGCAACGTCAGTTGTACGACAAACCCCGCTTGCTGGAACAGATCAATTTCGACGTTCAGGGTAAAACCATCCTGCTCGTGGAAGATCGTGTCAAAACGGGTAATACGCTGAACTTCGCCAAAGATTTGCTTCTGGAGGCAGGAGCCAAAACCATAAAAACATTTGCGGTAAACGGAAAGGCAGATTATTGCCTCTATGACGAATTGTGTTTCCGTTTCCCCTGGATTCTTGAATTATAACCATCAGTATTTATGAAACGCAGAGATTTCTTGAAGGCTGCCGCCCTGACGGGTTTGGTCACCACATTCAAATTAACGGACGGCATGGACCTGATGGCCCAAAAGACCGCCAAAAAAGCAGTAAAAACCGGTGGTACCAGTGGTACTGACCTGGTCGCCGTCATGGGTGGCGAACCTGCTCAAATGTTTCAAAAAGCCATTGCTGAACTCGGTGGCATAGGCAAATACGTCAAAAAAGGGCAGACCGTCTGCATCAAACCGAACATTGGTTGGGACAAGACCCCCGAATTGGCCAGCAACACCAATCCGGATCTGGTGGGTGAAATCGTTCGTCAATGCATTGCGGCCGGAGCTTCCGAAGTGGTTGTCTTTGACAATTCCTGTGACGACTGGCGCAAAGCGTATAAAAACAGCGGCATTGAAGCAGCTGTAACTGCAGCTGGAGGCAAAATGTTGCCTGCCAAAGAGGTCACATACTACCGAGACATTACCTTACCTCAAGGTGTTAAGCTTAAAACCGCCAAAGTGCATCAGGCCATCCTTGACAGCGACGTCTGGATCAACGTTCCCGTGCTTAAGAATCACGAAGGTGCCTTGATGACCATTTCTATGAAAAACCACATGGGCATTGTCTGGGACCGTGGCTTCTTCCACCGCAACGACTTGCAGCAATGCATCGCCGATATTTGCACGCTCAACAAACCAGCCGTACTGCATGTCGTTGATGCATACAGGGTTATGAAAACCAACGGCCCACGTGGACGTTCTGTAAGCGATGTGGCAAATTCCAAAGCCTTGTTCGTCTCCGCCGATATCGTAGCAGTGGATACGGCTGCCACCAAGTTCTTTGGTCAGTTGGTAGACATGCCGCTCGAAAGCGTCAAGCACATTTCATTGGCACAAGATCATCATCTGGGGACCATGGACCTCAGCAAACTTAAAGTGAAGAAGATTAACATATGATTCTGAAAAGATTACGACTGGCACTTGGGATCATTTCCTTGTTGATTCTGACCTTTCTGTTTGTTGATTTCGCCGGTTTGCTGCCTGCCCAAAAAGTACCATTGGCCGATATTCAGTTTGTACCGGCATTGCTGGCACTGTCTTTTGGCACGGTCACGGCATTGCTTTTGCTGACCTTGCTTTTTGGCCGAATTTACTGTTCCGTGCTATGCCCGATGGGGCTTTTTCAAGACTTGACAGGACGGGTTGCCCTCCTATTCAAGAAGAAAAAGAAGCGCAAATACTCCTACAGTCCCGAAAAGCGCTGGCTCCGTTATGGCACACTGGTTGCCGTACTCGGAACGTATATCGCCGGATGGAGCGTGCTGCTGAGCGTATTGGAACCGTACAGTGCTTTCGGAAGAATGGTCACCCATCTGCTGCGGCCTATTTACATGGCAGGCAACAACCTGATTGCAGGTGTGTTCAACCATTTCGGCAACTTTTCGTTTTATCATACCGAAATCTTCCTGCTCAGTACCTCTTCGTTGGTGGTTGCACTGATTACGTTTGTTTTCATCGGTTATCTGGCCTGGAGGTATGGCAGAACGTTCTGCAACACCTTGTGCCCGGTTGGAACCATCCTTGGTTTTGTTTCGCGTTTCTCCATGTTCCGTTTCAAAGTGCACGAAGAAAGCTGCAACCATTGCGGCATTTGCGCTAGAAATTGCAAGGCATCCTGCATCGACAGCAAGTCTGAAACGGTGGATAACAGCCGCTGCGTCACCTGTTTCAACTGCACGACGGTCTGTACTAAAAAGGCCATCCGATACGAATTCAGCTGGAAAAAAAGTGCTCCGGCAACTACAATTTCCGAAGACGATTCTGTGGCTTCCCGCCGCCGCTTTCTGGCCACCATTGGTGTGACGATGCTGGCAGCCAGTTCACAGGTCTGGGCAAAAGGCATGCATCTGGGTACCAACAAACCTTGGATCCGCAAAAGTCCGTTGAGCCCTCCGGGATCACATTCGGCAGCACACCTCAATGCACATTGCACTGCTTGCCATCTTTGCGTAGCACAGTGTCCATCCAAAATTTTAAAACCTTCGTTTTTGGAATACGGTGTCGAAGGCATGATGCAGCCCATTATGGATTTCAGCCATGGATTTTGTAATTATGACTGCACGCTTTGCACGGAAGTCTGCCCCAATGGTGCGTTGAAGAAGTTGACCGTGGACCAAAAGCACGCCACGCAGATGGGTTATGTCAAGTTCATCAAGTCGAATTGTGTGGTATTTACCGACGAGACTTTTTGCGGTGCCTGCTCGGAGCATTGCCCGACACAGGCGGTTTCCATGGTTCCCTACAAGGGCGATTTGACCATCCCGCAGCTGAATACGGCCATTTGTGTGGGTTGCGGCGGTTGCGAATATGTTTGCCCGGCCAAACCGGCCAAGGCCATTTATGTGGAAGGCAATCCGGTTCACCGGAAAGCCGAACAATTTGTCGACACCAACAAAAAAGAAGTCAAGGTGGAAAGTTTTGGCTTCTGACAAATAGTAACATTCAAAACGTACGATTATGAAGTTACAACTCAACATTCACTACATCACGTACGGCACTCAGGTACTGATGCTCATCGGAAACACTCCTGAAACAGGCTTGTTCAACGATGAAAAAGCGATTTCTTTGACTCCCTCGGGGGATGGTTTCTGGAAACTGGAACTGGATGTCCGAGAGGCAGGCGTGCTGGAATACCGTTACCTGATTCGCAGCATGGGTCATACCGAACGCAAGGAATGGGGAGATAATCGCAGGGTTGTTGTTACCGAGGGGTTGGATGCTTGCATCGTATACGATTCCTGGCAGGCTGAACCCGACATGAGCTTTCTGTACACTTCAGCCTATACCGATAGTCTGCTCAAGGTGGATCATGAACCGAATAATATGGTGTATGCTCCCAACCGAATCATCCTGAAAGTACAGGCGCCTTTTGTTCGGAAAAATCAATGCTTGGGCATCTCCGGTGATTGTGGTCTTTTTGGAGGTTGGAAAACGGACAAAGCCCTGAGAATGTATTCGGAACGTTTTCCGGAATGGACTATCTCTTTGGATGCCAACAATTTGCCCTTGAGCAGCAATTATAAATTCGTGTTGCTGGATAAAGTCAGCGGAAAAGTGCTGCATTACGAATGGGGAGAACCCAGAACCTTGGTCATTCCTCAGGAAACTGAAAACCAATTGATTCAACATACCGGGATGACCTTCCGTTTTCAGGAAGCACCCTGGAAAGGCGCTGGTGTGGCGATACCCATTTTCTCACTCCGAACGGAAGAAAGTTGGGGTTGTGGCGATTTCGGCGACCTTAAAAAAATGACGGACTGGGCGGCAGCAACCGGCTTGCAACTCATTCAGACCCTGCCCGTGAACGATACGACACTGACGGAAACCTGGCGTGACTCCTACCCATACTCTGCCATTTCGAACTATGCCTTGCACCCTATTTACTGTTCCATGCATGCTTTGCCCCATTTGAAGGACAAGAAGCTGATGGGCGGGTTGGAAGCCGCGCGAATCAAGCTTAACGAGCTTCCGCAGATGGATTATGAGAAGGTTTTGCAAATCAAGTGGAAGTATTTCAAGGAGTTGTTCAATCAGGAAGGCTCTGTGACATTGGGTTCAGCCGAATTCAAAACCTTCTTTGAAAGCAATAAGGATTGGCTGAGTCCGTATGCCGCTTTTTGTTATTTGCGCTGGAAAACGAACCAGACGGATTTCCGGAACTGGGGCGAATGGGCGGAATACGATGCTGCCAAGATTCAGGCTTTGTCGGATCCTTCTCAGGCTCATTATCAAGAAATCGCCATTCATTACTACATTCAATATTTGCTTCATGTCCAATTGACAGAAGCCCGTGATTATGCACACTTGCATTCGGTTGTACTGAAGGGTGACATTCCCATCGGCATCAGCCGCAACAGTGTGGAAGCCTGGTCCGAAAGCGCCTTGTTCAATATGGACGCGCAGGTGGGTGCACCACCCGATGACTTCTCGGTAACTGGTCAGAACTGGGGTTTCCCTTCCTACAACTGGGACCGCATGAAAGCCGAAGACTACCGTTGGTGGAAACGCCGCTTCAGCAAGATGGCCGACTATTTCGATGCCTACCGCATTGACCACATCTTGGGCTTCTTCCGCATCTGGGAAATCCCTGTAAACGCTGTAGAAGGCCTGCTGGGTCATTTCAACCCTGCCTTGCCGCTGCATGCACAGGACATGCTCATCTACGGTTTCCACTTCGAGCTTGAAAACATGACCACGCCTTTCTTGCCGGAAAACCTCATCGGCAATCTGTTTGGAGCGGATGCACCGATGGTTATCAAGACCTATTTGAAAAAGAAAAAAGATGGTCACTATCAGCTGAAAGCTGCCTTTGAGACCCAGCAACTCATCAAGGCAGCCTTTGGTGACGGCCCTCTGGAACCGGAAAACGTTGCCTTGCGCAACAAATTGTATTCGCTCTGCAGCGAAGTGCTGTTTGTTCCCGATCCGCATCAAACCGGTTACTTCCACCCCCGTATTTCTGCCTTTGGCACGGAACGGTTCCGCTGGCTGACGGATGAACAAAAGCACGCCTTCGGCCGCTTGTACAATGATTTTTATTATGTTCGGAATGTGGAATTCTGGCGACAGAAGGCGTTGGAAAAACTGCCTGCTCTGGTTCAGTTCACACGGATGCTTTCCTGCGGTGAAGACCTGGGCATGATTCCTTCCTGTGTGCCCGATGTCATGCGGCAACTTCGCATACTCAGTCTGGAGATCCAACGCATGCCCAAAACCACTGGCGCTTTGTTTGAGAACCTGAACAACATCCCGTATCAGTCGGTTTGCACCACCTCCACCCACGACATGAGCCCGCTTCGGGCCTGGTGGCTTGAAGATCGTCCAACCATTCAGCAATTCTACAACCAAATCTTGTGGAAAGGCGGCGAAGCACCCTGGGAATGCGATCCTGAACTGGCTACTTCGGTGGTTCAAAACCACTTGGCTTCACCAGCCATTTGGGTCATTTTACCCTGGCAAGACTGGATGGCGACCGATAAGAAACTCCGCAATCCGGACCCGCTTTCGGAACGCATCAACATTCCCTCCAACCCGCAACACTACTGGCGGTACCGCATGCACCTTTCGCTTGAGCAATTGATGAAGGCGAAGGTTTTCAATGCTAAGATCAAGGACATGGTGCTGAGGTCGGGAAGAGGATAAAAAGAAAGCGTCGGTCAATTTTACTTGACCGACGCTTTCTTATACCTAAACAATACTTATTCCGCCACTTCCTTATACGTTACGGTAATAGTGATTTTCAGTGTCATGCCGTCTGAAGTCGAAGTAGTGACCCCACCCAATCCCTTAGCAGTTTCTTTGGCTTCCGCTGCAGTAAGTCCACATTGATTCACAGTCGAAACGGTGGTTTGTGAATTCATGACTTCTCCGCTAAAAGTCACCTCCGATACCTGAGTAAGGGTGAACTCCCAACATTTTTTGACATCTGCGTTACCATCTGTACAGGAAACAAACATAGTCATCAACAAACTTAAAATAAAAAGTGTTTTCTTCATGATATATAATTTTGAATTTAATAGTGCAAATATATGAATTCAAAGCTAAAATCCTTTGCTATAAAGAAAAAAAGAGGGATTCCAATAAGAAATCCCTCT
>Ga0302205_10000436_pt1 | contig 17533 bp, 12 predicted proteins | sample II_Fen_E1_3_FD_194582 | JGI IMG/M metagenome (GOLD analysis project Ga0302205, IMG submission 194582) | Peat permafrost microbial communities from Stordalen Mire near Abisko, Sweden - II_Fen_E1_3 | ecosystem: Environmental > Terrestrial > Soil > Wetlands > Permafrost | place: Sweden: Abisko...
GTAATTGCATTCGGAAATTCTGATTCATTAAAAGTGGGTGAATGGGTATTGGCTGTCGGAAATCCGTTTAATCTGACTTCAACGGTTACAGCCGGCATTGTCAGTGCTAAAGCAAGAAGTATCAACATTATTAATTCACAAATTCCTATTGAGTCTTTCATTCAAACTGATGCAGCTGTTAATCCCGGAAATAGCGGAGGCGCTTTAGTAAATACGCATGGTCAGTTAGTTGGAATTAATACGGCAATTGCATCACAAACAGGAACGTATGCAGGCTATGCTTTTGCAGTTCCGGTTAGCATTGTACAAAAAGTGGTTGCCGATATTCGAAAGTATGGTGTCGTTCAGCGCGCCGTTTTAGGAATTCAAATTAGAAATATCAACGATAGCATTGCTAAAGCGAAAAATCTGAAAACAATGGAAGGAGTTTATGTAAATACCGTATTGCAACAAAGTGCGGCTAAAAAAGCAGGAATAAAAGCCGGGGATATTATCAATAATGTGAATGGGGTGAATGTACAGTCCTCTTCTGAATTACAGGAGCAAGTAGGTCGTTATCATCCGGGTGACAAAATTACAGTCACAGTTCTCCGTGACAATAAAGAACAAAAATTGAATGTTGAATTAAAAAACAATCAGGGAAATACTGGTTTAGTTTCAGTTCAGACTAGTGATGATGCATTAGGAGGAACTTACAAAGAATTGACTGATAAAACAAAAGAGCAATTGGATATCGATTTCGGGGTTGAGGTTAAGTCTCTTTCTAAAGGCAAATTAGCGGACCAGGGGATTAAGCCGGGATTTATTATCCTAAAGATAAACAATCAACCGATCAGAACAGAAGCAGATATTAAGGAAGCATACAATGATGCTATCAACAATGGAGATCAGGAGAAGGTGTTGTTAATTGCCGGTTTGTATCCAAAGGGTAAAATCATATATTTTGCCATAAATCTGGCAGATTAGGATGTGTTAAGAATGGAGATAAAGTAATAAAAGAACAAACTAAATAGAGATTGAGTTTGTTCTTTTATTTTTATCAACAATAGAAAATAATTTCTGGTTTTCTACGTTCATTTTATAGCTCTCAAATCAATTCATTGCTACTTACGGAAGTGGTGTTTAATTTTGTAAATTAGAAGCTTATTTCCGTAAACAATCTCCACTTTATAAACTTACTGGCTTTTAATTTGTTACGATAGAAACAAACATTGCAATTCTTTTTGAATTTTTCGTTTTGTAATATCGAAAAAAATAACTAATTTTGCAAGCTAATTTTCATCCATTAAATGAGACAATTAAAAATAACAAAATCAATCACGAATCGTGAAAGTGCATCGCTTGACAAATATTTGCAAGAGATTGGACGGGAAGATCTTATCACTGTCGAAGAAGAAGTTGAGTTAGCTCAACGGATACGAGGGGGTGACCGATTGGCGTTGGAAAAACTTACACGTGCTAACCTCCGTTTCGTAGTATCAGTTGCAAAACAGTACCAAAATCAAGGCCTCAGTCTACCCGACTTGATAAACGAAGGCAACCTTGGTCTGATTAAAGCAGCTGAGAAATTTGACGAAACACGTGGATTTAAGTTTATTTCCTATGCTGTATGGTGGATCCGTCAATCAATTTTGCAGGCTTTGGCTGAACAATCCCGTATTGTGCGTTTGCCTTTGAATCAGGTTGGATCATTAAACAAAATCAACAAGGCTTTTTCTAAATTCGAACAAGAGAACGAACGTCGTCCTTCTCCTGAAGAATTGGCTGAAGTATTGGATATCCCGGTTGATAAAATTGCTGACACCATGAAAGTATCAGGCCGTCATATTTCGGTTGATGCTCCTTTTGTGGAAGGTGAAGATAACAGCTTATTGGATGTCATGATTAATGATGATTCCCCAAATGCGGATCGTGTGTTGATTAACGAATCACTTTCTAAAGAAATAGAACGAGTTTTAGCTTTCACCTTATCTGACAGGGAACGCGATATCGTAAAGAAATTCTTTGGTATTGGTGTAACTGAAATGACCCTTGAAGAAATTGGTGATGAATTCGGTTTAACCCGTGAACGTGTACGCCAGATTAAGGAAAAGGCCATTCGTAAATTGAGACCTAATGCTAAAAGTAAATTATTAAAAGGCTTTTTAGGATAATCGGAATGATAGTACGATTTTTCTAAATTTGAATATGAAGCAATCAGAGATGATTGCTTCTTTTTTTTGTTACTCCCATTGGTAGATTTTTATTTTTATAAGACAGTGCCTGATGAACAAAATGTTTATTCTGTCAAAAATTAAGAATTTATGGATTGTAAACCACCTAAAAAATAAATAAATAATATTACTATATTTTATATAATATTGCTACCTTTGTCTTAAATTAAATTTATAGTTATGAAAACTTATTTCTTTATTTTTCTTGCATTTGTATTTTTTTCATGTAATAGTACAACTGAGCAACTATCGGAGACTATTACACCAAGTAGTGTTACGCAGCTGGAATATCCTTCAAATATTGGTAATTCAGGTGATAAAGTTACAAGTCTGTTAGGGTATGGTTATGATGCTACAGGATTCTGTGATTCTACTTCAGGAAGAGCTAAGGTTTTAGATCTAAATTCTCTTGAATCCTATTCAGATGGAATAAACAGTTCTTATTCAACGTTATTCAGTGCCAATAGCTTTAGTGAGTTAACAAAAAAGTTGTCTAATTCGGAAACTCCTCAAGTATCTTTTTCCGAATATGCTCTTTCTGCTCAATTAAAATCCCTGGCAAAGTTAGCTTTTCATACTGATTCTATAGATTCAAAATTTGCATTTGCATATTACTCTATTACTTTTGTCAGTCCAAGATTTTGGATAAAAAAGTACTCTGATCTTCAAAAAGCATTGTCTTTAAACTTTCAAAACGACATAAATTTACTTACATCTCAGCAACTTGTTTCTAAATATGGAACTCACGTTTTAACACAAGTTGTTTTAGGAAAAAAATGTGAGGTGTTATATTCTGCAGAAACACCTGATGCCTTACAAGCAGAGCATGGTTTGTACAAACGGATGAAACAATTCATGGGGGGTGTTTCATCGATTTATGTGAGTAATTATGAAACCAAATCAAACAATACTAATGAGCGGTTAATTTATAATACTATTGGAGGAGATAAAAAAATGTGTGGAATAATTAACCCTACAGATTATAATCCGGATAAGCTATTTGTTGATCTTTATTCTTCGTTTAATGGGTCTTCTAATTTACAATTTATAGAAATTGGTAAAGATGATTTAATTCCTTTATATGATTTGATAAAAGATACTGCGAAGAAACAGGAATTAAAGAACTACATAGAACAATATATTGCTTCAAAAAGCAATATGAAATAAGGTCATAAGAGTTTCTATTTCACAAAAAAAGAGAGATCCAATAATTTGGATCTCTCTTTTTTGGTGAAATATGATTTATTTTAATTTTACATCCAGATTTTCTTTTAATGCCGCCAGGAAGCCTTCGGTACTCAGATAATTCTCATGGGTAAGTTTCTCGCCATATATCAGTACCGCTAGATCCTTGGTCATTTTGCCGGATTCAACCGTTTCAATACAAACCTGTTCCAGTTTTTCACAGAAGTCTAACAGCGCTGCGTTATTATCCAGTTTAGCCCTGTGCATTAGCCCACGCGTCCAGGCAAAGATGGAAGCAATAGGGTTTGTTGATGTTTCTTTCCCTTGTTGGTACGCCCTGTAGTGACGGGTGACGGTACCATGGGCGGCTTCAGCTTCCACAGTCTTACCATCGGGGGTAATAAGCACTGACGACATCAATCCCAATGAACCAAAACCCTGCGCTATGGTGTCGGACTGAACGTCACCATCATAATTCTTGCAGGCCCATACAAAACCTCCGTTCCATTTCATGCATGAAGCTACCATGTCATCTATCAGACGGTGTTCGTACGTAACACCTACTTTGTCAAGTTCTACTTTAAATTCTTTTTCGTAAACTTCCTGAAAAATATCTTTAAACCGACCATCGTATGCTTTCAGAATTGTGTTCTTTGTGGAGAGGTATAAAGGCCACTTTTTCTCCAGTGCCATTTGAAAGGAAGAACGGGCAAAACCATAGATTGATTCATCGGTATTGTACATCGCCATCGCAACTCCGTCTCCTTCGAAATTATATACTTCCCAGCTTTTAGTTTCACCGGCTTCATTGGTGAATGTCATGCGTAAAGTTCCCTTGCCTTTAATAACCGTGTCAGTAGCCTTGTATTGGTCTCCAAACGCATGACGGCCTATGATGATAGGTTTTGTCCACCCCTGTACGTAACGTGGCACATTGCTCATTATAATCGGTTCGCGGAATACCGTACCACCAATAATGTTACGGATAGTTCCGTTAGGTGATTTCCACATCTTCTTTAGTCCAAATTCTACAACCCTTGCTTCATCGGGAGTGATGGTGGCACATTTAATTCCCACATTGTATTGGTTGATAGCGTTTGCAGCATCAATGGTCACCTGATCCTCTGTCAGATCCCGGTTCTCGATACTTAAGTCGTAGTACTTTATGTCCAGATCCAAATAAGGAACGATAAGCTGTTCTTTTATGAATTTCCAGATAATACGCGTCATTTCATCTCCGTCAAGTTCAACTATGGGATTAGTTACTTTTATTTTTTGCATTGAATACTAATTTCTCGAATTGAATCGAATTATACGAATTAAAATTTGTTTGTTCTTTAATAACATTCTATTTTGAGTATTTTACATTTTAAACATGAAACCGTTCAAACTTCAAACCCTCCAAACATTGAAAACCTTGTTTTATCTTTCGTTCAATGGCACAAATGCTTTACGATCTCCAACATTTTTGTATGCAGGACGAATTATCCGTTTGCTGGCAAAGTTTAATTCTTCAATACGGTGTGCTGTCCAGCCGGTGATACGTGCCATGGCAAATAATGGTGTGAATACTTCAGTAGGTAAGCCTAAGGCATCATATACAAATCCTGAATAGAAATCGACGTTGGTACATACCTGCTTGTTAATATCATCTCCTTTGAAGGTCATAAAGGATTTAACAGCCCTTTCATCCAACAATTCAAGGAAAGCAAATTCTCTTTGTAAACCCTTTTCTTCTGCCATTTGACGAGCCATTTCTTTCAATAATAGTGCACGTGGATCAGAAACTGTGTAGACAGCATGACCTATACCATAAATCAAGCCGCTTTTGTTATATGCTTCCTTATTCAACATTTTTTTGAAATAGGCATCAATTTCTTTTACATCTTTCCAGTTTGTAATGATTGATTTAAGATGTTCAAACATTTGAACCACTTTGATATTGGCACCACCATGTAAAGGCCCTTTAAGAGAACCAATCCCTGCTGCTATGGAAGAATAGGTGTCGGTCTGTGAAGAGCTTGTGACACGAACGGTAAAGGTAGAATTATTACCACCCCCATGATCGGCATGAAGTATAAGCGTCAGGTCCAGAATCTTTACATCTAAATCAGTGTATTTACCAGGACCTTTCATCATATACAGAAAGTTTTCTGCAATTGACATGTCTTCATTCGGATGCCGGATATGTAATGAACGTCCCAACTGGCTATGACGAAGCACATTGTATGAATAAGCAATGATAGTCGGAAATTTTGCAATTAAATCGATTGATTGACGGATTAAATTATCCCTGGATATATCATCCGGATTTGGATCAAAAGTATATAAATCCAGTACGCTGCGAGCTAAGATGTTCATCACATCTTGTCCTTCCAGATCCAGGATGTGCATCGTTGCTTTTTGCGTTAAAGGCATGGCATTATAAAGTACTTTCCGGAATGAAATCAGCTCTTCCGAATCGGGTAAATAACCGGATAAAAGCAAGAAAGCTGTTTCTTCAAAACCCAGCCTGTCTTCCTTTTGAAGGCCATGAACCAAATCTTCCACATCAATACCACGGTAAAATAATTTTCCTGGAATAGCTTTCAATCCACCTTCAGGGAGCTTCTCATATCCAACAACATCTCCAACTTTCGTTAAACCAACTAATACCCCTGAATGATCTTCATTTCGTAAGCCACGTTTTACGTTAAATTGAGTGAATAATTCTTTGTCGATTCGACTTGTTGTCTTTATCGTTTCCGATAGCTTATAAATCAGATAATCCTTTTCCATGACTTTCGATTTTATTTTGTTTTGTTTATATTATTGTTCTGTTGATTCAGTTAAAAGAGATGATTGAGTTTATTCAATAGTATAATGAGTTAAATATGTAAATTGTTCATGCAAGTTGCCTGAGCATACTGTTAAATAAGTAGAATATGTTAATCGTAATCAACTATTCATTGCATTCAGTGCACTTCCTGCCTTAAACCAGTCAATTTGTACCTGATTATAGGTATGAGCCACTTCAAAACTCTGCATGCTTTTATCGCTGTGCAGCAATTGTACGGTGAGCCGTTTGCCCGGTGTGAAATCCGTCAGTCCCAGGATACTGATTTTATCATCTTCACGCACTTTATCATAATCTTCTTTATTGACAAATGTCAGAGCCAGCATTCCCTGTTTCTTGAGATTTGTTTCGTGTATCCGGGCAAATGATTTTACCATGATGGCTTTCACATTCAGGAAGCGGGGTTCCATAGCAGCATGTTCACGCGACGAACCTTCCCCGTAATTTTCTTCAGCCACAACGACCGATCCCAGATGTTGGGCTTTGTATTTGCGGGCCAACCCCGGGACAGTGATGTATTCACCTGTCTGTGTGTCCAGAACGGCGTTTGTTCTTTCATTAAAGGCATTCACAGCCCCGATAAGCATATTATCGGATATGTTGTCCAGGTGTCCACGAAAACGCAACCACGAGCCCGCCATGGATATGTGGTCGGTGGTACATTTGCCTTTTACCTTGATAAGCAAGGGTTGTTCCAGCAAGTCTTTCCCATCCCAGGCCGGGAATGGCTTAAGCAGTTGAAGCCTGTTTGAATCAGTTGCAATCTTAATCTCTACGGCACTTCCCTTGCCTGAAGGTGCCTGATATCCTGCATCTTCAACGTTATATCCTTTTGGAGGCAATTCAAACCCTATTGGTTCCTGTAATTTCACATTTTCGCCTTGTTCATTGACCAATGTATCCGTCAACGGATTAAAGCACAAATCTCCGGCTATGGTTAATGCTGCTACCACTTCAGGAGAGCTGATAAAAGTATGGGTGTTTGGATTCCCATCATTCCGTTTTGCAAAATTACGGTTGAAGGATGTCAGGATAGAATTCGGGCGATCCGGTTGATCTGATTCCCGTCTCCACTGACCAATACAGGGTCCGCAGGCATTGGCCATAATCACAGCACCTACCGATTCAAATTCTTCCAGAACACCATCTCTTTCGGCTGTGTAACGCACTAGCTCTGAGCCTGGATTGATAATAAACTGTGATTTTACTTTAATGTTTTTTTCTTTTGCTTGTTTTACTACAGAAGCTGCACGGGTAAGATCCTCGTATGATGAGTTGGTGCACGATCCGATTAATCCAACTTCCAGTACCTGCGGATACCCTTTTTCTTTTACTGCCTTGCCAAACTCTGAAAGTGTATAGGCGGCATCAGGGGTAAACGGTCCGTTTATGTAAGGTTCTAATTCACTTAGATTAATTTCAATAATGCTGTCATAATACTCTTCCGGCCTGGCTACCACTTCAGGGTCTGGTTGCAGGTGTTCGATGATGGCATTGGCAGCTTCAGCTATTGAAGCACGGCCTGTTGCAATCAGGTAATCGGCTGATTTTTGATCAAAAGGGAAAAGGGAACTCGTTGCACCTACTTCGGCTCCCATATTGCAGATCGTTCCTTTACCGGTAGCCGACAGTGAAGCAGTACCCTCTCCGAAATATTCAATAACGGCATTGGTACCGCCTTTTACCGTAAGTATTCCTGCCAGTTTAAGTATAATATCCTTTGGTGAAGCCCATCCTGAAAGCTTCCCGGTTAGCCTGACACCTATTATTTTTGGCATTTTCAGTTCCCAGGGCATTCCTGCCATAACATCCACCGCATCGGCACCACCTACTCCGATAGCTATCATTCCCATACCTCCGGCATTAGGAGTATGTGAATCGGTGCCAATCATCATTCCTCCCGGGAATGCATAATTTTCAAATACCACCTGATGAATAATCCCGGCTCCCGGTTTCCAGAAGCCTATTCCGAATTTATTGGAAACATTGCTCAGAAAGTCATATACTTCACGATTGGTCACAACAGCTGTTTGCAAATCGGGTTTTGCCGAAATATACGCTTGAATCAGATGGTCACAATGAACAGTTGTTGGGACAGCAACCGTTTTACGTCCTGAATTCATTAGTTGCAGCAGAGCCATTTGGGCGGTTGCATCCTGCATGGCAACACGGTCAGGGGTGAAATTTACGTAGTCTACCCCCCTCATGTGATTGTCCAGAGGTTCTTCCACATGTAAGTGAGAATAAAGAATTTTCTCAGTAAGGGTCAGTGGACGTTGTAGTTTATTTTTAATCTGACTGATCTTTTCAGGAAGGGAAGCATAAATGCGTTGAATCATTTCTTCATCAAATGCCATAATATCTGTATTTTTAATCAATTTGTTATTATTTCAATTGCAAATGTAATAATAAATAACTATTTCTCCCTTTTTTAGGGTAGGTCTATTTGTTAAACAAACGAATTTTTTTGTAAAAAGCTCGGCAAACAAGCCTTCAGTAGCTGAAATATCGAATTATTAGGTTTCCTGTTTAGTAATTTATTTTCTGATTCAGCAGAAGTCCATGGTTTGATTTTTTTTGGACCATACATTCGGCGAAGTCTATTTTTAAATTGAATAATTTGGTCAATATCGTCTTCCCTTCAAACAAAAGCCGGGATGTCGCCTTAATTTCGCCACGATGATACAGATATTCCATATATGTTCCATATATATTCCATATATGATCCATATATATTCCATACTTATATATTGATGGATTATATATGGATCATTACTGGTACATTATTTAGTTATTTTAATGACAGAAGTAATATAATAGTGATATCATGGTGACATCATAATGATATGAATTATAACAAATAGTCCAATAAATTATATAATTCAAAGCCAGATCCGTGGATTTTTGCCAATAAAGCTATTTTGATTAAGATCTAAACTCCAATAAGAAAATGGAAAGCAATTTCTTTTATCGAGAATCTTAGTACCAGTTGAGGTTGATTTTTTATGGAAGGAAAACAGAGTGAACGGAACAAAAAAACCCAATTGAATTGAAATCAATTGGGTTATTTAGCCGGCTTTAATCTAAATGAGTCAGGAATGAATCCAGGTGAGTTTGTGCCAAATTCCTTCCAGGGGACCATATTTACGGGTTTTCAGCCACCATGAGCAGAAAAACCACTGGAAAGCTGCCAGGGCAAGACCAATGAGCAGGCAATAGAATGCCCCTGTATACTTATATAGACCAAACCCGAACCCGTAATAAATGATCGAGCCCAATATGGATTGCATCATATAATTGGATAAACTCATTTTACCAAACGGGATTAAGATATTGAGAACTCTGCCTGATAATTTCCAGAAGCTAATGGCAAAGCCCGAAACCAATACGAGCATAAAAGCCATATTCGACCAGGAAGTGACGATGGTAATGAGTGGACGTCGGATAGCTTCACTCAGGACCCAGACAGGCAAACCGTTTTTTACAATGTACAACGGAATAAAGGCTACAGTAGAAGTGATAAGAGTTATGACCCAAAAACGGTTGCTTGAAGCAGACTGTACAAAGAGTTTTTTACGACCTGCCAGCATTCCCAGCATGAACAGGGCTGCCGTTTGAAAAACACGTCCGGCTTCCCATGTCCACAGGAGTACGGCAGTTTTGCCATTTGTCAGGTTGCCAATTAAGGTTTTTAAGATAGAATCACCGGGAATATATCCGCCTAGTTTACTAAAATAGGCCCATGAAGCAGGATTTGCCATTTTAATCCCGGGATGCTGCCATCCGTTCAGGACATTCAGCCATTCAACCGGTTGGAGCATTAGGATGATGGCAATACTAAAAACGACTCTATTGCTTAATTTTGCGACCGGTATAAGCGAGAACCCAATCAGGGCGTAAATGGTCAGGATATCGCCTTCGAAAAAGGCAGAGTTGAGAATCCCGAAGCCTAGTAACAGCAATAAGCGCCAGGCAAAACGACCACGGAAATCATTTCCTTTTTGTGCCTGATTATCAGATTGAATAAAAAAGGTAAGACCGAAAAGAAGGGCAAAGATGGCGTAGGATTTTCCTCCAAACAAGAAAAAGAGTGTGTCCCATATGCCCTTGTCGATAGCAGGCATCCAGGCAGGCAGATTGGTTGGTGAAAAATAAAAATCGAAATGCTCAATATTGTGCAACAACATGATGGATAGAATGGCAAAGCCACGCAAAGCATCAACGACATGGAGGCGGGTAGAAGCTGATCCGGACATATATTGAATTAAGCCGCAAATTTATATAAAATGTGTCAAAATTCAACTATTTTCACGTGAAAATTTTAAATCATTCTCGGTTGAAAATGAATTCAAGATGCTTACACTGTCAAGTATTCTGTTTTTTTTATTCCAGATAGCCGAACTTCCCTTTATCTAAATCTTCATAGGCCTGAAGTATTTCCTGTTTGGTATTCATGACAAATGGCCCGTAGGATTCAATCGGTTCGTTGATAGGTTCACCACTCAACACAAGAACGGTAGCATCCTCTTCTGATTTTAGCTGTATATCAGTGCCGTCGTTTGCAAATAAAACAAAGAAATCAGTTGGAACTTCTTTTTCATTCATAATGACATTTCCTTCAATCACCAGAAATCCTGTATTGTAATTTTGGGGAAATGAAAATGGCACATCAGCTCCATTTTTTAAATGAACATTATACATTTCAATGGGTGTAAAAGTACTGGCAATTCCCTTTACATCGTTATAGTTTCCTGCAATTACTTCCACTTCGGCCATCTTATCAGGGAAAATATACCGGTTAAAATCATTATGTTTTAATGATTGATATTTTGGTGCACTCATTTTAAATTCTGCAGGAAGATTCACCCATATTTGAGCCATCTGTGCCAGACCCCCTTTTTTACTCCAGGCTTCTTCCTGATATTCTTTGTGCAGGACACCCGAGGCAGCCGTCATCCACTGAACATCACCTTCACCGATTACACCGCTGTGGCCTGCACTATCATGATGAGCTACCTTGCCACGATAGGCAATGGTCACTGTTTCGAACCCACGATGGGGATGCACCCCGACACCCCGGGGAGCATTGCTGGGTGGAAAATCTAATTTAGCACCATAGTCCAGTAAGAAAAAAGGACTCATACGTTTCATCTCCAGAGTGCCCGGAAAGAAATTATGCACCCTGAAAGCATTGCCAACCCAGTGTGGGGTAGGAGGGGCAATGATTCGTTCGATGGATCGCAGTTTGTTCATTGAGTTTTAAATTTAAAGAATAAACAACTGAGAACTTATTTGGTTCGGGCTTGAAATAAATCTCTATAAAATATTGAAACCAGTACAATCTTCTGCTAATTACAAAACATTAACATGTTTTTGAATCATTCATTTTGGTTTTTATGCTACATTTGTCGCAAATTTTTACAAGTAGGTTTGTTTGAGTATTAAATGAAAAAACTATTCTCCATATTATTTGCTGGCATGATACTCCTTTCAGGGATGCATTTATCCATAGCAACACATTTATGTGGTGGGGAACTGGCTGCCGTTAAGTGGTCCGTTTTAGATGAAAAAGCCGGTTGTGGCATGGAAATGGTAAAACCTGTCCATACTACTGAAAAAAGTTTTGAAGCCGAGAGTTGCTGCAAGGATCAAATGTCCTTTTATGCAGTAGACAACAATTACAATCCATCAACCGTTCAGATAAATACACCGGTAAATCAACTTTTACAGGTTTTCTATATCCCTTCAAGCCTGGGTATTCAATTTACGAATACCAATGCTTCTACCAACACACATGTCCAGCCACCGGGTAAATACTTTGCCAGTGCTGTCTATCTTCCTGACATTTGTGTATTCCTGATTTGATTTTTTACCACTAAGACACTAAGGACACTAAGTTTCACAAGAAACTAAGGTTCTTTGCCTTGTCACATCCTCATTTCACACAAATCCCGCAAAGTATTACCATTAAAATGCCTGGTACACTAAGTTCTGATAAAGAATTAAGTAAATGGACGAATTTAATGTCCTGTAATTTACTTCGTTACACCCGGTAAAGCGGACAGTCTTAAAGCGGAATTCATATCTTTTGGAACTTTCAAATTGAAAAGTACCGTGTTTTTAAAATAAGAATAAGGTTTAAAATGTGAGGGCGTTGTGCTTTCTACTTAGGTTTAATAATAAAATATAAGGTTGTTGTATGTGAAAAACCTTATATTTTGTTTTTTCAAGCTTAGTAGAAAATAAAGCAAAAAAAAATCCTGACCTTATTCTTAGTTCTTAACCCTAATTATAAACTTGCATTTTTACAGATTATCTCTGATTGTCAATAGACTTTTTTTAGAGAGATCATACTTTGTAAAATAGTATTTAATATCTTATCCATTAATTATTAGTGTATTCAACGTCAGTTGAGTCCATACAATTCAAACAATTTAAAATTTACAAAAATGAAAACATTAAAATTATTTCTTGTAGCTATATTAGCTGTTACCATGGGCTCAACTGTTTCAGCCCAAATGAAAGACCATTCAAACATGGCTATGACAAAAACTGAAAACATCAAAGTGTCCGGAAAATGTGAATCGTGCAAGGCACGTATCGAAAAAACAGCCAAAGTGGATGGCGTAACAAAAGCTGTGTGGAGCGAAAAGACCAAGATGCTCACATTGGTTTATAATCCTTCGAAAGTGAAAAGCGACGACATTCAAAAGAAACTGGCAGCAGTAGGTCATGATACTCCTAAGTACAAAGCTACTGATAAAGCTTACAGTGCTTTGCCAAGCTGCTGCAAATACAGATAAAGTTTTAAATAAGTAATTATTGATTGAGGACAAATGGTATAGTCCTTAATCAATAATTAAAATATATTCAATTAACAAATTAGGAATTATGAAAAGATATAAATTAATCATCGCATTTACAGCATTCATTGTATTTGCAGGATCAGGTAATGTTGGAATAATGAACGCCAAAAACAAAACAGAAATAAAGAAAGCTGCTACAGAAGTTTATTATACATGTTCCATGCACCCAGAAATACATAGTCTGAAACCCGGGAAATGTCCAAAATGTGGCATGGAACTGGTAAAGAAGACAATCAAGAACGAACCTGCAAAAACAGATTCAACAAAAAAGAAACATACAGATTGCTGCATGTAATAAATAATTGATTTGAAATATATTCATTTATTTCTTAATGATCAACAATTCAATTATGTCATCAATAAATCAGATTTATGTTTAACAGATTAGTAAAATACTTTCTCGAACACAGGCTGATAACCTTTATTTTCCTGATAGCCTTTTTGGTAATGGGAATTGCTTACTCACCCTTCAATTGGAACACGGGGTTGATACCCCGTGATCCGATTCCGGTGGATGCTATCCCTGATATTGGCGATAATCAACAGATCGTTTCTACCGAATGGATGGGACGTTCGCCCAAAGACATACAGGATCAGATCAGTTATCCGCTTACATCCGCCTTGCTGGGTATTCCGGGAGTGAAAACAATCCGTAGTACGTCCATGTTCGGCATGTCGTTTATCTATATTATTTTCAAGGATAATGTGGAATTTTACTGGAGTCGGTCCAGAATACTTGAAAAACTCAATTCATTGCCTAACGGTACCTTGCCCCAGGGTGTGCAGCCGTCATTAGGACCTGATGCAACCGCTTTGGGGCAGATATACTGGTATACACTTGAGGGGCGTGATCCGAAGACTGGAAAACCCAATGGAGGATGGAATCCACAGGAATTACGAACTATTCAGGATTTCTATGTCAAATATAGCCTGTCGGCAGCTGAAGGAGTTTCGGAAGTAGCCTCGGTAGGAGGATTCACCAAGGAGTATCAGGTGGATGTTAATCCGGAAGCCTTGAAGGCTTTCAATGTTTCGGTAATGGACGTGATGAATGCTGTCCGTAAAAGTAACCTGGACATTGGAGCTGAAACAGTGGAACTGAATAATGTGGAATACATTATCCGTGGCCTTGGTTATGTAAAGAGCCTGGAAGACCTGGACAATTCGGTTGTTTCTGTTCGGAATAATATACCGGTCAGGATAAAGGATGTGGCGCATACTTCCTTTGGACCTGCTACCAGGCGTGGAGGATTGGATAAGGCAGGTGCGGAAGCTGTGGGTGCCGTAGTGGTTGCACGCTATGGTTCCAATCCCATGGAAGTTATCAGCAATGTAAAAGCAAAAATAAAAGAGATAGAAGCAGGATTGCCTCAGAAGAAATTGTCTGACGGTACTATTTCGAAAGTAACCGTAGTGCCTTTCTATGACCGTACCGGGCTGATAAAAGAAACCGTAGGTACATTGGAATCAGCACTGTCGCACGAAATCCTGATCAGTATTATAGTCATAATCGTGTTGGTATTGAACCTCCGAGCATCGGTTATTGTTGCCGGATTATTGCCGTTGGGAGTATTAATGACGTTTATCCTGATGCATTTCTTTCATGTGGATGCCAATATTGTAGCCTTGTCGGGTATTGCCATTGCCATTGGGGTCATGGTGGATATCGGGATTGTGGATGTGGAGAATATTCTGCGGCATCTTGAAATGCCTGAGAACAAAGGGGTGCGTGGTAAAGAACTGATGAATGTCATTTATCTGGCAACCACAGAAGTCAGGGCAGCAGTGGTAACTTCTATTGCAACAACTATTGTCAGTTTCTTACCCGTGTTTGCCATGGAAGCTGCCGAAGGTAAATTATTCCATCCATTGGCATTTACCAAAACCTTTGCCTTGTTGTCAGCCTTTATTCTGGGAATAGTGGTGCTGCCTACCCTGGTGCATATACTCTTTGATATCCGGATTGATACAAAAAAAGTAAGAAAGTATTTCAATGGCAGTTTAATCATTGCCGGCATGCTGTTTATAACAGTCTGGCAAGTCTGGCCGGCATTGGCTTTAATAGCGGTAGGAATAAACAACCTGCAGGATGATCGTTGGTCATCAACCCATAAAGAATATCCGAACTATATAAATATAACGATCACCGTGTTGGTGGCAGTGTATTATTTATCCATCGAATGGTTGCCATTGGGGGCACATAACAGCACGCTGGTAAACTACCTGTTTGTAACCGGTATTGTAACCGTGATACTGGGTGCATTAATGACGATGGTTCATTTTTATGAACCTATACTTCGTTGGGCATTGATCCATAAATGGAAATTCCTAATACTTCCTGCTTTTACGTTGTTTTTTGGATTACTGGCGTGGCAGGGGTTCGATAAGATATTTGGATTTGTAGCAACAGGAGTTGAAAAAATAGGGATACATGGACCGGCAAGAACTTTCCCGGGGATAGGCAAGGAGTTTATGCCTTCGCTGAATGAGGGATCTTATCTGTTGATGCCTACCAGTATGCCGCATTCGAGCATTGAAAAGAACTTGCAATACATACAAACACTGGATAAGCGGCTTACTACCATCCCCGAAGTGGAAGTAGCTGTTGGTAAGTGGGGTCGTGTTAATTCAGCCCTGGATCCGGCACCTGTACAAATGTTCGAGAATACCATCAATTACCGTCCTGAATATATTTTGGATGAAGAGGGACACAGGGAACGATTCAAGGTAGATCATGATGGAAATTATCTTTTAAAAAACGGTGCAAAGTATAATCCGGGTACTGCAAAATTCAGGGCTATCCCTTCAGACAGTTTAATCACAGACAGTCATGGTGAGTATTTCCGCCAATGGAGGCCACAGATTAAGAAGCCGAATGATATCTGGAATGAAATAGTGAAGGTAACCGATATTCCCGGATTGACTTCAGCCCCTAAACTGCAACCGATTGAAACAAGACTGGTCATGCTTTCTACCGGAATGCGCGCACCCATGGGTCTGAAAGTGTACGGGCCTGACCTGGAAACCATTGAAAAAGCAGGTATGCAATTTGAAAAGGCATTGAAGAGTGATCCATCGATCAAAGCCTCCTCTGTATTTTACGATAGGGCAGTAGGTGCACCTTATCTTGAAATAAAGCTAAACAGGGAAGCTATGGCACGTTATGGAATGACTGTCAGTGATGTGCAGGAAATACTGCAGGTGGCCATGGGAGGGATGACTTTGAGTACTTCGGTGGAAGGTCGAGAACGTTTCCCCATGCGTGTTCGGTATGCACGCGAATTAAGGGATAATCCGGATGACATTAAACGAATACTGATACCCTCGGGGAATGGTACGCAGATTCCGTTAGGTGAAATTGCGGATATTGATTATACCCGTGGGGCTCAAATGATCAAAACAGAAAACACCTTCCTAGTTGGGTATGTGATCTTCGATAAGATAGAAAGCAAGGCAGAAGTTGATGTTGTGAATGAAGCAGGCCGGATGCTGCAAAAGAAACTTGACTCGGGAGAATTAAAGATTCCGGCTGGAGTAACCTATAAGTTTGCAGGGAACTATGAAAATGAAATCCGGGCAACCGAAAGGCTTGCAGTGGTAATTCCGATCAGCTTATTACTGATACTCCTTTTGTTATACTTCCAGTTTAAGACGGTGACGGCTTCGTTTATACATTTCTCAGGCGTTTTCGTGGCATTTGCGGGAGGATTTATCATGCTGTGGCTCTATGGGCAGGATTGGTTTATGAACTTCGCTATAGCAGGAATGAACCTGCGTGATCTGTTTCAGATGCATCCCATTAACCTGAGTGTCGCCGTGTGGGTAGGGTTTATAGCCCTTTTTGGAATTGCCACAAACGATGGTGTGATTATGGGAACGTATATACATCAGGTGTTTGAAGAAAAGAAACCAAAAACAGTTCATGATGTGCGAGAAGCAGTTATTTCGGCAGGGAAGAAACGTGTCAGGCCGGCCATGATGACCACTGCCGTTGCAGTAATTGCCTTATTGCCGGTACTTACTTCCACCGGAAAGGGGGCGGACATTATGGTGCCTATGGCAATACCAACTTTTGGTGGAATGATCATTCAGGTTATGACCATTTACGTAGTCCCTCTCTTTCAGGCTATGTGGAGGGAAAATGCTGTTACCCGTGAAAATAAAAAAGCGATTGAACGAATAAATAATACGGAAGGATTATGAAAACATTAAATCTAAAAAAGATACTGCTTTTAATTATCTTATTGGTATGTTCTGTTGCCGGGTATAGTCAGCTCGATTCGCTTACTTATTATCTTGAAACAGCTGTAAAGAATAACCCTACGGTGTTACAACGCTACAATGAATATCAGGCTGCATTGCAGAAAGTACCACAAGTGGGTAGCTTACCCGATCCTCAACTGGAGATTGGAGTATTCCTGAGTCCAATGGAA
>Ga0302205_10000437_pt1 | contig 17494 bp, 6 predicted proteins | sample II_Fen_E1_3_FD_194582 | JGI IMG/M metagenome (GOLD analysis project Ga0302205, IMG submission 194582) | Peat permafrost microbial communities from Stordalen Mire near Abisko, Sweden - II_Fen_E1_3 | ecosystem: Environmental > Terrestrial > Soil > Wetlands > Permafrost | place: Sweden: Abisko...
TTCAACCGGCTGATTCTTGAAACCCTTCATGGGCATTTCCATATTGCTTTGACCGGAACACAGCCAAAGTTCACCCATAAGAATATCTTTTAAAGTGAAAGGTTTCCCATCACTGATAGTCAGGGTATATGGCCCGCCTGCTGTTGGAGTAGGGATACTAATTTTCCAATCACCCAATGCGTCTGCTGTAGTGCTGAGTTTCTTTTTATCCCAACTGGCAATAAGGGTGACTTGCCCCTTTGGAGTAGCTTTGCCCCATATATTTGCATTTGTTTTTTGCTGCATGACCATGCCGTCCGAAAAAATGGCCGGTAACTTTATCTCTGCATTTAAAGTTGTAATACACGAGAGAAATAAAAAGAGGATAAATTTTGAAAGGTATTTCATTTTATACTATAATTTGATTATTTAGTTCGTATTGAAAGAGGGCCGATCAACCCTGCTTCAAGCAATACATCTTCACTCATGCGGTATTTGGCATTTGTCCAGATACCGGGGAAAGGAGGTATTCCTTTATCCGATCCGTTAATGGCATTGGCCCAGGTATTGACAACGTCAATTTCAACAGTGTTTATCCCTTTTTTTAAAGGCTTGCTTATTTCCACCTGATAGGGGGCGGTCCAGGCGGTGCCGCAATCAATGCCGTTAATCCGGACGGTAGCCATTACTGCCACTTTCCCCAGTTGCAAATATACCTGTTTATGTTGAGAGTTCCCTTTCCATAAAATGGTTGTACGGTATGTTGCTGTGCCCGAATAGTATTTTATCTGGTTATCCGGTTCTTTGCTCCAGTCGAAAAGTGAATCACGTGAAATCGTTTTGTTGATAGCCGAAAAAGTTACCACCCATTTCCCTTTTGTTTCAAAAGGAATTGAGGCAGATATTGTTTGTTTCTCAGAAGAATGTGTTTCACCGGACGCTTTGCTGAATACAACAAAAGTTGATTCATAGGGAGCCAGGTTAATCTTCAGGGTGGTTCTTCCTGTTTCGGATTTCCATTCCACAGGAGTGCTGATTGTACCTGTTACAGGATCGCATAGTTCCGGTAATTTACCCCGGACACGCAAAGATATTTCAATCGACCGTTCCTTGTTTTCCTGGTTGGAAATAAAATAAATATCTGCATCAGTACCACGGCGATGTGTCCATGCAATTTCTTCGGGTACAATCACATCCCGTTCAAGGCCGTAAGAAGAGAAATCTGCTTGTTTATAAGGCAAATCAGGTATAATCACTCCTGCCTGTTTCAACTCAGAGATCTTAGCCTGCACTTCTGCAGAATAAGGAGTGTTGCCGGGATTCATGGGATGGGGTAATAGCAATACCAATACCCTATAGGCTGCACCGCCCGGCAATATTATTTTACTGTCTTTTACTACGGCTAGCCGCAACAGGGCATCCCTGTTAAATGAATCGTAGGCATAACCGTTCAACGGATTAATCCATTGATCAGGGTCGGCCATATTGGCTGAATGGGTAACACCTGCCGGCATAACACGCAAAGGTTGTCCCTCATTCTTTAAGCGTGTGTTTTCACTTTCTACCCGCCCGGCACCAAAGATACCCGGCAGTGAAGGAACCAAACGGTCAGGTAATATGGCTCTGCGTGGTATTTCTTCCCCGGTAAATACAGCTATATCCGTTACAGGATGACCGTATTGCAACAGTGCCTGGCAGCGTTGCACATAATCGATCCAGGCTTTGCCCTGATGCCACCAGGTCTGGTCGCGTTGGAAATAATGACCGATACCATCGAGCGTCATTCCCGGTGCACGATCAATATAAGGGTTATGGACAAAGATATGGAAGAATACTTTATTGATGCCCAGTGAAAAGTTCCTGTCCAGTATGGGTTTCAGCATAGCTGGATGTTCATCCCAGTTGATACGCAACTGGGTAAAACTTTCTGACTGAATTATGTTTTTTCCATAGATATGAGCCCCGCTGATGGCATCGAGCATATCATTGGGTTTATCGTGCGTCGGGCTGCGTAACCAGAATTCACCCATTGGCCTGTCTATCTCTTTAAAATGCAGCATACCATCGCTTACAAAAGTTGGAGCCACACATTCAGCGGATGTCTCGCACCCATAAGCTTTTGCGTTTTTCTCCATGATTTTGAAGAACACATCCGAAACCAGTTCGGAGATGGTGGTACGTACATCCCTTAAAATCTTTTCAGAGGTTTCTGCACTTTCAATAGGATAACCTGCCAGCAAGGGTAAATAAGGCATCATATCATAACCGCGTCGTGCCTTAAATTCAGTTGGAAAGTTATCACTCCAGTTCTGGCTGCCACATTCCCAACTGTCGATATGCATAAATTTCAATACCCGGTGTGCAAGGGCAGAATCTGTCTTTGCAAATGCTGCACCAAACCAGTTATCGAATTGTTTCTGTACGGATGATTCACTGAATTTGTCACATTCCAGTCCTTTTCCTCCACCCCCGGTAGCATTGGTATGCCCGGTAGAAGTATGCCCCATGCGCAAGATACGCCAGTTGCCTTTGGGCAACTTAACCGACAGCATTCCATTCTTCATAAATGAAGTCAGGTTTATTGCTTCACTTATTTTAGGACAATCGCTATCTGCTATTTCATCGGATGTAGTGTTGTTTGCGACCCGCCATACCAATCCGGCTTTTCCTTCCCACTGGTTGATGCGGGGAGTTGAACTGAGGATAAGTTGTTTTATTTTTAGTGTAGGCTTCCATTTAGCAGCATCCAGATCCTCACTACCTGGTTCGCTACCTTGCGGATCCCATGAAAGACGGAAATAACGGGCAGTTGCGGAAGGTAATGAATACGTTATGTTTTGGTCTGTGTTTTGCCAGCCTTGCCGTGCAGGAATAAGCTGTTTGATCAAATGGAAATTCTGACCATCATTGCTGGCTGAAACACTTAAACGTTGAGCCTGAAAATTATTTCCTGTTGGAATAACTACAATACTCCTTAAGGTAAAAGGGTTGGTAAAAGTGTATTGAATCCAACAGGGTGTTGAAGCTTTAAAATCTTTTCCTGTGACTGAAAAAGGACTGGAATCATCCGGATTGTTTGAACTTATTAACGGCTTCTCATTCTGAATATTCGGAAGTATAGAGATGCCTGCCTTGACAGGTAAGGCATAGACAGCGATATCCTGATAGTATCCGTTATAGGATTCCGGTTCGGCCAGCTTGACTGTTCTGGTCTTTCCTCCCTGAACTATTGTATCACTCCATACTACTTTTTGCATGGACTCTTTGGGGGTAATCCAGGGTCCACCGGCAAGGGCAAACCCATCAGAAATATGCATCCCCAGTTTCAGGTTCAGCCGGTCGGCCTGTTCCATGCTGTATCGGACCATTTCCCACCATTCGGGGGTCAGTTGAGCTACGGCATTTTTATATCCCGGTCCTTCAGTAGTCCCTTTTATAGTCATTAAATAAGTTCCGCCCAACCCAATCTCCTTCATGGCTTCGAGGTCTGCTTTAATGCCCTCCTTGGAAACAGCACCATACATCCAGTACCAGAAAGTCCAGGGTTTGGCTTCAGCAGGTGGCGTGATGAATTGTTCCCGAAGGGAAGTCTGGGCATACAGAGAGCCCATACCGGTCAGGACAATGAATAAACAGCCTGTGAAGAACCTGAAATGTTTCATATTGATGGTTTTAACTCAAGAGACACTAAGTGATTTCTTCTTTAGTGTCTCTTTTGTGCCTTTTATACCTGAATTAATTGAAATTAAACTTGATTCTTCCGTTATATTCACCATTCACCCATTTCGGTTGGGACGATGGACCGATCAAGTCAGTTGTATTTACTTTGTTACGCACAGCCGGTATGACATTTAAGATCGATATCCCGCTTTTTGGCAGGGTATAAAGCAAATTGTCCCTGCCATCCCGTGGTTCGTAAACTCCAATACAGGTATTTGGTGTTTCATTGGTAATGCTGATTTCCCCTTCAGTGGTTTTTATATTCATCCAGCTTACATTGGCAAAATAGCCTTTAAACTCTGGATAGGTAAAACTCTCACCGGGAATGGGATCGTTATAATCATTCGCCCAGACATTGTAGGTAGTCCCCTGAAGCCTGTTTTGCCAGACACGGTATGGACCTTCACCCAGCCAACGTTTGCTTTGTACCTTTTCTTCGGGGTAATCGAACTTGATTCCCATCAAGTCAACGACAGCACTGAAATTATACGCATAATCCAGAGTTAGTTTTCCATCCGAAGCTATAGTCCACTGTGCTTTATCCAGGTTTCCTAATTTGTAATTTGCTGTCACTATCAGGCTTTTTCCTTCTTCTTTTGTTTCAAAACCTTTGAAAACGGCAGCTTCTGTAAACTCTGTGTAGGTTCTTTCCTTAGCGTGTGCCTGTTCATCATCATGGTTATAGAACTGATCGAGCGAACGGTCGGCACGACGGGCAGCAATAAAACGCGGTCCATTGGCAAAACTGATGATACGCCCTTTGGCAGTGACACCTTTCAACTCGCCATCTTTTTTGCTGAATGTATATTTCTTATCTCCGGCAGTAATAATCAGAGCCTCGGAAGTCGATTCCTGTGTTGGAAGAGTCCCGGTTACTGAAATATCGGATTTCTGTTTCTGTCTTGCTATCGGGAAGGACCATTTCCACAGTTCATCGCCTTTATAATCAATGGCTGTCAGGTAAAGTGCTTCTGCCTGTGCGTCCAAAGCTATATTCAAATTCAGCTTGCCGGATGTATGGGGTGCAATATCACTTCCTTTCATTTCTCCCTGTTTTAGTATGGTTGTTTTACCATGGGCATCGGAGGCTTCCGGAAATTTTACCTGTTGCCATACAAAACGACAGGTATTGGTATTCAGAAAATCATACCTGTTTTCAAGGGTAAATACTCCTTTGAATCCGGCATCAATGCTTTTATCCATTACCTGAACCGGGCACCAGATCTGTTTAATAGCAAAATAACTGCCTTCTTTTTCATGGTGTGGTCCTACTATGCCATCACAGGCATAATTGCCCTGATTATCGATAAAACCATTCATATCCGTACGTTTCACTCCTTCATCGGCAAGTACCCAAAGAAATCCTCCTATGCAACGCGGATGAGTACGCATCATTTCCCAATAATCCCAAAGTCCTGCTCCCAGGCCGCCATCGTACATCCCATGCAAAAATTCGGTAGGCATAAATATCTCAGGCTTGCGTAAATAGTCCTGAGTTTCACCGTATGAACGGTAATGCATGGTCTCGAATCCACCAAAGTTACCCTGGGGATGAATGACCGGACGAAGCTGAAGATCATATTTGTGAAACTCACCGTTCAGTTCATCGTTCCAGCCTTTCTCGTTTCCATTGCTCCACCAGGTTATGCAGGGATGGTTTACATCACGTTCCACCATTTCTTCCACCAGCTTTACGCCTACTGTTGTGTCATAATGACCGTGCCAGCCTCCTAATTCGCTCATTACATAAAGTCCGAGCGAATCACATGCATCCAGAAAATCAGGATCAGCAGGATAATGCGATAACCGGACGGAATTCATGTTCATGCTTTTTATTAACAACACATCCTCGATGTTTTTTGCTTTAGACAGGGTACGTCCACTCTCAGGGCGGAAACTATGGCGGTTTACACCCCGTATATTGACCCGTACCCCGTTTATATACAAACCATCGCTTTCCCTGACTTCAATGGTGCGGAAACCAAAGGGTTCATTTACCTGATGTACCGTATTACCTTCTTTATCCAGTAGGGTGAACACTGCCCTGTAACGGTTTGGTGTTTCAGCGCTCCAGAGTGCCGGCTTTTTGACATCCTCAGTTATGACTGTCCAGTCGCTGCCTGCCTTTACAGGTGAGGTTATATCCGAAATTTTAGTTCCTTTTAAATCATACAAGACGGTTTTGATACTCCATCCTTCGGTTGCTTTATTTAAATAACAATTTGCCTTAAATGTTCCATCCGCTTTGGCATCAATCGTTACCTGGGATATATTGATCACCGGTTTTATTTCCAGAAAGACAGGACGGAATATGCCTCCGAAATTCCAATAGTCGGCACGACGTTCAGCCATGTTTACCCCGGCATTTTCACTTTCTTTGCTTACGGTGACTTCAAGCAGGTTTTTCTTGCCATATTTCAACCGTTCGGTAATGTTATAGGTGAAGCGGTAAAAAGCACCCTGATGAATAGGTCCTGCTTTTTGTCCGTTTATTTTTACTTCTGTATCCGTCATGGAAGCTTCAAAATTGATGATAACCTGTTTTCCACGCCAAGCCATAGGCACTTCAAATTCATATTTGTACATACCTTTCTCGTTGGCAACCCCATCCGGAAAAGCTTTGCCATAGAACTTCATTCCATACTGGTATTTGCCGAATCCCTGTAATTCCCAACAGGATGGCACCCCAATTTTTGTCCATTTCCCGGAGTTGATTCCATCGGTACAGAAAAAATCCCATGACACCATATCATCGGCACCATGTCCCGAGAGATAATAGCGCACTGTTACAGGTGCAGTTTTCTCTGCAAAAGCAGTTGCTGAAAAGAAATAAAAAGAGAGTGAAAGTGTAAAATACAGAAGAACTTTTGAGTGGTTCATTATTGTTAAACGTATTATGAATAATGGTGACAATATGAAGTGTAGACGTGAAAACTGTAATTTTGTACCCAACAAAATGAGTACAAAAAATAGCATCAACAACCCTTTTTACCTGATAGAGAATCTTTGATCACTTTACAATGTAAAGATAGAAAAATATGTTGAGAGTAGATTTATGATAAAAGAACAGGTTGATTTTGTTATTACAAAGTCAACCTGTTCTTTTTATTGGTTATGATACCTGAAATCTTATTTTTAATATTCAAACAACCCACCAATCACGGTCTTAAATTCTTCAAAGATACCCTTATTAGAGGCAAGCACTGATCCGTTTCTGAAATAGTCATTACCCCCCTTAAAATCGGAAATATACCCGCCTGCCTGCTGGATAATCAATACCCCGGCAGCAATGTCCCAGGGCTTGAGGTTGAACTCAAAGCGTCCATCATACCGTCCGCAGGCTACATAAGCCAGGTCGGAAGCTGCAGAACCGCTTAACCGCAAGCCATGTGTATTTTTCAGGAAATAATCTACCGAACCCAACAGTTCGGGATACCGGTCCATATAATGATGAGGGCGTCCGGTGACGATTAACGCTTCCGGGAGTTTATCGGTTTCCGAGACATGGATCTCCTTTCCGTTTAAATAAGCCTTGCTTCCTTTCCATGCATAGAATATCTCTTTGCGGGTGATTTCATAAATTACTCCGACAACAGGTTCCTGTTTATAGGTAAGGGCAATGCTTATGGCATATGGCGTTGAGGCATGTATGAAATTGGTTGTACCGTCCAAAGGGTCGATGACCCATAAATATTCTTCACCCGAATCATGGGCTGTACCTTCCTCTGTGACAAATCCGGCTTCCGGCATGATTTCTTTCAGCACCCTGACTATTTGTCTTTCTGCTTCCTGATCAACATATGATACGAAATCGTTCTTGCTTTTCGTTTCAACCGTATCCAGTGAAAAGTTAAGGCTCTCCTTTTCAATGTAGGCAGCAACTTCTTTACTCAATTCAATCACGCGTTCTGTAATGTTGCGGTAAAAGTCGTCTGTATTATTAGTCATGCTTGTTATTTTAGTAAAGCAACAAAAGAATGCAAAAGTAAATAAACTACTTTTAGAAACAATCCCTATTGTGTCTTATGTGCCTGATTGATTAAATATCGTCCTCTGTTTTATTGATATATTTTGGTTTCAGCATAGTCAGCTGCAATACAATGGCTATTACAACAACAATCCCCAACATGGCAAAGTTCTTTCCCATATTCCCGGCATCAAATGTTTTTCCCAGGTAATTGGTAATAAATGCCCCCGAGGAAATTCCTACCAGATTCATTAAGCCATAGCCGGTGGCGCGGTGTCGCGAAGAGACAAACTGGCAAAGGATAGGCATGTTGTTTACATCAAATATACCAAAGCCCAGTCCGAAACAAAGTGCTCCACCCAGTATCGTTGGGAAACTATGCCCGTAACCCAGCAGGATCAGAGCAGGTATGGTCAGGCTTAACCCTACAACTCCGGTATATATGCGACCTTTTAGGTTCTTTTGTACCCATTTGTCCGAGAGTACCCCGCCAATTAATACGCCGGCAAAAGAGGCCATGGCCATGGTGATAGTGGCCATGGGTCCTGCCTGCGACATATTCATGTGCAGCGTATCCGAAAAGAGTGTAGGCAGCCAGTTCTTGGTTGCCCAACCCGGCAGGCTGGGCGCTGAGAAGTAAAACAGCAGTACCCAGAATGCAATGTTTCCCAAAAGGCTTCCCAGTCCTTTCAATGCCAGGGAGAACTCATTGAGTATAGACGTCTTTTTCGTCGTGTCCTGAACATAACTTTTCTTTTCACGCAGGAATAATATCAATATCAAACTGTACCCCATACCCATCAGGCCAAAAGAGTGAAATGTCATTTGCCAGGAGAAATTAGCGGCTACGGTAGCTCCAAATCCTCCCAATGCCTGTCCCAGGTAAATGCCTGTAGTATGAATCCCAATAGCTAACGAACGTGTTTTCCCCTGATGATAATCGGCAATCAACGAAAGACCTGCCGGTATATAAAATGCTTCACTCACCCCCATAATGGCACGCAGCACATAGAGTTGGTCAAAAGTTTTGGCATACCCCATCATCAGGGTTACACCCGACCAGATAAACAAACTCCCCACAATCATCCATTTCCGGTTCAACCGGTCGGCAATGATACCGGAAATAGGGCTCATTAAAGCATATATCCAAAGAAACACAGCCATTAGCCGACCAAAATTGGTTGCCGATACCAATTCTGCAATGTCGATCATCATGGATGGCTTCATGGTCGAAAGCATTTGCCTGTCCAGGTAATTAAGCAGGGCAACAAACCAGAGCATTCCGACTACAAGCCAGGGATAGAGTTTTTTGGATTTCATGATAGTAGATTTGTAAAAAACAGCTTTTCCAAAGTTAGATACTTTGGAAAAGCTTAGAGGCATTATAAAGGAAGATTCTCAATGGCAAGACGTATCCTGTTTCTGTGATCTTCGTCGAATTTATTAAACGGAGAAGCCAGAAAATCATTGCAAATGCCTAATACTGACAAGCCACATTTCACTCCTTTTAAATAACTTGATCCGAAACTTCCGACACTGTAAATGGTTGCGCTGATTTGCATTACGATGGCTTGCAGTCTTTTTACTTCTGCCATATTTTGGGATGCTGCGGCTTTGTACAAGTCCACATACAATTTAGGGAACATATTTGCACCCCCGTTCACACCTCCATGGGCACCCATAAGCACCACTTCAGCCATCATTTCTTCCGGGCCTACAAATATAGAAAAATCTTTCCGGTCACGCATTTCATACATCACCTGTTGGAAATAAGTGCCATTCGCCGAACTGTCCTTAAACCCGATAACTTTTTCATTCTCTGCAATACGATGTATGGTAGATGGTGCAAAATTTACTTTCGTATGCGAAGGCATATTGTACAGGTAGATAGGCAGCTCCAACTGAGGTATCAGGCTTTCGTAAAACTCTGCCAGTTCAGGTTGTCCGGTAGCGAAATAATAAGGTGGTGCTGAAACCAGTGCATCGGCTCCTGCGTCTGCTGCAACCTGCGACAAACTAATACTGTCGGCCAGCGAAGTATCAGATATCCCAACCAATAAAGGCAGTCTGTTTTCTAAAATGCGGGCAGTTTGTTTAATCATTTCAACCCTCAGTTCATAACTCAGGCTTTGTGCTTCTCCGGTTGTTCCAAGTATGAACAATCCATTCACTCCCCCTGCAATCACATGTTCAACAAGTTTTTCCAATCCCTCTAAATCCAGGGTGTTGTTGTCTAAAAGCGGAGTAACTAAAGGTGGAACTATTCCACGCAACATTGTTTTCATCATTTTATTTGTTAGTTCTGTAAAATTATATTTCTTAACTTTCTAATTCCTTTGTTTTTGATATTCAATTCAATAACTTAAAATGTCAGTCCGATCCGGGATAATTTATTTCGCCCTGTCAAACCGTATATGCAATACATGTTCTGTCTTTTCAATAGCATATTTTTTCAGTACACCCGGTCCGCAACTGCTGTTTCCAAGTCCAAGTACAGCACAATCCATACTTAGTATCACTTCTTTTCGGGGAATCAGGTTGCAGTCATGATCCGTTTTAAATAAATCATTGGACGTAAAGTGAATAGCAGAAGTCGATATTGTTTTTTCAACTGCTTCCACGCGGATGCCTGCACCCTGATGATTCGTCAGGCTTAAAAAGCGTACTTCTTCTTTATTCCCGGTATCCTGCGGACGGGGATTCCGCTCAGTCTGTCCGGTGGTTTTTCCTTTCCACCATCCTACCAATGCCGAACCTTTTCGGTCGGGGTAGTTCTCTTGCGGACCACGGCCGTACCACGAAAAATTGGTATAGTCAGGGTTAATGGCAAATGCAATCCCGAGCCGTGGCAATTCAGGCAAATCACCCGACGGAATAAAATGACACTCCAGGTCAACTGTTCCCTGTACTGTGACTGTGTATTTCAGCGAAGTCTTTATTTTTCCGCTTTTATAGTGGTTTGTTTTAATTACTTCCACAACCAGTGCCCCGTCATTCCGTATGAAATGACTGATTGAATCGGTGCTGATGATCGGTGCATCCAGATTATTCGCACTCCAGTCCTTTGCCAGCCAGTTACCAAAGCTGCGGTCGTTGTCCACCGGTGCTCTGAAAGCCTGCGGTATGGGCTGGTTCTGGAAATCAGCCGGGTGTGCCAGAGTCTCACGTCCGTCATAGACTAATGAGGCAAGGCTTCCGTCTTTGGTATTCCAGCTTGCCGAAAAGTTTTTTCCTTTTACAATAAGTTCTTTGTTGATTTCCGATACTAATAAGGTTCCCCTGTTGCTGATTTCTTTCTCAGGAAATGCTCCTTCCTGCAAGGCGAATTGTTCATAGGCAACTTCATATCCTGCTTTTGACCAGACACAGTTGTCTTTTAGCTGGAAGGATAGCTTTAACCGGATATCTCCTGCAGGCAGTTTTATGCCTGTCATGGGTGAGTTTAGGGTGATGCTGTCTCCGGGTTGTATAGCTGCCGGATAGAGCTCCCCTTTCCTGAATTCTTTCCCATCAACGGTACACGACCAGAGGCAACGGTACTGTGAAAGGAATGTGTGATGATTCCGGTTAATAATCAGTATTTTGTCATTTTTCAGGCTTATGGCAACCGGTTGGTATACTTTTTTGACTTCCAGGTATTTTGGTGTGCTCTCCCGGTCACTGGTGACGATGCCTTTGATGCAGAAAGTCTTCAGGTTCGGCACATCCCCAAAGTCCCCGCCATACGAAACCTGTGTTTTCCCGTTTGGCAGCGTTGTAAAGATCCCTTCATCGGCCCATTCCCAGATAAATCCACCCAATAAACGTTTATTGCTGTAAAACTCATCCCAGTATTCCTGCAGGTTTCCCAATGCATTTCCCATGGCATGGGCATATTCGCTTGTTAATACCGGTCTGGTATCGTTTGTTCGTTGCGCTATGGTCAGAAGTCTTTCCCAGCGGGCATTCTCCGGACGTTCCGCATCGCTGCCTTCCGTGGTTCCGGGATTCAGGTAATCCTGTTGCACACGGGGGTAGAACCTACTGATTACATCCACGGTTGACGGATCGGGATTACCGTTAATGCCTTGTGCCCCTTCGTAATGTACCGGCCGGGTAGGGTCGAAGTCATGCAACCATGCCGAATTAGCGGCAAAGTTAGGTCCATAACCGCTCTCATTCCCAAGGCTCCACATCACCACACAAGGATAATTCTTATCCCGTTCTGCCAGCCGGATTACCCTGTCAATGAAGGCTGCAGCCCACTCAGGGTCGGAAGCAAGCCCTCCCCGTAATCCATGTGTTTCAATATCGGTTTCATCCAGAACGTATAACCCGACGGAATCGCATAGTTCATACCATCGCGTGACATTCGGATAGTGGCAGGTACGCACGGCATTGATATTGGCCTGCTTCATGAGTAAAACATCCTGAAGCATGCGTTTTTCGGTCATGACTTTTCCCAACAGCGGATCATGCTCGTGGCGGTTTACCCCTCTTAACCGGATGGGTCTGCCATTCACCAGCATTTGTCCGCCGGAGATTTCTACCGACCTGAAACCTATGTGCTTTCTTATGCGTTCGATAACTCTACCGGTGCTGTCTTCCAATGTAATCAACAAGGTATACAGGTTCGGGGTTTCAGCCGTCCATTTTAAGGGGTTTGTAACCTGTGCCTTTAGACGCCCTGTCTTACGCGGTCCACGCTGCGGATTCCATTCATTCATTAAAGCTGCCTTGTGATCCGGGTTCAATATCGATGCGGCATCTGCCGTTATGTTAACCCTGTTTTCCATAACAGCCCTGACTTTATATCCTTTGCCTGTTTCGTTGCCATATACCGAAAGTTTCGGGTCAATTTCAAGTGTTGCATCCCGGTACTCTTTATCAAGCAGGGTGCGAACCGTTATATCCGTAAGGTGTATATCGGGGGTGTGAAAAAGCGAGACATTCCGGTGTATTCCTGCAAAACGCCACATGTCCTGATCTTCCAGGTACGAGCCGTCGCAGTATTTATAAACCTCCACGGCTATCAGGTTTTCTCCGTTCTTAAGGTACGTACTGATATTAAATTCCGAAGGTTCCATGCTTCCCTGGCTATAACCCACCCTGACGCCATTGACCCAGACATAAAAAGCACTGATTACGCCATCGAACCGCAGAAAGGTCTGTCCTTCCGATTTCCAACCGGCAGGCAGTGTAAACATCCGGCGGTATTGCCCGGTAGGATTACGTTCCTTAAAGGCTGTATAGCTCTCTTTGGGCGTTCCCATTACCCTAGGTGGGTCTATTTTAAAGGAGTAACCCGAGGAAACATATATAGGAGTCCCGTATCCGTTTACCTCCCAGTTGGCAGGAACGGCAAGAGTCTTCCAGTCCCTGTCGATGAAACCGGCAGTAAAGAAATCGTTTATTTTACCGGCAGGTGTAGGTGTCCAGCGAAATTTCCACGTTCCGTTCAGGCTCAGGGTGCGATCCCCCGGTACATTCCCATACCCGATAAAAGCATCCCTTGCCGGTTCCCGGTTGATTTGAAGGATATGCTGGTTTTCCCAGTCCGCCTGCTGGGCATTGATGGTCAAAACGGCCACTAAATTAAGTATGATAATTGAAATTTTTTTCTTCATGTTGCGGATAGGAATTATTAAAATCAGACGTGAAAATCGTGAAAATGTACTCATAAGCTGAGTTTTGTGAGTGCTGTAATTCAGGATGGCTGCCTGTTTATTTTCTCCTTGTTATCTCCGCATTTGCTTCTGCCTTGGGTATGCCTCGGGTCTTATTTATTAGATTCGTACTATATTCGTAAAACAATGGTAAAGCATACATAATATATATCTATATAGGTATATGTTATCTATATATTATGTATATTTTATCTATATTTTATATATATATTATCTCATGCCAAAGGTATACGGAAAGCATATGGAAGGGAGAAGGAAAATTATACGATATTCGACATGGAATGCTGCCTTTTAGTTTGAATTATAGTTCATTCTATCAAATAGACACAGTTCCATGAATACTCCCTAAAGGGACGTCTATTTCTGTATTGACAGATTTTTAAATTTAAATGATTATCCGCTAAAACTTCTAAGGCATTAGAAAAATAATTCCGGAGGAATTGAATGTGAATAGCCATGTATGCAATGCATGGAAGATAATAGTTACAAATCACCAACCATGAAGTGGTTGAATAGCTACATAAAATATCTTTCATCATATTCAATCCCATGTTCTTTCAATAATTCTTTCAATTCTTCGAGGTATGATTTTGTGGTATGATGTTCTTTCTGGTTTTTACTACTGAACACAACCAAATAAAACATTTGAGTGTTGGTACTCCTAATTTTCAGTTATTGCTATTCAGCCCCTATCGGGGTTAGGTTCATGTTCATTTCATTTTCCATGCATTGCATGCATGGTTATTCACATTTAAATCCTTCGGATTTAAGACAATGACTTTATCTTAGGATCGATTGCGGATAATCATTAAATTTAAATAAAACGCGAAATTAGTATGGTTCCTTTTATAGTTGGCAAACGGGTTTAACTTTAGTACTGAATCATAAAGCATTGATAAACTGTAAATAAGACTGTAAATTTATATAGGTGAGGGAAGCAGGGCGGGAGTGTCCGGTTTTAATAATGCCGGTTTCATGGAGTGAAACCCGGCATGGATGGTATTCGTGTAGCAGCAATCGGAATAATTCGAAAATTAGCCCATGGCATATCAAGCCATGGGCGCTTTAACCTAACCGGATAAAACCCTCAAATCAGGTTTTATTGAACTGAGAGTGATTCAAAGGTCAGCCCATTCATGTCGGGGGCGGACAGAATCACCCGGTAATGACCGGCATTGATAAAGGTACCGGTGGTGGTACTGATCATGCGCCACTTTCCGGGAGTGTCGGGGAACGTAATTTCATCATCCTTTAGAACAGTACCATCAGAAGAAATAAATTTCAGTTTGAGGTGAAGTACTTTACCCGTCGGATTCATATAATTGAACCGAAGGGAATAAACCTGAGCCAACCCGGTGGATATATTCCATTGGATGGAATTAGTGGTTCCTTTTCCAAAGCTGATGCACATACTGTCACGCAGTACTTTTTTTGAATAGGTTCCTTTCAGGGTTGCCAGAACAGCTTTATAGCCGGTGTTTACGCGTATGTTTTTATCGATAGGAAGCATTGCCACAGGTGTTTTCTCCATGACAGTATGTCCGGCTTCAGCCCACGACCACGAAGTTTCAGGTTTTACAGGCACCTGCAGGCTCTTGTCGGTTGAAGCAATGGCAATGGCGGATAGGATTGCTTGTCCTGCTTTTACATTGGGAAATGAAACAGTCAGTTTACCATCCCTGATAGTGGCATATACCACTTTTTTCAGGGCGGCATCGTGTCCGCATTCTGCCCATATATCCAAGTCCTTCAAGACTACCGAATCGTTTACAGCTACATCGAAGATGCGCAGACCCTCACAATCTGTGGCTATGCCGCCACCCGTTCCATGCCATGGTTCGGTGAAATAAAGTTCCACCCGGTAACGTCCATCGGGAACCTTGAAATGATAGTCGAGCTTATGACGGCCATAGCGAAAATGACCCAGCAATGCCCAATCACGGACACCCTTGATGGGATCAGATGTGACCTGCTGACTGGCCAGGTAAGGATTCAATTCCTTGAAACCGGCAGCCCACGAACGTGAAACAGTCGTATCATCCTTTACCCATTTCTGGTTAAACTCATCGGTGTAGTCGTCTCCGCCGCAATTTACCCGATAGAGATAATTATACCCTGCTTCACCTTTTAATAAAGGGGTTGATTCAGCATATAGCTGATCAAAATGAGGTGCTTTTTCGAGGTTGTTCAGAACAATAACATCTTCCGCAACGGCTTTTCCACCGGAATAACCCACTGCACGAAGCACGTTGTACCTGACATCGCGGTTTTCCCACATGAAATGGGTACCCTTGCCATTGTTTTTTTTACGGCCCAGGAAATTATCGTTGGTAGCATCGTTGTATAGCTTCACACTGTCGCAATTGCTGTAGGCTTCCACAGTAGCCCTGGTTCTTTTTGTAAACCTGTCAGGCCAGGTATGGGATACGAGATAGACCATGGGGTCTTTTTTTGCCGAAACATAATTCGCACGGTACATGTAATACGCATCAGTTGGTTCTTCCCAGGGAGTGACCAGACCTTTGTAATTAAAGGGTCCGACTTTGTCTATCACACGGTATGCTTCGTCAGCCTGTCGACGTCCCGGATTGTCATGCGAACTGAATACCCACTGGAATTGTCCGCAAACACTGTCTTTAGCCTGTTCAGCCAGACGTATCTTCATTTCCAGAAGCTGGCACATGCGATCTTCACTCCACACTCCCTTCTGATCAAAAGCTGATGGTTCGGTATGCAAACCTATGCTTCGCCAGGCACCATATTCCCCGTTGAGCAACTGGTTGGGTTGGGCGAGTTCATGGCTGTAGTTTTCAGGTTTTCCGGCATAGGTGCCGCTCCAGTTTTGTACCACATCCCAGTCGGTGCCTACGCCTCCGTTGCAGGTGGTGATAACCCGCATGGTACGTGCAGTGGGATCCATCTCGCGGATGATATTGCTGCACTCTTGTGCAAACTCCTTCGGCAATACGCTTTCATTCTGCAATCCCCACATGACGAGGGATGGCGAGTTACGACGTTCCTTCACCCATTGGCGGAGCAGTTCCTTGTAGTTATTCCTGAAATCCTGAGTGTCATACCAGATATGGGCAGAGAACTGGGTCCAGAAAAGAATACCCTCTTCATCCCAGTGTTTCTGGTATTCCAGATTGTGTGGTTGGTGGGCATCGCGGAATGCATTGAAACCGGCAGCCTTTATTTGTTTTACACGGGATGCAATCTGTTCATCCGAAAAAGCATGCGATTGACCAAACTGGTGTTCGTACTCGCATATCCCGTTGATGAATACAGGTTTGTCGTTCAGGTAAAACCGTCCATCTGTACCGGTGCGTTTAACAGGCCAGCTCACCGTGCGGATACCATAGGGTGTTGTTATTTCATCAATCGTTTTATCCCCCCGTTTGATCATGGAGGCTAACTTATACAGATACGGGCGGTCCAGGTTCCAACGTTTAGGATCCTGTATGGCTGATGCCTGTTTGATTGTCCTGGTTTCACCGGGAGCCAGCATCACTTTATCAGCTATCCTGAATACAGCTATTCCGTCTGAATTGTTTAGCTTGTTTACAACATCTATTGCGGAGGGTTGGGAGCCGTAGTTTTTTACTTCCGTCTCAATAAATACAGAATCAGCTTTGTCATTGTTCCATACATGGACACCGAAAGGTTCAATGCGTATGTCGTCGGTTACTTCGAGTATCACAGGACGGAAAATGCCCAATGGCTGGGAGCCTTCGCTGAATCCCCACTCGGAAGAACAGCCTCCGCAGACCCAGGGCATGTCGGTGATCATCTCAGGATGTTCAGCCACCACGGTAAGTGTGTTGTCTTCGCCCGGCTTAATAGCGCCGGTTACATTCAGGGTAAAAGAAACCCTGCCGCTGTTATGCCTGCCCAGATTTTTACCGTTCAGTCTGACAGTAGCATAAGTGCCAACTCCTTCAAAGCGGATAAAGTATTGTTTACCGGGTCCGGCATTGGGGGCGACAAAGGTTTTCTGATAAGTAGCAGTGCCATGCAGATTGCCATGGGTCAGTTGCCGGTATCCGTAATAATCGTCCCAGTTATGAGGAATATTGACTTTCAGGGTATCTTTCATCCATGTTTTCCACCCTTCATTCAGGTTGACAACTGTACGCCGTTCTTTGGATTCAGGGAGAGGAAA
>Ga0302205_10000438_pt1 | contig 17491 bp, 11 predicted proteins | sample II_Fen_E1_3_FD_194582 | JGI IMG/M metagenome (GOLD analysis project Ga0302205, IMG submission 194582) | Peat permafrost microbial communities from Stordalen Mire near Abisko, Sweden - II_Fen_E1_3 | ecosystem: Environmental > Terrestrial > Soil > Wetlands > Permafrost | place: Sweden: Abisko...
ATCTTTCCCTGATTCTGTCCATATCAAATTGAACGCTTACAAAAGAAAAACAACCCTGTTAGGAAAATACTGCATTCGCTTGACAATGGCGTGTTATTTCCCATTTGTAATACAGTATTCACAGGTCTGTTCTAGCGTCACAATACGATTGAACTTCTTTTGTGCAAAAGATTGAACATGTACCATCAAACGTTTTATCCAACCATCGTCATTTCAGATGTGTATCTGGGAACAGAGCACTCCAAGACCACCGAAATTGCAGACTTTCTGCGGACGGTCAATTGCGATACGCTGATTTTGAACGGAGACATCATTGATGGCTGGGAACTACAAAAGAGTGGAAGAGGCAAGTGGAAAAAGGAACATACAGACTTATTTTAAAAACGCACTAAAAGTTGAATATTATGTTTGGATTTATGGAAAATCTCCTTGATTTCATCGGAGAAGACGAAATGGAATTTGCAACAGATTTCGAAACCAGTTGGATTTTGGAATTCTATAATGACGAAGCCAATTACGATTGACTTTATTTCTTGCTGATATTCTTACGAACCTTCCGCTTTCTAGTCGTTCTTTTCTGAAATTTATTGGAAAGGACGCTGATGCTGCCATCCACCTCCATGATGGCCAAGTTCACTTCTTCTATGGTGGCAACTCCATGTTCTCGCACTGCTTCCATGATTTCCTCTTCGGTAATTCTTGCCTTTTTAAGATGCGATTCAAGGTATTTTCCATCAAAAACCAGCATGATGGCATCTCCTTGTACCACTTTTCCAAACTTTGGAAACTTATACTGAAGGTATTTGAGCAGGTAATTTACTACAAACAAGGTCGTTGCAGCAACCAGCCCTCCCAATAAGGTTGAATCCGGTCCGACCATGGCATTCTGCACCGCGTTGCTTATTAGCAAGATGAACACTAAGTCAACCACGGAAAGTTGCGCCAATTCCTTTTTGCCAAAAAGGCGGATGGCCACAACTATAAAAAGGTAAACTGCAAGCGTACTGCCTATGATGCGCACGTAATTGTTGTCAAAAAGTTCCATCTCCAAATATAATTAAATATGCTACTTGTGACATCGAATACAAGCAACTTTTTTGAAGGCTGTTTTTTGAATGAAAACTACTCGTTATAGTTTATTAACTAATTAATGTAGTTATTAAACTAAATCTTTTAGTTTCTTTGACGTATAAAATTTCATACTATGAAATCACTTACAGCAAAAGAAGAAGAACTCATGGGTTTCTTCTGGCAAAAAGGTCCTCTTTTTGTCAAACAACTTCTGGATTTTTATGAGGAACCGAAGCCTCATTTCAATACCTTGTCCACCATTGTGCGTGGCCTGGAGGAAAAAGGGTATCTCACGCATACGGCTTACGGGAATACCTATCAGTATTTCGCACAGGTCAGTGAAGAAGATTTCAGCCAGTCGACGCTAAAGAATGTCATTACCAAATATTTTGACAACTCGTATCTGGGTGCTGTTTCCTCCTTGGTAAAAGAAGAATCCATTTCGTTGGATGATTTGAAACGGTTGATTTCTGAAGTTGAAAAGGCTGCCGAAAAATAAATCAAAGCCATGGGAACCTTCATCGTTTTCATCATCAAGTCGGCTGTTTGCCTGATTGTCTTTTACTTGTTTTACAAGCTCTTGCTCAGTAAAGATACTTTTCACCGATTCAACAGGATCGCCCTGCTCAGTATTTTACTGTTGTCTTTCGTTGTTCCTTTTGGAGTGATTGGTCTTAATCCTTCATCCCACCTGGAACAGGCAATTTTACAGGAAAACGTGGTGATGCAGGCTCCAACTGTCGAAATCGTGCAAGCGGCAACTTCAATGCCTTCAGCCGAAACGTCTCCTACATGGCTACTTGTGCTGATCGTTGCTTACCTGGTAGGAATCGTTTTCTGTTTCTCCCGCCAGTTGTGGTCCATGCTCCGGATGTTCGGTCTCATGCGCAGCAGCCGTGAGTCAAAGTTGGGTAAGGATGCAACTCTTTTGGTACACACGAAACAAATTGCTCCCTTTAGTTGGATGAAGTACATCGTCATTTCCGAAAAGGATCTGGAAGAAAATGGGAAAGAGATACTGACGCACGAATTGGCGCACATTCAAAACAAGCATTCCTGGGATCTGCTTGTTGCAGACTTCTGTATTTACTTTCAATGGTTTAATCCTGCAGCCTGGCTGTTGAAGCAGGAGTTACAAAGCATCCATGAGTTCGAGGCGGACGAGCGGGTGCTCCATCAAGGCATCGATGCAAAACAATATCAGCTTTTACTAATTAAAAAAGCTGTTGGCACAAGACTCTACTCCATGGCCAACAGCTTTAATCACAGTTCACTTAAAAAACGTATAACCATGATGTTAAAAGAAAAATCCAATCCCTGGGCGCGTTTGAAGTATGTTTATGTACTTCCGCTGGCATGTATCACCATGTTTACCTTCGCCCAACCCAGTGTTTCCAGTGTGGAAAAAAACACGGTCGAAAAAGTCAATGATCTCCTATCTTTGGCTTCGACAGAAAAGGCCACACCCATGATTCCATCTGCGGACAAAATTACGGAGATCGCCGGAAATTCCAACATTGCAGAGGTTAAAAATGCTGAACGGCCAGCAGAGGACCTGTTGGCTGTCAATGATGCGCAAGCAACCAAGGCAATTGTCCAAAAAAATGCCGAAACTGTCACTTCTACGATTTCAGTCAGCGGGAAAGTTATCCGTTCATCCAACAATCAACCGTTATTTAATGTCAATGTAGTGGAGAGGGAGCCCTCAGGTCGAATTGTCAGTACCGCTATCACTAATGAAGACGGCACGTTTGAACTAAAGGCAAAGAACAGCAGCAATAAGCTCCTATTCACCTGCATGGGTTTTAAAAATGCAGAAAGTTCCGTCAAAGAATCCGTAACTATTCCAATGGAAGAAGCCACTTTAATGCTGAACGAAACGGTGGTGGTGGGTCAAACCTCTTTCGAAATTACCGAAAAAAAATCCTCAAATCCGACAAACAATGACGGCATTGTCACGATGGTGGAACAAATGCCATCCTATCCTGGTGGCCAACAAGCATTGATGGAATATCTTACAAACAATGTTCATTACCCGAGTAATGCAAGTGCCAGGGGTATTGAAGGCCGTGTCATTTGCTCCTGTATCATCAGTGCTCAGGGTGTAGTGACGGATGTCAAGGTGTTGGCCTCGGTAGATCCCGAACTGGATAAGGAAGCCATGCGTGTCATCCTGAACATGCCCAATTGGATTCCCGGTAGGCAAAATGGCAAGAAATGCCCTGTGAAGTACGCCATTCCGATCGTCTTCAAGTTGAGTAAATGATAGGTAAAGAACCAGATATTATCTTTATTTTTGCACGCGTTCTTCCAATGCGCCCAAAAGACAGACCTTATGCTTTTTAACTCCTTGAACTTTGCCCTATTCCTGCCGGTAGTATTCATACTCTATTGGTTTGTGACAAAGCGGAATCTGAAATTGCAAAACATACTGTTATTGGCTTCAAGTTGTTTTTTTTATGCCTGTTGGGATTGGCGATTCTTATTCCTACTCGGGACATCCATCGTACTGGTCTATTATCCAGGCAAGTTGATGGTCGCTGCCAAAAGCCCCAAAACCAAACAACTCTGGTTGGTGCTGAGCATCGTTTTCAGCCTAGGCTTTCTGGGTGTCTTTAAATACTTCAACTTCTTTGCAGAATCGTTCACGGAGTTATTGTCTGGTTTTGGCCTGAAGGTCAATACGTTGTCACTCAATGTCATTCTTCCGGTCGGCATATCCTTCTACACCTTTCATGGTCTTTCCTACATCATCGATTTATACAAAGGCAGGATTGAGGAGGAAAGGGACTTTATCAATTACGCCGTCTTCGTCAGCTTTTTCCCTTTGTTGATTGCCGGGCCGATAGAAAGAGCCACCCATTTGTTGCCGCAAATCAAAGCGCCCAGAACCTTCGATTCCGCAAAAGCGGTGGATGGCTTGAGGCAGATTCTCTGGGGCATGTTCAAGAAAATCGTCATTGCAGACAACTGCGCCAAATATGCGAATCTCATTTTCAATAGTTCGGCCGATTTCTCTGGCAGTACGTTGGTTTTAGGCGCCTTGTTCTTCACGTTCCAAATCTATGCCGATTTCTCCGGCTATTCGGATATTGCCTTGGGTGTGGCCAGGCTCTTTGGTATCGAATTATTGCGCAATTTTGCATTCCCTTATTTTTCCAGAGACATCGCTGAGTTCTGGAGACGTTGGCATATTTCTCTAACTACTTGGTTCAGAGATTATATTTACATTCCTTTAGGCGGTAGCCGTGGCGGTACCTGGATGAAAATCAGGAATACGTTCATCATCTTTCTCATCAGTGGTTTCTGGCACGGAGCCAATTGGACGTTCGTCGTGTGGGGTGCGCTGAATGCCATTTATTTTCTGCCCCTGATGTTAACCCACAACAATCGAAAAAATCTGGAGACCGTCGCACAGGGTAAAACCCTCCCGACAGTGAGAGAGTTCGTGTCCATGTTAATCACGTTCAGCATCACTGTCTTTGCATGGATATTCTTCAGAGCCGATAGCTTGAGCCATGCCTTCAGTTATATTTCCGGAATATTTTCTTCCTCCATAGTTGAAATGCCCAAATTTCCGGACATGCCCAGAGCCTTTACGACCATTTTCCTGGTCATCCTATTCATTCTGATGGAGTGGCAGGGCAGGGAGCAACAATATGCCATTGCAAAACTTGGTGTAAAATGGCATCGACCGGTACGGTGGGCACTGTATTATTGCATCGTGTTTGCGATTATCTATTTTGCAGGTGAAGAACAACAATTCATTTATTTCCAATTCTAACAGGCAATGAAGAAGTTCTTGTACACCACCGCATTGTTTTTGGCGCCCTTTCTTTTTTTAGTGGCATCTACGTTTTTTTATTCCAAGGATAAAGGCGATTTGTTGCGGGTTGGATTCCTAAAAGCAGACAAACCATACCGGGAAATCTTTCAATCAGAATTCAACCGTCCTGTTTATTACGATACCTTAAGTCGTGTGAACACCCAAAAAAAATCCTCCTATACCGTTTTGATTTTTGGAGATTCCTTTTCGGCTCAAGGTTGTTTCAGCTATCAGAATTACCTGGCCCAATCCGATTCCATCAGCGTCTTGTATTGTGACATCAACAAATACGGCAATTCCATCGAAACGCTTTACGGCGCACTGAACGACAAGTTGTTTGACAGCATTGATGTCCGTTATGTCGTTTTGGAATCCGTTGAAAGGGATTTTGCCAAACGCGGGTACGAACTGAACAAACATACTAAGCTTTCTGACCTTCCAAAACCCGTTACGCACAGTGGAAAAATCAATTACAATACCAGCTTTCCGCCCCCTGAATTGGTGAAATTCCCGCTTTACAGCCTCTTGTATCATTTTAGTGACAATGCCTTTCTTTCCGAAGTTTACCGGGTAAAAATAAACCGTCCCTTGTTTTCGGGCAGCAGGGAAAGCACGTTGCTTTTTAGTAACTTGGACTTGAAAAATATCGATCGATACAACAATCTCAAAGCCGTTACCAACCTCAATAAGGAATTGAATATCGTTTCAAAGAAGTTAAAGGACAAATCGATTAAACTGATCGTCCTTCCAAGTCCCGACAAATTCGATCTGTATTATGAATACATGACCAACAAAGCCAACTATACCAAACCCTTGTTTTTTGACTTGATGAAGCAAATGGATAAAAACTATGGTTACATCGATTCAAAAGCAATTCTCAGTCAAGCCCTTAAAACCAAGAAAGACATCTATTTCTTTGATGACACCCATTGGTCACCCTGGGGCTCCCAACTCATTGCCAAAGAGCTTTCAAACATTATCCAACAAAAAAAGTAAATGGCTTTTAGCCTAATTATTTTTTTCGCAAATTAGCCTATTGCATCATTTATTATCGGTATTTGACGAATATTTAGCAAATTAGCGCTAAAATTATGCTCACTTTTGTACAATGGTGAACTAATATATCAGAATCGTGAAAATGCGTTTTTTCTCAGTCATTATCCTATTTGTTTTTGGAATCGGAATTACCCATCTGATTGCACAAGTTACCAGCGCAAGCTACAACTTGGTTGCCCAACCTGTTTCCGATAGGACCGTACTATTCAGCGTCGCAGATTCAGGCGTTTCCAAACCCATTACCTGGGGTCTCGACTTGGCCTGGCTCAGTGAATCGAACATTCGGCGGGGCGTCGCCTTTATGGGAGCAGACAGAGTGGATGTGGTGAGAGCATCGTTTCAGCCTACCTATCCCTTGGTGAATGGCGACTTGCAAAGCGCACAAATAACCGATCTAAATACGCGTCTCAACCTGATTGATTTGACCGGCACAAAAACAAAAGTGGTGCTCAATTGCGACCATCCCAGCGTTGATGCCTCGTATTTGGGCAATGCAGTGAATTGGGCACAATTGATGGATGTGACAACGAGGAGAGTCCAGGCACGTGGTCGTACGGTCGTCTCCATTTCACCATTTAATGAACCCGATTTTGGCTGGGGGCAATTTTCCGGACAAAATGGGCAACTCGACTTTTTCAACATCTGCGGCGAGTTGCGCAAGAATCCACGCTTCGACAGCATCCGCATTTCCGGAGGCAATACCCTTAATTGCGACCAGGCCCTACCTTGGTACACCTATTTGAAGGGACGTTTGGACGAAGGGAATACGCACCAACTTGCCGGCAGTTTCGATAACTTCGCAGCCTTTTATCAGACCGTGCGAACCAACGGTGATCACGCCACAGGCGATGAACTGCACAATGTCATGGAAGCGATGGTTGGTGTTGAATATGGCATGCAAACCGGCATCTGGTGGGGAACTGCCGAACTGGCACGTGGCGAGTTCGTCAAAGCCAGTGACGGAAGGCGATTGGGCTATGCAGAACACCGGCCGAACTGGACAGCCGCTTCAGTCTATCGAAACTTGGAAGGCAAAATACAAGCTTTCGGTGGCACATCCGAACGGCAAGCGGCTTCGACCACCTATCGTTTTTTCTCCAAAGACAAGGATGTGTACTACGATGGTTACGGTCCGCAACGCGAATATACCATGGCATTGCCGGGCGGAACTGGTTATCAAGTGGGACAAACCAATGCCGAACGAGTGGTGAACATCACTTGGGGCGACGATATCCAGCCGGTCATCAACGGTCGCTATGTACTGGTTAACCGAAACAGCGGCAAGGTGATGGAAGTTACCAACGGTTCTCCAGATGCTGGAGCAGGTCTTCGCCAAAATACGAATACAGGCGCCACCTATCAGCAGTGGAATGTGACTCCCGTGGACTCCCGAGTTGGTGGCGATTTCAGCTATTTCACATTTACCGCAGTGCACAGTGGCAAAGCGGTAGACTTATTAAATTGGTCGCTGGATAATGGAGGCAGCATCATTGTATGGGACGATGCCAAAGGCGGAAACCAACAGTGGTACCTGGACTATGCGGAAGACGGTTGGTACTATATCCGTAGCCGTCACAGTGCAAAATGTTTGGAGGTTGCCGGCGCCAGTCCGTTTGCTGGGGCAAACATTCAGCAATGGGACAAAGATGGTGGAACAAACCAACAATGGCGCTTTCTCCCCGTTGGTACCACTATAGAATTTGTTGCCCCGGTTGCTCCGAACAATGTGGTCGCAACGTCAAACGCAGCATCCATCCGCTTGGACTGGGCATCAAACCCTGAAACAGACATTGCAAGTTACACCATATTTCGCTCCGATTCGGCAGGAGGAAACTACACTACCATCGCACGCAACGTGACGACGACCGCCTTTGTGGACAACACCACAATCACAGGTGTACCTTATTTTTATAAAATCAAAGCGGTTGACAAAGCTCTGAACCGATCGCCCTATTCCATCGAGGTTTCAGCAACTGCTACCGGCACCAACGATCTGATTGCACATTACAAATTCGAAGGAAACACTCTTGACAGCACCATCCAATTGTATAATGGCGCAACCTATGGCGGTCCAACATTTGTAGCAGGAAAAGTGGGCTCCCAGGCACTTTCTTTTAACGGCTCAACTGCTTTCGTTCAGCTACCGGCCACCGTGGCAAACCAGAAAGAGATGACCATCGCCACCTGGGTTTATTGGAACGGAACCTCTGGCAGTCAACGCATATTCGACTTTGGCAACAGTTCGACCGAGTATATGTACTTAACACCAAAAGTGACGTTGGGCGGCCTTCGATTTGCCATTAGAAACGGCGCCGCCGAGCAACAAATGAATGCAACGGCCTTACCCACAGGCAAATGGTCACACCTTGCCGTCACCCTAAGTGCGACCGGTGCGACCTTGTATGTAAATGGCGTTCAGGTTTCTACTTCCAATGCAGTTACTATTAGTCCATTGGATCTGAAACCCGCATTGAACTACATCGGACGAAGTCAAACCTCAAATCCCTTGTTCAATGGCTCCATTGACGATTTTAGGATTTACAACTACGCCTTGACCGCAACTCAAGTCGCTCAAATACCGGGAGTGCTCTCCGACGTGAAAAAGATAGAAGCAAATGCAGGCTTGTCCATATACCCACAACCAGCAACGGATGTCTTACATATAAATTACCCTGCAACACTTGCCAATAGCTTATCGACTCTTTCAGTTTTTACTATGGATGGCAGAAAGGTATTGAGTTCAGTCGCTGCCAATTTAATTGATAAAGGGTTGGATGTTTCAAACATACCGTCCGGCATCTATCTGCTTCAATGGACCAACGGAGATGAAACCCTAATGAAGCGGATGTTCGTGAAACACTAAAGAACCCACTTCGATTTCCATTCAAAATAGAGATCAAGCACTTTTTGTGGGTCATAAACGTACCAGCCATAGCCATCACGCCTTTCGCGCGCTACTTCGGCAAGAGAATAAACAATTTTGCTGTCGCGGTTGCAAAAGATAGGGCGGTGTGTTTTAAGTTCATAATAACGCGTCCAAATGGGAGGAGCCGTTGTATCGGAAACGATGATCCTATCGGATACGGAAACGCGGAAAGGAGTGATGGTCCGTTCAGCAGGAATGGTTTTGACCCTTGTATTGTAAATCTTTGAATCCTGAAACCAACATACGGCGTTTTGAACAGCAGCGATAACCTTTTGGTCTGGGTGGTCGATGCTCATCAAGAAAAGCACCAGGTCGGCACTTTCTTTGTTGCATATACTTGCAGGCTCAAATTTTCTAGCCCAGGCAGGCTTTAGACTGACTTCATCGTACTGCTGACACCAGGCCGTTGGTTTGCCGGCATCGTTGATTTGCGTTTTCAGAATGCAATCCAAACCTTTTAAATAGGCCTTATCCAAACTCTTACGTTGTTTGTCGTTGATGAATGCATACTGTGGTTTGCCATCATGGATATCTTTCAGTAAAACCATAATCCCAACCATCGCCCCGTCATTAAAGGTAATGTGACTGCTGTAATTCGATTCAAGAGGATAGTATTGCGGCCAACCTCCGTTTTTGTATTGTGATTGGATGATGTATTTCAAGCCTTTTATCGCGGCAAATTTATATTTATCCACTTTTGTGACTGTATATACATTGGACAAAGCAGCAATATGATTGAATGTGCTTCCATTATCGAAAGTCGTATTTAGAACTCCTGCTGAAGCCTTCACACTATCTTTTTGCGCATCCGTCAAAATGGCAAAGACATCATAATTCTTAGCCCAACCTCCGTTCGTTTTTTGAAACAGGATGATATTATCTGCTATTTCGGTCAATTGATCCGGCTTGTATTGCGGCCTTCCAGGCATTGGATTTACAACATTGCTTTTATCAAAGATGTCATACCAATGGTGTGAATTATCCGCAAATGGTGCAGGATCTATAGTTGTGAATTTGTATATCGATGTTGATTCCTGTGCAAACGAAAATGACACAAAAAACAGCAATAAAATGAAGACGAAAGATTTCTGACATGCAGAAATCGGATACCTATAAATCCAATGTGTCATATGAAATTCGTTTAAGTGTTTTAACCACAGTCGTTTTTGAAGTGTGTTCGGAATGGAAGAGTTATTTTTAAACAAAAGTAATGATTGAAAGCATAGTATTCGCAAATTGTGAACGTTTACTGTCGATCAATATGGAACTGGTGGAGTCTTGTTTTTCAAAGAAAAACACCTACACGAATGAACGTGCAGGTGTTTGATTTACAGAACCGTACGCTTACTCCTTTATAAGTTTGATAACCTGATAGCTGTTATCTTTTGATCGGATTTTCATCAAATACACTCCATTTTCCTTATCGCTCAAATCCACATTGAAAGCACCTCCCATACCCGATACCTCCTTGCTGTAAAACAGCTGTCCCTGGAGATTATGAATCGTTACAGTTACTTGACTTTCAATGTTTTCTATGTATACGGAGAAGAGTCCTTTGGTTGGATTCTGCATTAATCCTGCTTTGAGTTCCGGTTTGGAAATTCCCGTTGCTTGTTCGATAGAAATCCGACCGGTTGTATAAAGAGCCGAGGTATTCCATTGAAGTTCATCTGTTAGTGTTGGAAGGGAAACGGAGGTGAAAGCACCTGTAATATTGGCTGCACTCATCAGTTGGAACGTTTGTCCTGCGCCAATAGGCGAAAGTCCGGATCGAGTAACAATCAAACTACCTCCACAAGTCAAAGTACCAGTGACAGCTAATTTGTCGCAACTGGCACTTACACCTCCGGCAATTTGAGCTTCATATTTTGACTGATTCAACGTTAAGCTGCTACCAAAAGTCAAGGTTGCAATGGAGTTTTCACCCGGAGATATTGTTGATGTATTTCCAATTACAGCGGTTCCGGAAACCGTGCCTGACCCAGCCAGTGTCGAACCGTTGTTGATGGAAACTGCACCTGTCCCAGTTGCACTTCCTGTGGTGTTTTTTACGACAAGTTTACCAGCATTTACAGTGGTTGCACCCGTATAGGTATTGGCTCCCGACAGCGTCCATGAACCTGTCCCAACTTTGGTCACTGAAAACCCGCTAATAACACCATCAAAGGTTGCATCTGTGTTTTTGGCACCAATGGTCCAATTTGCATTTGATAGGGTCGTTCCTACGGCACCCGACAAAGCTCCAAAAGAAACGGCTCCGTTAGAAGAAGAATAATAGGCACCGCCCGTCACTAAATTTACAGCAGCTTTGGCATAGCCATAGCCATTTGCAATTCGAAAATCTCCACTAGAATTAATGATACCGTCAAATGCAGACCAGTTTCCCTTAAAATCAGTTCGTACATAGGGCATGCTAATGTTCAACGTGCCTGAACCCGTCAAAGTGCCTAATAGGGCACAACGTCCATCCGTACTGTAACTAGCCGTCTTATTTGCAGGAACAACCATGTTGAAAGTGATTTGGTTGTTTGCTCGGAGATCTTCAAGAAACAAGGATCCACCTTCCATCGTTATTACGCCACTGGTGCCCAAACCCTGTTCATTCCCAGCAGATGATCTTAAATATATGGAACCATTTTTAATTGTCGTTTGACCCTTATACGTATTGCTGTGAACAAAGTACAAGGCTCCGGGACCATTCTTTATTAACGATCCTGTACCAGTTATTTCACTAGTGAATATGGCAGACGTTGTTGATGTTGGAATGTCAAAAACCGTATTGCCGGTGATTGTTACCGATCGGTTTGTGGCACTGTTGCTTTTTATTTGTAAGGTTGAATTGTTTATAACAATATTTCCAGGATCTACATCAGCCATACCTATAGAAGAAGGCTCCCCTGCAAGATTGATGTTCGAAATGGAAAGCACCCCTCCATTGACTATTGTTTTGCCTATGTATTCGTTTTTTGTCATATCAAGTGTAACCATATTGGTATTTGATTTGACAAGACCACCAGATCCACTGATTGCACCAGATCCACTGATTTTATAATCGCTTGTTGCGTTAAAAGTAATTCCAGAGGTTATAGCAACATCATTGAGTATGACATTCTTTTGAATTCCAGACTCATCAAACAGAATGGTGTCATTTGGTGTAAAGGTTACCTGATCTCCCTTAAAGATAAAGTTGCTGTTATTAAAGTTCCACAGATTATCTACCGACCCTTTCCAAATTACATTTCCTGAAGTGCGAATCGTAGAAATCTTTATTTTGATCTGATTGTTTTCAATTAGAAGTTCAAAGGGTACTCCTGACAAACCGTTGATGGAGAAATTATCTTTGGTTGCACTTAGGGTTCCAGTACAACGAATCAGGGTGTATGTACCTGAAACAGCCAGATCGTTTTTGAAATTTAGAATCAAATTATTGCTTCCTGAAAAACTCAAATTTCCATTGACTTGAATCAAATCGTTGATTTTTTCTGAACCCGGAACAATATCAAAAGCAAAATTATTTTTTCCAGGTACAGCCAAGTCACCTTGGATGGTTAGCGTTCCTAAAAGAGTTGCACCATTTCCATTTCCAGGTTCAATTCTTCCTCCCTCAATATTCAAACCTTGTTCGAGCGTAATGCCACCTTCCAGGGTTCCAATGCCACCTAAACAACCTTTTGGCTGTATTAGAACATTGCTTTTAAGACTACCATTAATGCTCAATGTTCCTTCTGAAATACGTGTTTTGCCTGTATACGTATAAGCACCACAAAATGTCATCTTGCCGGCCTGAGCCTTTATCAGATCCATCGAACCCGTTAATTTGCCTGGTCCGGAAATAATGTAATCTTTGCCGGCTGGGTTCATCGCCCATATTCTTGCTGGTGAAAGATCTGTGTTTAGTCGAATCGTATCGCTGTTATTTCCCCGAATATCAAACATAATGGTATCACCATCAACGTATGCTGCATTTCCAGAATCAGATAGCCAGTTTGTGGAACTTTTATCCCATATTTTACTTGAACCAATCCAGTATTTGTTCGCTTTCTGTATGCAGGGGACGGGTGGCGCATACATTCCGTCGCCCAAATAATAATCAATCATGTTCGATTGGTAATATCCTTTTACATTGAAACAATTCCTGTATTCGGGGTTTTGGGCCAATGTATACAACCTTGTATTGGTCGGATAATTGGTTGTGAAGACCATCAATGAATTATGATCATACGCTTCATATACGACTTCTTCTCTCCAATCACCTAAAATATCCCCATAAAAACCCGGTGTTTTTGGCCCTACCTGATTAACTCCATAGAAGGTACTATGCCCATCAATAAACATTCTGTCTTCATAATTTCCCAGATAATTCCATTTTGTCATTTTCTCACTATCCAAGTTTTCGCTCAGCAAATCTCCATCCCACCAGATTCTCATATTGGGATAGGAGGCTGGCATGCTTGTTGAAGTTTTGGCACCGGAGACATTGTAAAGTGCATCAACGAACGTAAAAAATTCATAGCCGGGGTATCTAGGGTCAAAATCACCAGTCATGCCACGTCCCATATCGCTATTGGAAGGACTACGCTGGGTGTTGATGACTTCACCTGTCTTAGCATCTGCATAGTACCACATGATGCCTGTTGTGCTATATCCCTGTTGAATCCCATACACCTCTAATCCAGGACGATTGGGGTCCAAATCGCCGATATGAAACCGGTCACCATGAAATATATCATGATCGCCCAATGAATAAAGTTTGGTGCCATCATGGTCAATGACGAAACCCATCGGACAAACTTCATCCTTACCATCACCATCAACATCAAGTATTCTGATTTGATGTCCGGCAGGACAATTTTGAGTTCCGGTTAAGAATTGCCATTTCTGCACCAACGAATTTCCCTGCCAACTCCAGGCAGTAGTCATTTCGTTCATAAAATCATCATCCCTTCTGTTTTTTGCTTCCCAAACCACGCTTGGGTTAATCCCATCGAGGTAGGCAATACCCATATGACCATTCATTGGCCCGTCAACTAAATAGGGATTGTCATAGGTCGCTCTGCAAATCTCAGCACCAGTCATTCCATTAAGTACAGAGATGAATTGTTTGTTGTCGTTGCTATCGGTTAAAGTTGTTCCGTCACCAAATTTCACACCGTTGGCTGTTCGTACGATGACTTCAGCTTTTCCATCACCATTGATATCATAAACGGTAAAATTATCGCCATGACCAATATCCAGAACTGACGAGCCAGGTTCAATATTATACTTGTTCACACTGTTTGGGCCACAGTCAAGCTGCCACAAGAAGGTTCCATCCCCTTTGTATGCTTCCAGTAAAATGACCTGCGTTTCGTCTGTAGGTTGTTTGTCAAAAACAAAATCAAATTCACCATCCCCGTCAAGGTCACCAACCCAGATGAATTTTGCCGCATAACCAGGCGTATTATGGATGGGAACATTTATGTAAGATTGTACCGGTGTATTTGCCGGAAGCGTAAACGATGCACTTGCCGCTTGCTCCACTCCATTTAAGACCGACTTGACAAAATACCGATTGGTTAAGGCAAAATTTGCAGTTGCATCCTTAAAATTTGTTCCGGCATTTAGAACGGAAGTGTTAAGTTTAACGGCCGCACCACCACTTGTGGAGCGATAAAGGTTAAAACCTATGTCTTCTGGTTCAGTCCCCAGTAAGCGCCAGGAAATGAATGCTTCATTGGCGGCTGAATGGATTGCTACGACACCACGTCCAAGATTTTCCATCTTGCGCTGAGCGTTAGTTTGGAAAGATAAAGTGATTAAAAATAAGATTGCAAGTAAACGGTTGATTTTCATACGTTAGTTAGTTTTTCACTATTTTTTCAATTCGAACAGTATCGTTCATAAAGATCTTAAGAAGATAGATGCCAGGACTTAAGCTGGACAAATTCATTTTGATTTGGGAAGCATCCATTACTTTCAACGTTCTTATTGTTGATCCGTTCAAAGCTTCTAATATAACCTGATGGGTTTTTAAGGGGTCCAAGTTCGTAATATTTAGAAGATCACTTACCGGATTGGGGTAAATACCTACTTGTTTTTCCTTTTCGACTGGCTTTACAGAGGTAGCAGATTGTACAGTTAGTGTTCTAACTACATCTGGTGCTGCCGAAAAATACGTATTGCCAATTTGGGATGCGGTAATGGTTGATGTTCCAAGACCTTTTATCGTAACAGTAGAGTCAGAAATAGTCGCTACATTTTGATTACTGCTGGTAAACAGTACTTTTAAACCTGAACTTGATCTGGCAATTAAATGGAACGTCGAATCCCTATTGGTTTTGGTATCTATTTCATCGAAAGATATCGATTGTGGTCTCAAATTAACAGTAATCTGGATCGTTGAAGAACTGCCTTTATTACCACGTTCGTCTATTGCAACGGCTTTTAAAGTATAGTTGCCTGCAGGAACATTTTTCCAAATCACAGAATACGAAGAGGGTATGGAATCAATTCCCAATAAAGTGGTATCACTGTAAAAAGCGACTTCCCTGATGGTGGTATCGAAGGCTGCAGCACTTGCAAATAGGGTGATGTCAGCACCTGAACTATATTTTGATCCATTACTTGGGAGGATAAAGGAAACCTCCGGCTGGACTTCATTGGATTTTACTAAATAAATATTGGGAGTAGGAGGAGTTCCCATTCCAGTGCCAAGATAAAAACTTGGATTTGAAGGACTGGCATTCCTTTGAGCCCATTGACCTACATTCAATTTATAAAGCGGATCGTGCATCAACGTGTAAATCTTGTTCGTGGCCGGTATGGTTGTAGAATAAACTCTGATTTCATTCGGTTGAAAAATAACCAATTCTTCACGCCAGTCGCCAAGAATATCCCCGATAAAAACGATGGTTCGGGTACCTGTGCCAGCCGTGAGAAATCGTGTCGAGGTATTGTTTTCGTAGTTCCATTTTAGAATGTGGACACCATCGGTTCCCGAATGTTCATCGGTTAAGCTTCTGCAAAGTCCGTTATCCCACCAAATAGGAGCAAAGAACCCACTGGCTTGGGGGCCGGTAGTTGCCAGAACGCTACCATCGAAATTTAGTAGATTGTTATTGATTTGACCTGCCCAACATTGAACACCATTCTGCCTTGGGTCAATATGCGCACAATAACCTCTTCCGGCATCACCAGCTATGGTTTTACCCCATAAGATACTACCTGTTTTTGCATCCATCATGGCAACTCCGTTGGGTTGTGCCGCTTCCAGAATTCTGTAAATTTGCAAACCACTTTTTGATGGATCCAAAACGCCGATGTGCGTATAGTCTCCATGACCTTTTATCAATCCAAGATCCCATAACATCTTTCCATCATGGTCAACCACCAGAGAACCCTTGACAATTTCATCGCGCCCATCACCGTCACAGTCAGCCATCCTTAGACACTGAGCGGATGAATGCCATTCTCCAGACTGACCTTTTCCGCCATTATCCCAACTCCAGATTTTGGAAAGTTTATTATTTCTGAAATTCCAAGTCTCCATTACTTGATAAGCATAGACACCTCTGCTCATTACAATGCTTGGCCTGACGCCATCGATGTAGGCAACGCCTATTTGATTGCGACAAGATCTGTTGCCACTTGTATCACCCCAGTCACTTACACTGCCTCTGGCTATCCAATTGGTCCTTAGCCGCTCATGGCCGTCCTGACCACTAAATACAGACATGAATTCAGGCCCACTCAGTACTCTGCCATCCGTATTTCGATAGTCCGTTTTTCCATCATTATTCGTGTCTCCAATCACTACACCCGTACCATCAATAGTGCCCTCGGCCGTTTTTGTAATAATTTCAGCTTTACCATCACCATCCATATCGTATACCAATAATGGTGTAAAATCACTGCCGGGTTCCAGATTCCAGCCCAAGTCAATACGCCAAAGGAATTTTCCGTTCAGTTTATAGGCATCAATATAGACTGTTGCCGTACCTGTGGTATGAACTCCAGGATCAGTTCCTACGGAAGTGCTCCATTTAAAGATGATTTCATATTCACCATCCCCATCAATATCACCAATGGAAGATTGTGAATAAACTGCTGAACCGTCTTTAATTGGTATGGACAAATATTGCTGAACAGGTGCGTTGGATTTTAAGGTATACACCTCACTTGCCGCCTGTTCAATACCATTCAGCACTGGTTTCACAAAATAGGCATTGGTCAATGCAAGATTTACCCCTGAATTTACGATGTTCGTACAATTGGTGACTGGTGAACTATTTATTTTCACAGCTTTTCCATCATTCGTTGATCGGTAAACATTAAAGGATAGATCGTTTGAATCTGTACCAAGCATTCTCCAGCCGATATAGACATTTCCATTTCCCTGATTGAAGGCAATGACCCCCCGATTGAGGTTTTCCATCTGACGTTGAGCTGAAACAGGAATCGATACTTGTATCAGAAGAAGGCAGAATAGAATTATAAGGTTGTCGGGAGTGTGTTTTTTCATTCGATCAGATCGTATTAAGCCTAAATCTAGCAACAAATCCACCGGCCTTGTTCATGCTTATTTTAAGTTTGTTTTTCGAAGATACTTCGGTATTTGATCGTTGGCAATTTAG
>Ga0302205_10000451_pt1 | contig 17160 bp, 11 predicted proteins | sample II_Fen_E1_3_FD_194582 | JGI IMG/M metagenome (GOLD analysis project Ga0302205, IMG submission 194582) | Peat permafrost microbial communities from Stordalen Mire near Abisko, Sweden - II_Fen_E1_3 | ecosystem: Environmental > Terrestrial > Soil > Wetlands > Permafrost | place: Sweden: Abisko...
GACCATATCCACAGGCTGCTTTTTTTGTTGAACCAATACCTGATGGGTAAGAAACTCGCGCCCGCAATACAGAAAACGGCTCTTGTTCTCTGTCGTGATGGGCATATTGTAGGCAATCATGTCGCCATCCCCACGTTCCAGCATACGAACCATGGCAGCCGGATTTGGCGCTACGATCATCTTCAAATGCAGTCCCAAATCATTGGCCAGCATCGAACAAAGTTCGTATTCGTACCCCATTTCCTTGTCGCGATAGATGAAATAGGAGGAAGAACTGTAGAGCGTGAGTGCACGAAGTTCCCCCTGCACATGGATTTGTGGAAGGTCGATGAGCTTTTTCCGCTCCTGAATTCTTTTGTATTCCCGGAAGCCGATTCCAATCAGGATGACGGCCAAAAAAAGGCCGACCAACCGTAAATTGATTTTTAACCGCAGGTATTTCTTGACGTGCATAGGTACCTTTTCTAACTCTAATATAGGTACATTTTTTAGCCTGTTAAAGGTTTATTCATTTTTTTTCACATTTTTGATGGAATCCATCTGAAATGACTTTATCTTTGCGCAAACTTTTTGACCATGCGAACGCTTTTTGGTTGAGAAGTTTTTTTTATTCCAAACATATGAAACAAACCACCCATGCCGGTCAGGCATCCAAGCTTTCCATGGCTGGATTGCTCATCACACTCGGTATCGTTTACGGTGATGTAGGAACATCGCCACTTTACACCATCCGTGCCATTCTGAACGGAACCGCTTTTGCTGACGAAGCATTTGTGCTTGGAGCCATTTCCTGCGTCTTTTGGACGCTGACGTTGCAAACGACGTTCAAGTACATACTGATTACCCTTCGGGCTGATAATAAGGGGGAAGGAGGCATTCTGTCCCTGTTTGCCTTGGTTAAGAAGCAAAACAAATGGCTGTACATCATCGCCATCGTCGGTGCCTGCGCACTGTTGGCCGACGGCATCATCACACCGGCTATCACCGTCACTTCCGCAGTCGAAGGGCTTCGAATACTGGATCCGCAACTTCCCGTCGTAACGGTGGTGCTTATCATCATCTCCTTTCTTTTTATGGTTCAACAGTTTGGAACCAATTTCTTGGGTAAATCCTTTGGTCCGATGATGCTGTTCTGGTTTTCCATGTTAGCAGTATTGGGCTTTTCCCAAATCCTTCAATATCCGGCTGTGCTGAAAGCAGTTAATCCGTATTATGCCTATCAAATCCTGGTGCATTTCCCGAATGCGCTGATTTTACTGGGAGCGGTTTTTCTGTGTACCACCGGGGCAGAAGCGTTGTATTCAGACCTGGGGCATTGTGGAATCAAGAACATCCGGATTTCCTGGATATTTGTCAAAACAGCCTTGTTGCTGAACTATTTCGGACAAGGTGCATGGATCATCACCCATCCGGCTGAAGTGACCGCCACCGTCAATCCGTTTTACGCCATTATGCCCGATTGGTTCTTGGTTCCCGGTATTCTGGTAGCCACAGCCGCAGCCATCATTGCCAGTCAAGCTCTGATCAGTGGCAGCTATACCATCATTTCAGAAGCCATTTCATTGAATTTTTTCCCAAAGGTCCGAATTCATTACCCGACCACCATCAAGGGTCAGATGTATATACCGCTCATCAATACGATTCTGTACATTGGTTGCTGCTTCATTGTGCTTTATTTCAGGAAATCAACCGGTATGGAAGCGGCATATGGACTGGCCATCACGCTGGCCATGTTGATGACTTCCATCCTACTCATGTTTTACTTGAAAGACAAGACGTCGATTTATGTCCGAATATTTCTGGGCCTTATTTTCTTTTCGATTGAACTCTCTTTCCTGGCGGCCAACATGACCAAATTCATGCATGGCGGTTGGATCACCATCATGATAGCCGGTTTCTTCATGCTGGTGATGTACACTTGGAACAAAGGCAGAAGAATTAAAAACAGTTTCATCACTTTTGTGAAGATCAAGAAGTACCTGCCTGTCATCGAGGCGCTTTCAAAGGATAAAAGCGTGCCCAAATATGCATCCAATTTGGTCTATGTGACACATGCCAATTACATTTCCGAAATTGAGAACAAGATTCTTTTCTCCATGCTCCGGAAACAGCCCAAACGGGCGGATGTGTATTGGATTTTGCATGTGGACATTGTTGACGATCCGCATACGACTGAATACGAGGTTCATCATCTCATACCCGGTGTACTCATTCGGGTGGATTTGAGGCTTGGCTTTAAGGTCCCTACCAAGGTGAACCTCTATTTTCACAACATCGTGCATGAATTGATGGAAGATAAGCAGGTGGATCTGATTTCACATTATCCGTCACTTCGTGAATTCAATATCCTGAGTGATTTCAGGTACATTGTCATCGAACGTGTTCCCAACAACGACTACGACTTTGCCAAGTGGCACGGACTCATCATGAATTTCTTTTTCCTGATTCGTAAAATCGGCATGAACGATGTGACTCATCTGGGGTTGGACTCTACGAATGTCGCGGTTGAGGAAGTGCCGTTGCTGGCTCGCTCCGAGATTATCCAGGGCGAAAACGTCCGCCCAAGGCGTTCCAAATTCGGGACTTTGAAGAGGGTGAAGATTAATGATGTGAAGTTCACCCGCGTCGATTAAACAGAAAGCCCCGACAATTTTAATTGACGGGGCTTTCTGTTTAATCGACACAATCAGAAATTTTCGCTTTCGATTTCAAAATAGGCTTGGGGATGGTTGCAGGCTGGGCAATTGTTTGGTGCGGACTTGCCTTCGTGAACGAATCCGCAATTGCGGCATACCCATTTCACTTTTTCCTCGCGTTTGAAAATGGTGCCATTTTCCAGATTGGCCAACAATTTCCGATAACGGGCTTCGTGTCTGGCTTCAGCTTTTAAAATGGCTCTGTACATGGTGGCGATTTCCTTAAAACCTTCAGCTTCAGCTATATCGGCAAATTTGGGATACAGTTCGGTCCATTCTTCGTTCTCGCCGTTTGCTGCAGCCAACAGGTTTTCGGCCGTCGTGCTGATGATGCCGGCAGGATAACTGGCCTTGATTTCCACCATACCGCCTTCGAGATATTTGAACATCCGTTTGGCGTGTTCCTTTTCCTGATTGGCGGTTTCTTCAAAAATGGCGGCGATTTGTTCGTAACCTTCTTTCTTGGCTACGCTGGCAAAGTAGGTGTAACGCATACGTGCCTGCGATTCACCGGCAAATGTTGTGAGCAGATTGATTTCAGTCTGGGTTCCTTTGATGCTTTTTTCCATAATTTCTATAGTTTGAGAATTCAGAATTTACCTATCAAATATACGAAATAATCCGCAGAAACTTACTTGCTGAGGTGCTCCAGTAAAATTTTAATACCGATGCCGATCAGGACAATCCCACCGAACAATTCAGCAGGAATATGGAAGCGATGGCCGTAGCGACGGCCGATAAAGATGCCCAAAGAAGCGAAAAGAAAGGAGGCTGCGCCAATCATCAGAATAGACAACCAAAGGTCTATGCGCATGAAGGCAAATGAAACGCCAACGGCAAGGGCATCGATGCTGGTGGCCAGAGCCAATGCCAGCACCACCTTGAGTTTGAATGGGTTCAGACTTTTTTCGTCCGGATGCACGAAAAAGTTTTCCCAAATCATGCGCCCACCCAAAATGATCAGAATACCAAAGGCGATCCAATGGTCGAATGTTTCGATGAGGTGCTGGAACGTACTGCCGGCAAGCCAACCCAACAAAGGCATCACAGCCTGAAAAAGGCCGAAGAAAAAAGCCACCCTCAACGCCGGGCCATATCTGAATGGCTTCATTGCGATGCCGCAAGCAATGGAAACAGCAAAGCAATCCATAGCTAACCCAATGGCAATTAGGATAATATCTGATAGGTTCATGCGTGTTGGCTTTTTTGAATATCGGAGTGTCAAAGGTAGTTTTTTTTGCCTTGAATCTCTTATCTTTGTGTTCAAAATTCGCTGTATGACCTTCGAGCTATTGGCCCGGGACACCAAAACAAACGCACGGGCCGGATTGATTCAAACTGATCACGGACCCATTGAAACACCCATCTTCATGCCGGTGGGTACCATCGGTTCCGTCAAGGCGGTGCATCAAACCGAATTGGATGCTGAAATCAAGGCTCAAATCATACTTGGCAACACCTACCACCTTTATCTGAGGCCTGGTCTGGATATCCTCGAACGAGCAGGAGGCCTTCATAAATTCAATTCTTGGTCGAAACCCATACTCACCGACAGCGGTGGTTTTCAGGTATTTTCACTGGCTCACCGCCGTAAGATAAAGGAAGAAGGCGCCACTTTTCAGTCTCACATAGACGGTTCTACGCTTTTTTTCAGCCCGGAAAACGTGATGGATACCCAACGCACCATCGGAGCCGACATCATCATGGCGTTTGACGAATGCACACCAGGTGATGCCGAATACGACTATGCCCGTAAATCGATGGAAATGACCCATCGCTGGCTGGATCGATGCATCGACCGGTTTGACCATACAGAACCAAAATACGGATACAACCAGGCTCTGTTTCCCATCGTGCAAGGTTGTGTGTATCCCGATCTTCGCAAACGTTCTGCCGAATTCATCGCCTCTAAAAACCGGGAAGGCAACGCCATCGGTGGTTTGGCTGTGGGCGAACCTACCGAAAAAATGTATGAGATGATCGAACTGGTCAACGAAATACTACCCCAAGACAAACCTAGATATTTGATGGGTGTCGGAACTCCTGCCAATCTGCTGGAAGGTATTGAAAGAGGCATCGATATGTTCGACTGTGTGATGCCCACCCGCAACGGCCGCAACGGCATGCTATTTACCCGCAACGGCATCATGAACATGCGCAACCACAAGTGGGCGGACGATTTTTCGCCCATCGATCCCGAAGGAACCGCTACGGTGGATACGCTTTACTCCAAGGCTTATTTGCGTCATTTATTCATTTCGAAGGAATTACTGGGCCTTCAGATCGCTTCCATACACAACCTGGCCTTTTACCTCTGGTTGGTCGGTGAAGCACGAAAACACATTATTTCAGGTGATTTCTCGAGTTGGAAAGATCAGATGATCCATAAAGTCACAGCCCGATTATAAAGTAGGAAATGGCATTCAGAAAGAAAAAATACGATATTCCCGACAGTGTTGCAGAACGTGACAACATTTTCCGACTGAAACGCCTGGACAGCTACATCATAGGCAAGTTCCTGGGAACTTTCTTCTTTTCCATGGGCTTGATCATGGCCATCGTCGTTGTTTTCGACTTCAATGAGAAGCTCGATAAATTCATGAATCACGATGCCACCTGGCATGAAATCCTTGTTCATTACTACCTCAATTTCATACCCTATTTTGGGGTACGGTTCAGTCCGTTGTTTATTTTTATCTCCGTCATTTATTTTACCTCAAAACTGGCCAGTGATACGGAAATCATAGCCATTTTGGCCAGCGGCGTGAGTTTCAAACGCCTTTTGCGTCCGTATATGATGGCTGCTGGCTTTCTGGCATTGATGACCTTCGCATTGAATTCATTCTGGATTCCCGTTGCCAATAAGACGCGACTAGCTTTTGAGGATAAGTATGTCAAAAAAATAACTTCGGATTACACTCGGCATGTACAAATGGAGGTCGAACCAGGAGTCATCATGTATATTGACCGTTTTGAAAAATCCAGCAACACGGGGTATGACTTTTTTCTCGAAAAGTATGAAGGCAAAATGTTGGTTTCCAGATTGACTGCCAATAGGATTCACCAAGACAGCACCTATCACTGGAGCTTATCCGAATACATGATTCGAAATTTCAACGGATTGACAGAAAGTATTACCAAAGGAACCACCCTGGACACTTCCATTCAGGTCAAACCAGAAGAGTTTTTCATTGTGAAAGGCTGGAGTGAGCAATTGACCACCCCGGAACTCAAGCGCTATTTGGACAGGCAAGCGCAACGTGGTGTGGCCAACATCAAAGAATACAGCGTGGAATATAATCGAAGGTTTTCCTTTCCTTTCTCCGCATTCATCCTGACCCTGATAGGTGTATCACTGGCTTCCCGAAAAGTCAGGGGCGGAATGGGCTTGCACTTGGGTCTGGGCATCGCCATCAGTTTTGCCTACATCATGTTCGACACCGTTTCGGGAAGTTTTGCGGAAGGAGGAGGTTTGTCTCCAGGACTGGCCGTTTGGTTACCCAACATACTATTTGCCTTCGTAGGACTGTACCTGTATATAAAAGCACCGAAATAATTTTCTAAACCTTACCATCTAACCTTAAATTTGAATTCATGAGCAGAAGAGTCATCGGCATTCACGAGAAAATGCCAATTCTGGAGAGTATTCCACTCAGTCTTCAGCACCTGACAGCGATGTTTGGTGCTACCATCCTGGTTCCCATCTTGTTGGGTGTGAACCCGGCCATTGCATTGTTGATGAACGGTATTGGTACACTCATTTATTCCTGGGTCACCAAAGGTGGAATCCCGGCTTATTTAGGCTCCAGTTTTGCCTTCATCGCTCCGGTCATGCTCATTTCGGCCAATTACGGCGGTTTTGCGCATGCTCAGTCCGGTTTCATCTTTTTTGGTCTGTTTTTCGTTGTCATTTCCTGGGTGGTTTACAAATGGGGCATCAAATGGATTGATGTGGTTATGCCGCCAGCCGTAATGGGCGCCGTGGTAGCCATCATCGGTCTGGAATTGGCTCCGGTAGCTGCCCGTCAAGCAGGTTTGGCTCCCTGGCCGACCAATGTCGGTCAAGTGGTTTCAGCCTACACACCCGATACGAACACGTTGATCGTATCGCTGTTCACACTTATCGTGGGTATCATCGGCTCTGTCCTGTTCAAACGCTTTCTGGCTGTCATTCCCATCCTTTTTGCAGTTGTCGCAGGTTACTTGCTGGCCTTGGCCATGGGTATGGTTGACACTGCTGCCATCAGCAACGCTGCATGGTTCGCACTTCCCAAATTCCAGGCACCGGTTTACGACACCAACGCCATCTTGATCATCGCCCCGGCTTGTATCGTAGTATTGGCTGAACACATAAGTCACCTCATCGTAACCGGCAAGATTACGGAAACCGACCTGATGAAGAATCCGGGTCTGCACCGTTCCTTGTTGGGTGATGGTATTTCCAACATCATTTCCGGTTTTACTGGTTCACCACCCAATACTACTTATGGTGAAAACATCGGTGTCATGGCCATCACGCGCGTTTATTCGGTATGGGTCATCCGCGGTGCAGCCATTCTGGCCATTGCCTTCTCCCTGATCGGTAAAGTTTCCGCTGCCATTTCCACCATACCCGGTCCAGTCATGGGCGGCATTACGATGTTGTTGTACGGGGTCATTGCCGTACAAGGTCTCCGTATTTTTGTGGAACAGAAAGTTGATTTCAGCAAAAACAGCAACATGGTTTTGGGTGCCATCACGTTCGTCGTGGGTGTCAGTGGTGCCAGCATCATGATTGGTTCTGTTGAACTCAAGGGCATGGCTTTTGCGGCCATTGTCGGTGTGGTTCTGTCATTGATCTTTTGGGGTTTCAAGAAACTGAAAATGATGAACGAAGACGTTTAAATCTATTCAATCAATATTAAAAACCACTCTGCAACAGGGTGGTTTTTTTATGCTCCAAACTTCGGATACTGAAAAAGTTCATTATCTTCGCTTGAAATGAACCTGAACATGTACGCCTTCAAGTTGTTGATTCAGAATACCCAGCGATTTATTCTCACAGCAATGGGCATCGCACTTTGCACCCTGTTAATGCTGTTTATGGTATCCTTGTATGAATCCGTCGCTGACGGCTGTGTGGAATATGTCCGCACTAGCAAGGCCGATTTGTGGGTGCTTCAGAAACACGCCACCAACATCCTGCGCAGCACTTCCCTGCTGCCTTCTTCGTATGAAACCGACCTGAGCAACACCGAGGGAGTCAAATCCGTTTCCCCCATCTTCTTTATTTTTGCATCAGTGCCCATCAGGGGTGAAAATGCCACTTTCTACCTCACCGGTTTTGATCCTGTAACCGGGGTGGGAGGTCCACCTCGCATCTTAAAAGGTCGAAGCGTCAAGAAGGACGATGAAATTGTGTTGGATAAAGCTTTTGCAGCCAAATACAAACTGAAAATCGGTGACCGCATTCCGGTGAAGGATGATTCGCTCACAGTATGCGGCATTAGCGGCGGCACCAACATGTTTGTATTGCAATATGCATTCATCACGTTGAACGAGGCGCACAATGTGGTGGGCTTTCATTATGTAGTTTCCGCTTATCAGGTGAAAACCATGAATGGATATCCGCTGAAAGATGTGCAGGATAATATTTATACCAAACTAAAGAACGTAGTCGTATACGACAACGACACCTTCGTAAAAAACAACATCCATGAAATGGAAAACGGCATCATTCCCCTGTTTTTCATCATTATGCTGATTACGGCCGTTGTGCTGACTGCCATCCTCAGCCTGATACTAACCGTGAGCGTACTGGAAAGACGTAAGGACTTTGCCATTCTAAAAGCGCTCGGTTCTCCGCATGGGTTCATTACGGGACTGGTCATCCTCCAATCGATGTTGCTCAGTTTGGCAGGACTCGTCATTGGGGTCATTTTATTTTTCCCCATGATCAGCCTAATAGCAATAATAACTCCTGAAGTGGCGAATACGACCTCCGTCAGTCAAATTCTGCTGGTTTCCCTGGGAGTGATGGGCATTAGTCTGATCAGCTCCATCCTGCCCATTCAAAAGATACGGAAGATATATCCCTTGGAAGTGTTTATGTCCTAAAAACGAAAGGTTCGTTTAAATCGATGGGTTCCGGAACTCAAAGTGTCTAATTGGATGTAATCGCCTTTTATCAAACCCTTTACGTTCATTCCATCTACTTGTACATCCGAATTGGAAGTTGTTCCTTTTGGCAAACACACCATTGCTTTCATATTGTCAGGCAACGTGAGAATCAATTCAAATCGATCGTCAGACCGGTTCCATTCAATCAAGATATCCCCTCGGTCGGACGGCAGTTTGCCTTTCACATGAGTCAACGAATTCCCAAAATCAAGTGGTTTAACCTGTATCAGTTCCGATTGAGGCTTGAGGTTCTTCACCCCAAGAATGTATTGCTGAATTCCCAGCAAGCCTGATGTGCCCCATGGATGCGACATGCTTTCGGCACGAACATCGGAATCCCAAGCCTCCCATGTTGCGGTTCCACCTTTGGTAAATGTTTGAGCCCAACCATCCCAAGAAGGATTGGTGTACAATTCCAACAAGTGTTTGCCTTCTTCTGATTTTCCCAGCGCTTCGGGCAACCAGCGGACGGTCACCATGCCGACACTCATCTTGCGATCCATTACGGCCTTGACGACTGAATCCATCGCCGTTTCCGGTACGATTCCCAATGCCAGTGGAAGCATGTTGGCATGTTGGGAAACATGCTTGCTGGCAGCTTGGTCCTTGTACAAACCGTCAATATAGTGGCCATCAGCATCGATCAGGTTTTTATTGATGGCTTGTTTCATCTGTTCCGCTTTCTCCAAATACAATGCCTTATCTTTTTCAATTCCCAACACTTCAGCCATTTTGGAAATGCATTCAAAATCAGCGTAGGCATACGCGTTGATGACTGTTCTGGAAGCAGTTGCCACATCATATCCATACCGCATGGAGGGTGGCCAGTCAATGATGCCATAGGTGTATCCGCCAGCTCCGCCTGCCAAATTACAGATCAATCCGGTGGAATCGTTTTTATAGGTGTCCACATATTCAGCAACCTTCCTTATTTTTGTGAAATTTTCTCTAAGGAATTGTATGTCACCAGTTTGCATGTAATAGTCCCAAGCCCAAATCGGATAGAATTGTGTAAAATCCGGAATGTCGCGTTTCCGGTCCACATTGGGATAGACAGCGTTCAGTCTGCCATCCGGCCAGTATTGATCCTGAGAATCCAGAAATTCAAGTAATACGCGCAAATTGAAAGCCCTGTCGCCCATGGTGGTCATGGCCGAAACTCCCTGCGCCCAACCATCGCCCAGGAAAGCACCTTTTTCACGGGTGGGAGTATCCAAAAACTGTTCTTGTTCGCCCAATAGGAGGGTATGTTTCATCAAATCCCAGACCCGATTCAACATCGTGTCCGAAGACTGAAAATCGGAACGTGATGGATCCAATTCATAATGTCGAGTGATGAACCTAACATTCTCCGTGGTTAACGGGCAAGGTGCATTGTCCACCTGAAAATACCGCATTCCAAAATACACAAATGGTTGAAATGTAGCTTTTTGACCATTTAAAATGAAATAGTAACTCATGTTGGTGCTTTGCGTTTGCCGAAGCGAAACGGAGCCGTCTGCATTCAAAGTGAAGCCACCGCGCATGGTGATGACATCTCCGGCTTTTCCGCCTGTGAAGGTGATTTTAGGAACACCTGCCCATACCTTGCCCAAGTCGATCACATAGTTGCCCTTACCCAGATCCTTAACCGATACAGGTGCGATTTCCTGCTCAATTAGACGTGTCAGGTCTGGCTGAAGTTCGCCAACCCAAGGTGCGACCGGTTGTGCACCGATGACGAAGGCATCGGACCAAGATTGATCATTAAAGAAGGGTTTATTCCAATTATCAAACATCTTTGAGGCATCGATGCGATCCACATATCCCACGCCCTCACCATTTCTGGTAGGCTGTCCATCCACCCAAGCATCCACCCTGGTTTGTTTCCAGCTGGCATCGGTTCCAATGATTTCACGACTACCGTTGGTGTACTCAACAATGGTTTTCAACAGAAAACCAGGTGCTCCTGCCACTCTACCTTGTCCGCCACCATACCAGTGTGCCAGGCAAGCAAAGAGATTCTCGCCTTTTTTGTTCAGAAAGGAAGTGATGTCGAAGGCGTTGTAATAACTATATTGCGGATAATGATATGCCTGACCTTTGCCGATAAGCAATCCGTTCAGATACAATTCGTAATTATGCCAAACTGAAATATAGGCTGTAGCCCGACTAATTTTTTTTCCTGCTAACGTAAAAGATTTCCGAAAGTATGTGAATTGGTCCTTTTCCGTGGAATTCCGTTTGATCCATTGTGCACCGGTCCAATCTGAAGCCGTCAGTAAACCCAGATCAAACATGCCGGGTTTGGAATATTTTCCAGGTTTGTCATCTTTATCCCAAGTTCGTACCTTCCAAAAATAGCGCGTAGCCGATTTTAAGGTGTTTCCGCCAAACTCCACGTGATTTTGTCTGTTGGAACGTGTTTTTCCGCTGTCCCAGACATCACCGTGATTATTATGGAGGCTCTTGAGGCTGGTTGCCACCAAAATCTGATATGCCGACTGAATTTCATTTTCGTCAGGGTCATTGACGTACCAACCGAAATACGGCTTGCTGTCTGTTCCAACCGGATTGACCTTGTCAAAACACCTTAAATGGTCAGGTGCATCCGGTTCGGCCCCCTTTAGACCAAACGGTAAGAATGAAAAAAGAAGGATCAGAATCAGAAAGGTGTTTTTCACAATATTGACTTATTTTGCCGCCTCTTGATTTTCACAATGAACTTTCAAATCGACCGGATTGTCTACCAGCTCCTTCAATAGTGCAATGTCCAGCACTTCCTGCACATCTTTGACGAAATGGAACGTAAGGCCTTTCAAATAGGTTTCCTTGATGTCGGCGATATCCTTGCGGTTTTCTTCAGACAAGATGATTTCCCTGATTCCAGCCCGTTTGGCCGCCAGAATCTTTTCCTTGATGCCGCCTACCGGCAGAACCCTGCCTCGGAGAGTGATTTCGCCTGTCATGGCCAGATTCTTACGAACCCTTCGTTGTGTGAAAGACGAAGTCAGCGAAGTCACCATAGTGATGCCAGCTGAAGGACCGTCCTTGGGAATGGCGCCTTCCGGAACGTGTACATGGACGTTCCAGTTTTCGAAAATGCAATCGTCAATGCCCAGTCTGGAAGCGTGCGCCTTGATGTATTCCAGCGCGATGACGGCGGATTCCTTCATGACATCGCCCAGATTGCCGGTCAATGTCAATTTCTGTGCCTTGCCTTTGCTGAGGCTGGATTCGATGAACAAAATTTCACCGCCCACAGCCGTCCAGGCAAGTCCAGTAACCACACCGGCATAATCATTGCCCTGATAACGGTCACGGGTGAATTCGACCATGCCCAGATAATCCCTGAGCTTTTCAGGGGTGATGGTTTCCGTAAAGTTATCGTCAACGGCAATTTTACCGGCCACTTTGCGCATGATCTTGGCAAGCTTCTTATCCAGTTCGCGTACACCGGATTCCCTAGTATACGATTCAATTATTTCCTTGATGGCTGGTTTGTTGATCTGTAGCTTTTCCTTTTTGATGCCGTGGTTGTCCATCTCCTTGGGAATCAAATGCCTGTGGGCAATTTCCACTTTTTCTTCAGCCAAATAGCCGGTGATGTCGATGATTTCCATACGGTCTCTCAGAGGCGGTGAAACCGCTCCCAGGTTGTTGGCCGTAGCAATGAACAATACCTTGGAAAGGTCGTAATCCACGTCGATGAAATTGTCGTGGAACGTGTTGTTCTGTTCAGGATCAAGCACTTCCAGCAGGGCAGAAGAAGGGTCTCCGCGGAAGTCGTTGCCGATCTTGTCGATTTCGTCCAGTATGAAGACGGGATTCGAGGTTCCGGCTTTGATCAAGCTTTGAATGATGCGGCCAGGCATGGCTCCAATGTAGGTGCGACGGTGCCCGCGTATTTCCGCTTCATCGTGCAGACCACCTAAGGACACACGCACATATTTGCGGTTCAAGGCTTCAGCAACGGACTTGCCCAACGAGGTTTTACCTACTCCCGGAGGGCCATAAAGGCAAATGATGGGCGATTTCAGGTCGCCTTTGAGCTTTAAGACAGCCAGATGTTCCAGAATGCGTTCCTTGACTTTTTCGAGTCCGAAATGATCCCTGTTCAACACTTTTTCAGCCCGTTTAAGGTTGAAATTATCTTTGGAGTATTCGTTCCAGGGCAGATCCAACAAGTAATTCAAATAATTGAGTTGTGTGGAATAGTCTGGGGAATGCGGGCTGGTGCGTTCCAGTTTGCTGAGTTCCTTTTCAAAAACATCAGCGACGGGTTTGCTCCAACTTTTCTTATTGCCTTTTTCACGCATGTCGCGGATGTCCTGTTCCGAATTGCTGCCGCCAAGCTCATCTTGAATGGTCTTGATTTGCTGTTGCAGGAAATATTCACGCTGCTGTTGGTTGATGTCTTCACGAGCTTTGGATTGGATGGAAACCTTCAAATCCAACAATTGTGACTCTTTTGTCATGATTTCCAACAACTTATAGCATCTGTCCTTGAAATCGTCCAATCGAAGCAGTTTCAGCTTTTCCTGAAGTTTGAAGGTGAAATTAGCACAGATGAAATTGATCAGCGAATAAGTCTGTTCAATGTTGCGGATGGCAAAGGATGCTTCCTGCGGAATATTGCCCGAATTCTTGATAATGCGCTGAGACAGGTCTTTAATAGCTTGAATCAGAGCTTCCATCTCGCGGTCCTCCTTGAGCGGCGTATTGTCGTCTTTAAGAGCTACTTTTCCCCTCAAATAAGGTTCAGTTGCTGTCAATTCTTTCAGTGTGCAACGTTTCATGCCCTGAATGATGACCGTGGTCGTGCTGTCCGGCATTTCCAAAATGCGCACGATTCGAGCCACCAGGCCGATTTCATGCAAGTCGGCAAAGCCTGGATCGTTAACATTTGAGTCAATCTGCGTGAAAACGGAAAGCAGACCTTCGTCCTGATAGGTTTCCCGCACCAGTTTCAACGATTTGGTTCGACCAATGGTCACAGGCATCACGACACCCGGAAAGAGAACCATGTTTCGCAACGGTAGTATGGGCAAAGTATCGGGCAGATCTTCCTGCTTGAGCAGTTGATCTTCGTCGTTTTCAGAAATCATCGGAATGAATTCGGAGTCGATTTCTTCCAAGTCGGATTGTAAGCGTTTTTTTATCTGGATATCCATAATGTAGTGTTGAGTCCTTTTGAAAACAATTATAATGCCAAAAGGGAGGTTCTGCCAGAAAGGCAGAGTATCATTGTCTGTACTTCAAAAATAGCAATAAAAACAGAAAAGGTTGCCCTTGTGAAGCAACCTTTTTCTAAATATTCTATAAAAAGAACTTATTCTTCGGCTTTCACATATTTGCTGTTGAGCAATTCAACCACTTCGTTGGTGATATTATAGGCGTTGTCTGCAACCATGATGTTGTCATTCATGGTGTTACTAAGAATCATCTGGTATTTATGATCCTTGTTGTATTCCTGCAGGAACTTGTAGATGGAGTCACGAAGCTGTTCGTTCATCTTCTGTTGTTCCTTGCCGAGTTGTTGGGTCAGGCTTTCTTCCAATTGCTGCAAGTCCTGTTGCTTTTTAAGCAGGGCTTGTTGCTGACTCTTGAAGCTTTGTTCGGACAGAAAAGCGTTGTTATCGCGCTTACGTTGGAATTCCTTCATTTCACCATCCAGTTTGCGGGCTTTTTCGGTCAATGTGGCCTGAGCATTTTCACGCTTGCGGATGAGCACTTCATTCAAATCCTTGGAATAATTGTAATTCAACAACAGAGAGTCAACATTGATGTAAGCGATGGGAAGTTGGGCGGAAAGAGATGTGGAATCTGAACCGGCTGCTCTGGTGGCTGGTTTGCCATTGTTGGAGCCGGTAAAATGCAATATGTATAAAACGATTAGTCCGACGGCTAAGACAATGTTAACAATAGTGTTGATATGTTTCATCTCTTTTTAATTGGTTAGTTATTCCTCAAATTTGAAGTGCAAATATACACTTTTATCCATATCGCAAACTATATTTTGCTTATTTTTGTCCTGTCTGACACTTCCCTGCAATCATTTTAAAGTTTTTTAATTAATTGTGCTGCAGGAATGATTCAGAAAGCGATTTTCTTTGTGTTTTGCTATAATAGAACAAGCTATGAATCAAGAAATTGAATTATCTGAACCCCGTTTAGTCTGGGAATATTTTCTGGAACTTTGTAGAATCCCCAGAGCATCCGGCCATACGCTGGCACTGCAAGAATGGCTGTTGAGCTTCGCTGCTGAAAGGGGGCTGGAGGCCAAACGCGACGCCGTCGGCAATGTTTTGATTTCCAAACCGGGTACCAAAGGGAAAGAAAACAATTCCGCCGTGGTCCTGCAGTCCCATATGGACATGGTTTGTGAAAAGAATGCCGATTCCACCCACGATTTCAGCAAAGACCCCATACAACCTTATATAGATGGTGAATGGCTGAAAGCGAAAGGTACGACCTTGGGTGCCGACAACGGTATCGGGATGGCCGCCCAATTGGCCCTGTTGGCTTCGGATGACCTGAAGCACGGCCCCCTTGAATGCTTGTTCACCGTAGATGAGGAAACCGGTTTGAACGGCGCTTTCGGCCTTGAAAAAGGGTTTTTCAAGGCAAACAGACTCATTAATTTGGATTCAGAGGACGAAGGGGAATTGTTCATCGGTTGCGCCGGTGGCATGAACTCCAAATTCACCTTCAAATTCAAACAGGAAAAAGCCCCTGATACCTATTTCTATTTCATGGTGACGGTGAAAGGCTTGACCGGCGGACATTCCGGTGACGACATCGACAAGGGCAGGGGGAATGCCAACCATTTGCTGGCCCGTTTCCTCTGGCATGAGAAGCAGGCCACCAACCTTCGTCTATGTGATTTCCACGGCGGAAACCTTTCCAATGCCATTCCCCGCGAAGCCGTCTGCATAGCCGGTGTACCCTGGAACGAAAAGGAATCGGTTCGCGTTCGGCTGAATTGCTACTTGTCCGACCTGGAAGACGAATTCGGTTCGATAGAACCCTCCCTGAATCTACTGCTGGAATCCGTTCCTGTTCCAGAAAAAGTGTTGTTGAAAGCTGACAGTGACCGTTTCATCAATGTAATGTATGGTTGCCCCATCGGAATTCAAGCCATGTCCAACAGTATTCCCGGTTTGGTGGAAACCTCCCTGAACCTGGCTTCAGTTAAACCGACAAAGGACGATGAATGGATCATTACGACGTCGCAAAGGAGTTCTGTGGAATCTGCCAAACATGCATTGAGCAACCGACTGGAAGCCGTTTTCAGCTTAGCAGGCATGACATCTTGGCATGGTGAAGGTTACCCCGGTTGGAAACCCAACCCGAATTCGAAAATTCTGAAAGAAATCAAGGAGATTTATGAAGAAATGTTCGGTGAAACGCCCAAGATCAAAGCCATACATGCCGGACTTGAATGCGGACTTTTCCTAGAAAAATACCCTTCGCTCGATATGGTGTCCTTCGGCCCGACCATGCGGGGCGTACATTCCCCCGATGAGCGATTGCACATTCCAGCCGTTACGAATTTCTGGAAACTGTTGGTAGAAACCCTGGCCCAAATCTAACATGCATAAACAAAGGCAAAAAACCGTATCACTCCTCGTACTTTTCTTGTCTGTCCTGTTGTCCGCAATGGTCAGCTGCACAACCGATGAAATCGTTACCAACCCGGGAAATGACTTGCGCTTTTCGTCCGATACGCTGTCTTTTGACACCTTGTTTTCGAAAGTGGGTTCTACAACGGCCTGGATGACAGTGCGAAACATGGGGAATAAAACCATCCGGATTGCATCCATTTCCTTGAAATCGGGCGGTACAAGCGGTTTTCACATCAATCTTGACGGAGAGACCAAGACTTCTTTTACCGATGTGGAGATTCCGCCACACGACAGTTTGTTTTTGTTCGTGGAGGTCAAGACCAGCGCTCAAAATGCTACCACACCTATTAAAGTGACCGATGCCATCCTTTTCGACACGGATGGTCCAAGAAAACAAATAGTTCTCGAAGCCTGGAGTTGGGATGCCGATATTTGGAAAGGCAAAGTGATTGCTTCCGATACGACTTTGACCAATGTTTTGCCCATCGTCATTTACGATAGCCTGGTGGTGGCGGAGAATACGACGCTGACCATGCAGCCCGGAACCAAGCTGTATTTTCACGATGGTGCTTACATGAAGGTTTATGGTACGCTTTCAGCCATTGGAACCAAAGAGGCACCGATCCAGATGCGGGGCGACCGACTGGATGATGTGCTTACGGATCTTCCCTATGACTATTATCCCGGGCAATGGTACT
>Ga0302205_10000452_pt1 | contig 17154 bp, 6 predicted proteins | sample II_Fen_E1_3_FD_194582 | JGI IMG/M metagenome (GOLD analysis project Ga0302205, IMG submission 194582) | Peat permafrost microbial communities from Stordalen Mire near Abisko, Sweden - II_Fen_E1_3 | ecosystem: Environmental > Terrestrial > Soil > Wetlands > Permafrost | place: Sweden: Abisko...
TCCTCCATTCGGGAAATCGAGCAATCGAGGTCCACTTGCCAACCCTGTCGTATTTTGTTCGCGCACGTTGGTGCCCCAGGTCAATTTCCAACCTTGAGGAATCAATCCACCAGCATCCAGGCCATCTGTAAAAATGGTTTCAGCCACACTGCCTTCGGAAGCACCGACGGAATAACTGACTACCGTATTGGCTTTCGCCGCATAGTTGTAGTCGCTGACCAGGTTGGAAACGATGATGCTGTATTCTCCCTTTACCAGAGGCGTGGTGTTGGGTAATTTGAAGGTTAAGGTATCGCTGAAACCAGTTTGCTGGAGCAGCAAGTTGACCGAATCCGTTTTGGAAGGTCCTACCATTTTTGCTCTTGCTTTGGAACAATCCACCTTGTTGTTGTAGATGAATTTGTAGGTATCTGTGGTGAGCGGTAAGTCGAAGGACTCGTTTTCAGGAACTGCAGACTTCAATTCCGGTGTCCCGAACTCCATTTTTCCAACAAACGTGGTCATGCTTTGAGCATCAAGGGTCACTTGAAGGGAAGTCTTTGTATAAATGTCGGAACCCTTTGCTAAATTTTGGGTTCCGGTCGTTACATAACGCTCCCATCTTGGAACGGTTGCTCCTGGGACTGAGAGGGTCAGTGTTTTGGCAGTCGCATTTTTGTTGAGTACGACCATGGTGATGTCCTGCCCTTTTTTGTAGGCTGAAACGTAGACGTCGGTGGTCGGGTTTTCCGTAGCATCCACCCGCACATATCCCGGACGAATGAATTTGGAATAGTGGGCCATCATGTAGCCACGCTTGCTGACGGTTCCGTTTTCGTTGATGAAACTGTATTGCCTGCGGATATACCACCAAACATAGGCTTGGAATTCAGCAATGGACATGGCTTTGTGAATGTGAAGCCCCGTTTCCAGCGCTTCCGGCCATTTGTCGGATGAATTGGTGTCGCTGTTGGGGTAATAGACTTCGGTCATCCAGAGTTCTTTGCCTGCGCCTTTTGCCTTGAAATTCGGATAGGTGAAATTAGCAAAGGAGGTGCCGTAGGTATGTGTTCCCAATATATCCATGTTCCCTAGTGCCGTTGGATCGTTCAAGATGGGGTCGGACATTGATTTGACATAACCCAGTGATTCGGGTGCCATAACTCTGCAATGTTTTCTTAGTTCGCCTGCATTTTCTTGCATGAACTTCAACATTTCAGCAGCTGTCCACCACGTCCAGGTGTACCCCCAGTCCGGTTCGTTCTGAACCGAGATGGCATAGAGGTTTACGCCGTTGCGCTTCATATACTCGACGTAATTGATCAGATGTTGTGCATACGCTGCGTAGGAGTCGTATCGCAATCTCTGCGAGGCTGTTCCACTTCTGGTGAAAGTTTCGGCCAATGCAGCTGGCGGATTCCAAGGTGAAGCGAAAACCAAGGCTCCAGCTGCTAGAGCTGCTTTGGCGGTTGGAAGTTCTTTATTCCATTGAGTCGAATCCCCGTCAACAAATATTCTGCAAATGGAAAGACCAAGTTGGTTGGCACCATTTTCAAAGGCGGTTGAACGTTGACTGGCCGTCAGATCACCTGCCCAGGACACATGGTTCATCCCTCCGAATCCTCGGATCACTTGTTTTTCGGAATTGAGGTTGATGTTTGCGGTCTGAGCAAATAGCATCAAAGGTGATACGATGAAAAAGAGTAATGACGTAATAATCCGCATTATGATAGGAATTTAGGGTTTATTGGGGTGTGATGATTCTGTATTTGCCACTTAAGTGCATCAAGCTGAACAGATACAACAATCCATCGTAATAAGGGTCGAAATATCCATCTTCATAAGGTTCCAGCTTAGAATTCCAAAGGGCATGTATGAATTCCTTGTCTGTATGGATCAGAGATGTAGAGGCTGAAGTGGCTATCAGCCCCAGCGAATGCCTCAATTTGCGGAAACCTCCTGCCTGCAGGATGTAATCCGGTTTGCTGCCATCTTGGTTGAACTGATCTTCGAAGGAATCCATGCCTTTCGATTTCAGAAATCCTTGAATGCGACCGGCATACGCTTTCTGCCATTGGACATCCTTTCCATACCAGGCATAATCCATGGCGATGTTCATGGGAACGCGCCATGAATCGTACCGGAAAGCGGCTGTCATCCAACGAGAAGCATGCGGTTCACCGCTGAATTCCGTATAATCCGCATTCAGACCCGTTACCGGATGACAGGCGCGGTGCAGGTACGCTCTGGAAGTGTCTGCACAATCTTTGTAGAATTGTTCGTGACCATCTTTGGCATAAGCCGCCCAAATTTCGTAAAAAGCAGGTAAATGGTAGGATGGATCAGTCCAGTTGTAATTTCCACCTTCTGGAACAAACGAAATTTGCTTGTGTTCGGTGTTGATCAGGTTGAAAATGTTATCAGACCCGTTCTTCGTCCACATATTGTCGAGGATGAAACGTGCTTCAGCATAATAATTGATGCCAGTATCGTTTCCCCATCGGTTGGATGCAAACAACAGGCTGGTGATGTAATACAATTCGCCATCGGAGGCTGAACCCGGGGAGTTCAGTTTCATGGTTTTCGGATTGAAACTCCAACCAAAATAGCCCTTGCGCGGGCCCTCCTGGTGTTGCAGGTAGTGTTTTGAAAATCGCCAGATACGGTCGAAAACCTCTTTCTTGCCCAACTGGACAGTCAACATCATGCCGTATGAAAGGCCTTCCGTACGGGCGTCATGGTTTTTAATATCCGAAACGTAACCCATGGAATCACCCACTTCGAAGTAAATTTTATTGGGCCCTTCAAACAAATCGGTATAGGCTTTCTCCACTTTTTGGTCAATGGCAGCTTGCTTGTAACCGGCTTCCTTGAAGATATTGCGGTATTTACCACTGATGGATTCCGAATTCTTATTTGGTTTAACTTCCTGTTTGAATACTTGTTGAAGCGTTTGAGCCAAATACTTTTTACAATTCATCCATGTATGTCCGCCATCCACAATGTAGGTTTGCACATTCAAACCCTTTTCCTGAAACATCTTCGCATTCTGTTTCACGCTTTCATACAAGAAATCATCGGTGCCCACACAGAGCGTGAATAATTTCAGTTGTTTGTTCATCTGGGCGGCGTTGGGATTCCAATTTGAAAAGTTGGCTCTGAATTCGTCAGTGGCTGTATAAGGCGCATACGCACAAACATAGGCGAATTTGTCCGTGTTGGTCAGACCGATGTTTAGCGTTTGACCACCTCCAACCGAGAAGCCTGCAATGGCCCGATGCTGAGCGTCCTTCCATACTGCGTAATTGGCTTCCACAAAGGGTATGACATCATTGATCACATCCTTGGTGAAGTCGGCCATCGGATTGGGTCGAACGCTTCCGTAGGGCATGACGATGATCATCGGTACAGCATTGCCTTCGGCCATCAAATTGTCGGCAATCAGGTTCGCCCGACCCACTTTGGTCCAGGTTTCCTCCGTATCGGAGCCGCCATGAATCAGATAAAGAACCGGGTATTTGACCTTTCCGTCCGCCTTGTAACCCGGAGGGGTATAAACCAGCATCTGTCGGGTTCTGCCCAGTGTGGACGAACTATATAACTGATAGTGGATTGAACCATGCGGCACCTTTCGAAGTGAATGGATTAAGGGTTGGTCTCCCGGAATGTCCACCAGGCTTGGCTTGAAGCGTTCATTGGGAAAGATGGATTCATTGGCAGGATCCATCACCGATGTTCCGTCCACCACAAAATTATAGGGGTAGATGTCCGGTTTGACCGGCCCTACTGTTACACTCCAGATGCCCATCGAATCTTTGGTCATGGAAACAGGCGCTTTCTCAAACTGAGCGCTTAGCTTCACATCGTTGGACAAAGGACCGAGGTATCTAAAGGTGACGGTCTTGTCTGAATTGACCTGAGGTGAAAGAACCTGCGGACCTCTGGGCGGCTGACCATTTGCCAGAATGGTACTGGATAGGAAAATCCCCAAAATCAATAAACGAATGATCGAATGTGATTTCATTTTTTATTCTTCCATTTGGAGAGAAAAAACTCCGCCATCAGGTTCATATTTTGCTCTGTTTGCACACCCGGTCCATGCTGACCCCCCGGAACTAAGTAGAACTGACTGGGCACTTTAGCCTGTTGCAAGGCTTCGAAAAGCAATTCGCTTTGACAATGGGGAACCACTGGGTCTTTATCACCATGGAAAATCAGGAAGGGGGGATCGCTCTTATCAATATAAGTCATCGGACTGGCAAGCAAGGTCAAATCCTTCTTTTCTTGAATGGGACCTCCAATGTATGAGGATGCTGGTGAATTCGCTGCATTATGCGTAAAAGATGTTCCGCCACAGGAATCCATGACCAGCATGTTTGTCGGGCCAAACCAATCCACCACTGCGTCTACTGAACTGCTGAACCCAGTATTGGGGCCTAATTTGCCTTCCAAATCGACCGTTGCCGAACCAATTGTGAACTGTTTCACAAATCGGGAAGTGCCTGCAATAGCGGCTAGATTTCCTCCCGAGGAGCTTCCTGTAATTCCTACAAATGTGGTATCCAACTGATATTTTGACGCATTGGCTCGGATAAATCGAATGGCCGCCTTGATGTCGTTCACTTGAGCCGGGAATTTGGCATCCATACTGGAGCGGTGGTTTGGTGTCACAACTGCAAAGCCTGCATTCAGCAACGTTTTCCCTAATGAATTCAAATCGGCACCTTTCATGTTGTTTGCCATCCATGCACTTCCATAAATCGAAAGGACGACCGGATAGGATGCTTTTGGAGTATTCGGCAAATAGATGTCCAAATTGTGGTATTTCAGGGTATCACCCGCATAATTCAAATCTTTCCAACTTTTTGAATACATCTGCCCGAAGCATTGGATGGAAACCAATGCAAGAACGAATAAAGTAATGTGTTTCATATTATAACGTTTCTTCAATGGTACTGCCTGACTGAATGGAATCAAAATTCTGCGGAACCAATGCACCCTTGGTTTGGGAATGTCCGGCAACGCAAATTAGCCAAAGAAGGCTTAAGAGTGAAAGTAATCTTTTCATAGTATGATTGGTTCGTATTTCTGGTGGTAAAGATAGGCTACAGTTTTGAGTCAACTTTTAGAAATGGATAGAAGTCCTATAAGAATAGATACCTGCTTCAGAACATTTCCAATAAAAAAGCAGAGCCTCTTGAAAGAAGCCCTGCTTGTTCTGTTTATCCAATAAACGATGGAACGTAGGTGAGCAATTTTTTTTTAATTATTCCAGTAATTTTCGAATGCTTTCTTCATCTGAATTCTCTGAATAATAGATAATGAATTCCTTAGGTGACATTCCAAAGAAGTCATGGAAATTATAGGAGAAATACGAATGGCTGGAAAATCCGACTTTATAGGCCACTTCAGAAATATTGACCTTATTGTTCACCAATAAATAGGCGGCCTGTTTCAGTCGAATGGATTTGATGAGGCTGCTGGGTGACATACCCAGAATTTCCTTCAGTTTACGGTTTAGATGAACCCTGCTGAATCCAACATCCTTGCTGAGTTCCTCAACACTCATGTCGCTGTCCTCCAGATGCTCCTTGATGTAATCGATTACTTTTTTAACCAACTTGTCATCGGCTGAATCTATGGCAATGGCATCGTAGTTGTATCCCATGTCCGTCCGGTGAATCTTGTTCTTGATTTTTTCACGAACCCGAATTGCCTGACCGATAGCGCCTTTCAACATTAGAATATTGAAAGGTTTGGTCAGAAACCGATCGGCATGCAATTCCATGCTTTCCATCTGTAATTTTTCAGAGCCTTCTGAAGTCAAAAGGATGACAGGGATGGAGTCCGTTTCCGGGTTGCTTTTAATTCGCTGACAAAGTTCCAACCCGTTCCCATCCGGCATCAGATAGTCGGTAACCACAACATCCGGATGAACACTTAAAAGTTGCTTCCATGCTTTATTTCCACTGTTGCTTGTCAAAATGTTGTAATCAAAAAGTTCTTTTTTCAGATAACGGCAGAAATCTTCATCATCATCCACAATCAGGATGGTGTTTTTATTTTTTGGCTCTTTTTCTTCGGGTTCCTGTTCGAAAGAAGTCGTATCAATGAAATCTTTGTCGGAAATGGCATCATAATTCAAGTCATCCTTATGTTCCGAATCTTTATCGTGTAATCGTGGGGTCAGTTCTAAATCTGACAAGTGAGCATTTCCCAAAGGTATTCTTACGGTGAATTCAACACCCTCATTTCCAATGTTATTAGCCTCAATGGAGCCGTGATGAAGCAATACTAGTTCATGAGTAAGATGCAATCCGATACCCGTTCCGGATGCGTCATGTGGCGTATTTCCCTGATAAAACCGCTCGAAAATATGTTTCAAGTCATTCTCGTCAATGGTTGATCCGGTATTGAATATTTTTATTTCTGCAAATTCACTGACTAAGGGGTCTTTAATTTCACCCTTGTTGGCGACGTCATTGATACGAATCAGAATTTTACCAGAAATGGGGGTGAATTTGAAGGCATTGGACAAAATGTTGTAAATGATTTTGTCGAAATTGTTACCATCGATCCAGACGTTCAAATGATCACTTTCACTGGATTCCATCGTAAAACTGATTTGTTTGACGGTAGCCAGATTTTTAAAGGAAAGCATGATGCCTTTGATGACACCAATCAAGTCATATTCCCCAAAATGGAGATTCAATTGTCTATTGTCCAGTTTTCGGATATCCAATAATTGGTTTATTGTTTTTAGAATTCGCATGGAATTTCGGTACATGAGATTGTACATTTCCGTGGTTTCAAGGTCGGAAACAGAGTTCATCAGCTTCTTTAGTGGCGAAACAACGAGCGTCAATGGAGTTCTGATTTCATGTGCGATACTTGTGAACAATCGGAGTTTATCCTCTTTGACTTGTTCATTATACTGAGCCATTTCCAATATTCTTCGTTGTTCTTGCTTATTCAAATAGAATCTATAGGAAAAATACAAAATCACAACGATCAACATTAAATACAAAATTCGAGCAAGTATGCTTGAGTACCAAGGATTTGATATAATTACCCGGATACTACGGGTAGTCACATCATTGCTTTCTTCATTGAAATACCCTTTGACTTCCAGCGTATATCTGCCAGGAGGAAGACTTGCATAGGTAACTTTCGCGTTGGAAGCATCTGTGTAATGCCAGTTGTTGTCGTATCCGGTCAGTCGGTAGGAGTAATTTACCTTCTGCGGACTGGCATATTCTTGAGCAGAAAAGTACATGGTGAATGAATTGTCCTTGTAACTTAATCTTAGTCGTTTTGCTTTTGTGAGAGAAGCATCCAGGACATTCTTGGACTTGTCATTGATATTAAAATCAATAAATTTATTATTGATGCTTAACTCTGTAAAAAAGATGGGTTGAATATGATATTGCTGTTCATTCACTTGCATAGGGTCCACTTTAACGACACCATTGTCACCACCAAACAGCAGCGTTCCGAAATTGTCTTTGTACACTGAGCCATACCTGAATTCACCGATATGGAATCCGTCAAAAGAACTGTAAGTACGGATGTGATTATTCTTCAAGTTTAACCTGGACAAATTTTTAGGTGTGGTAAACCATAGCGATTGGTCTTTTCCAAATGTCATCGACATGATGTTGTTTGAACCCAGGTTCTTACCAAGATCGACAAGAGTTGCTTTGTTTTTTCTCATGTCGTATTCAACCATGCCTGAACTCGTTCCTATATACAACTTGTTATCAACTTCTTCATAGCAATTGGTCGGGAAATAACTTCCGATACCTATATCGACATTCAGAACACGACCATGGTCTACATCGTAATAAAAAGTGCCTTCCGAAGTTCCAACCCATAATCTACCAGTTGTATCCAGATGCAACGCTCGAACCCATTTGTTAATTTGGGCATTGACATGTCTTAGTTCACCAGTAGTCAAATTAATGATATCGAAGCAGCCACCGTTGGTCCCAACATACAGATAATTCCGTAATGCATCGTATTCCAAGCACATGACCTTATTGTTGGATAGTTGTTTTGATAGGTCTGGCTGTGAGAATGCTCCTCCCTTTGAACAAAAAAGTCCCTTGCCATAACTGCCTGCCCAAACGGTTCCGCTTTTATCTGTTGTCAGGCAAATAATGGAATGGCAAGTCAAACCGTCATTGAATTCGTGTTGGTTTTTCAGATTGTTTCCTTCTGCCATAAATACGCCACCGCCATCGGTCGCAATCCAGAGATTCTCATGATTATCTTTCGTAAATGCTGATACACAGGCACTGTTGGCGCCTGATTTATCTTTAGACATGATGTGATATTCAAAGCCTGAAATGGATTTCGGTACAATGAACAATCCTTTTTGATACAATCCCATCCATAGGTTGCCCACATTGTCTTCTAAAAGCGCGTGGACTTTACTATGCCCAAGGTCAACAATATTGTTGTTGTGAACATTAAAACTCTCCGTAGTTTCTGTTTCCCTATTAAAAATCCAAACACCTCTATTCTCTGAACCTAATAAAATGGTACCGTCTTTTTTTACCAACATGGATTGCACATTCATTGTCAGGAGATTGGGGTCCATCGGTTTTCGGATGCATTTTTTTGCAGCATCGTAGATGTAAATACCTTTGGCGGATGAACCAATCAGCATATTTCCTGTAGGTGTATCAAATTCAAAACATGACAAAAGATCGGTTGAAAGTTCTTTCTGGATAGCATCATCTATCAAGGGTGTAATCCTCTTCATCGATTTCAGGTCGATGATGCGAAAACCATTGTGGTATGTAAAGGCCCAAAGCCAACCACGGTTATCGATAATCATTTGCCCGATAAACAAAGTCCCTAACAACTGAGTGAGACGAGTTGACAATTTGATATCTAACCTATCGGTCTTCGAATCAACCACATAAAGTCCGTGGCCGCTGGTACTAACCAAAATCCTATTGTTTCTTTGATCACCGACGATACTTGAAATGGCAAATCCTCTGCCAGGTGTTTCAAGGTCAGAAAGTTTAATAAGCTGAAATTCATTCTTTTCAGTATTGTATCGGTTCAATCCTTTTCCAGTTCCAACCCATAGTATTTTGTTGGAATCCATGAAGATATTTGTAATGTCGTTGTTGGTGATTGAAAAAGGATTTTCATCCTGATGCAAGAAATTCTGAATATGATCACCGATGAGCCGGTCCAATCCGTTCTCTCCGCCAACCCATATGAAACCATCATGATCTTGATATACATATTTTATTCTGCTGCTAGAAAGACCTTGATCGGTCATGTATAGCCTGGAATTCTGAGAATAAGCAGCATTAATGGTGCTGAGTAAAAGGAATAAAAGAACGGAGATGTTCTTTATTTTAATCGTCATAGTGTTTAGATTGAATGGAAACGATGTAAAAATACAACTATAATCCAAAAAATGGATGACATAAAAGAGTATTCGATTAAAATGAATCGAATAGGTTCAAAACCAAAGGAGGCATAAGCACTGCCTTTTTATTTGATGTTCAGCTAACAGTTGAATAGGATGTTGTATTGTTGGATGCAACAAGGGTATTAGAGTATCAAATTGAATAAAGGGGCTCGCTAAGCAGATAAAATAGGGTTATTGTATCAAAACCTACAATTTTTGATTGCTTGATGTGCCCATTTCGAAAGGATGTATTCTAATACTGCAAATGATTCTGCCATATGGTTATTAAGTTTGTAAAAAAAAAGATATGAATGAATTGTTTTCGATCAGGGAAAAAGTTATAGTCATCACGGGTGGAACCGGAGTGTTGGGAAGCTGTATCGCAAAATACCTGGCTGCACAAGGTGCACTTATTGTCGTGCTTGGCCGACGTTCTGATGCAGGAAAAGAAATTGTATCACAAATCAAGGAAGAAGACGGGGAAGCCATATTTTTAAAAACAGATGTATTGAATGTTGAAACCCTACATGAAAATCTGCAAGACATTCTGTTGGAATATGGACGTGTTGACGCATTGATAAATGCTGCTGGTGGAAATATGCCTGGAGCAACCATAGCACCCGATGCAACCTTTTTCGATCTGCAACCCGAAGCATTTAGAACGGTGTTGGATTTGAATCTTACCGGCACCTTACTACCAACTCAAGTTTTTTTAAAACCCATGGTCAAGCAGGGTATGGGTTCCATCATTAATTTTTCGTCCATGGCAGCGTTCCGTCCAATGTCCCGTGTTTGCGGATATGGAGCAGCAAAAGCTGGAATAGCCAATTTCACAGCATACATGGCCCATGAACTGGCTAGTAAATTCGGAGAAAAGATCCGAGTGAATGCCATCGCTCCAGGGTTTTTCCTGACCGAACAAAATCGATTTCTTTTGACCGAAGAAAACGGCGGTTTTACCAAACGTGGACAGGATGTGATTCGTCAGACCCCTTTCGGACGATTCGGTAAACCGCAGGAACTTTGCGGAACCATACAATACCTCCTAAGCGATGCATCCAGTTTTGTTACTGGAACTGTCGCTGTCGTTGATGGAGGGTTCAACACCTTTGCCATGTAGCCCTAAATTTGAAATCCTATTGTTGCTCCCGAACCAATAATCCATTCATGAAAAAAGTTTTTTTTGTTCTGACAATCATTTTTTTACAGTCGCATCTATTTCAATCTTCTGCAACCTCAACCTCCTTTACGACCTATACTAATCCCATCATTCCAGGTGATCATCCGGATCCTACCTTGACCCGTGTCGGAAAAGATTTTTATACAGCGGGTTCGTCATTCAATCCAACGCCCATTATCTATCATTCAACCGACTTGGTTCACTGGGAGGCCATTGCACAACCAGTCAAAGCTTCATGGCAAAATTACGGAGATCGCCCAAGCGGAGGCTGTTGGGGAGGACACTTGGTTCAATATGAAGGTAAATACTGGTATTTCTTCTCCAAGGGCTCCATGTATTACGTTCAAGCCCCCGACCCGAAAGGGCCATGGAGCGATCCCATCCGACTGGCTGACCCCAAGACACTACCTTATTCGATGGGTTATGACAATTCCGTATTTGTCGATGACGATGGCAAGTGGTACCTGGTTGTAAAAAACGGTCAAGCAAATAATGGCATTGTCGAACTGGGTAAGGATGGCCAGCCAACAGGCTTGGTTCATGACTTGAATTGGTTGAATCCTCGGCCGAAATATCCTTTCAGTTGGGCTGAAGGCCCAGTCATGTGGAAACATGAAGGGTATTACTACTATTCGTTTGCAAAAAATGTAACCGGTGGCCAGTGGGTAATGAGGACTCAGCACTTGACAGCCGATTCAGCCTCTTGGGAAATGCAAGGAGCCTTCTTCAATGAGAACGACCCGCTTAAACGTCAGGCCATTTTCAGAACTCCAAACCACAGCTCGCCCGTTGTTCGACTTGAAGACGGTACCTCATGGACGATTTCGCAGAGTTATGCCGAAAATGAATGGAGAGGTCATGCCCGTCAGGGCTTGTTGACTGAAGTTCATTATAAAGACGGAAAGCCCGAATCGGATTATCCCGTAAACAGGGTTTATGAAGCTCCAAAACTGCCTAGTAACGGAATACCTTGGATGGTTGCCAAATCAGACTTCTTCGATTCGGATAAACTGAATCCTGAATGGTCTTTCCTCGGTTATACGCCCGATAGCGCCAGCTCATTAAGTGAAAGAAAGGGTTGGTTGCGCTTATCTCCCAAAAAGGTCAAAGCCAATACAATAATCAAGATTGAGGGTGAAAAAACGTATGCCTTGATTACGCGTGTGGACGTAAAATCGAAGAATAAGGATTCTGAAGCTGGTCTGCAAGTGTTGCGCAGTGATGAATTGCGTTGGGTTCGCTTGTATTGTACGGCCAATGTTGATGGTAATGCTAAAATTTGTTTTTCAGACAGCATCAATAACTACCAGGTAGACCGACCAAACAATGAGCCTATTTGGCTGAAAATAGTACGGATCAATCACATGCTCTTTGGATATTTCAGTTTAGATGGAAAAAACTGGAATCAAGTCGGTCAAAGTATCAATACCAAATTCATGGATGATATGGCTGCCAATTGGATTGGCACTCGCATTGGGCTTTACGTTAAAAAACAACCGGCATATTTTGATCTATTTATGTATCGTGACGCCTATACACCCGTATTGGCAGGTTGGCCGGCCAATCAGTTTGGTACCTCAACGTCCTCAACAACAGAAGAATCCATACTTGAAGACATTCATAATAATGATTGGTCCATGTATGCCGGAGTTGAATTCGGTGGAAATGGCGACTTCCCACGAAAGGCAGATAAAATTCAGTTGCTTGCCTCCAGTGCAACTACTGGAGGAATCGTTGAAATATGGTTGGATGCCATCGATACAGGAACAAAAATTGCAGAATGCAAGATAACCAACACTGGTGATTGGAATAAATATCGTATTTTTAACTGTCCAATCAAAAAGGTTACTGGAAGACACGATGTTTATTTACAGTTCAGAGGTAATAAAGATCAACTGTTCAAATTGAAATCATTGGTTTTTACCGAAAAGAACAAGCTAAATAAGTAAGTCTAATGACATGTCAACAAAAAGAATGGTCTTCTTACTGTGTTGTGGATTTATAGTAACTTCAACCCTCCATATTTTCGCCGCCAAACCGAATAGGGATTTCCTACGCGAGCATATTTCAATCAATGATGGTTGGAAATTCTTTCGGTATGATGGGAGCGATAAACCCGACCATCTTGTGTATGATATTCGTCCTGAAGTCACTGATTCCAGAGATGATAAACCTGCTGATGCCATGTCGACCGATCCGGATTTCAAAACGTCCGGTAATGGCGTACTGAAAGCATGGATATTACCTTCCGGAAATGAATTCATGGCCGACGCAAGGAAGCGATATGTAAGGCCTTCTGGCAATCCAGGAGAAAATTTTCCCTTTGTTCGCTCCGATTTTAAGGATGATGGTTGGGAAAGCATCAACCTGCCTCATGATTGGGCCATAAAAGGTCCTTTCTATGTCGGAGAAAATGTACCTGTCGGTGGCGGAATGGGCAGACTTCCGGTACAAGGTGTGGCCTGGTATCGCAGAAAGCTTGAAATTCCAGCTTCAGATGCCGGAAAAAGTATTTTTTTAGAAGTCGATGGCGCCATGTCCTATGCCATGGTTTGGCTGAATGGTAAATTGGTCGGTGGTTGGCCCTACGGCTATACTTCCTGGCGGTTGGATCTTACTCCTTATATGAAACCTGGTGGGGAAAATCAATTGGCCATCCGCATCGATAATCCGGCCAATTCCTCCCGATGGTATCCTGGTGCTGGAATATATCGAAACGTTTGGTTAAGCAAAATCGGGTCGTTGAGGGTAAAACATTGGGGTTCCAAGGTCCATTTCGATGCCGTATCCAAACAAAACGCAACGGTTGTACTGGACCTGTTTTTGGAAAATACCGAACGAAAAAGCAAAACGATTTCCGTCCGCACCGATTTCTTTGCAATTGATTCCAATGATTGTGCCACGGGGGCTCGTGTTGCCAGTTCCAATGAAATGAAACTACGTTTAAATGGTCATTCATCCGATACGGTAACAACCTCAGTTTCCATTCGGAACCCTAAATTATGGGGGCCATATCCCACCCAATCTCCAAACAGATATTTGGCAGTCACGACTTTAACATCAGGTGGAAAGACCGTGGACCGTTATGAGACCATCTTTGGAATCCGAGAAGTTCGTTTTGACCCCGAAAAAGGCCTTTTTGTAAATGGAGAAAAAATTGTCATCAAAGGAGTCAATCAACATCACGACTTGGGTTCGCTTGGTGCTGCATACAATTTGCGGGCCACCCAGCGCCAACTTGAACTGTTGCGAGAAATGGGATGCAATGCCATTCGTATGTCTCATAACCCTCCATCACCGGAACTGCTCGATTTAACCGATCGAATGGGCTTTCTGGTCATTGACGAAATCTTTGATTGTTGGCAGCGGAAAAAGACACCCCTCGATTTTCACTTGATTTTCGACGATTGGTTTGAACAGGATTTGCGTGCCATGATTCGCAGAGACTGGAATCATCCATCCGTCATCCTGTGGAGTTTCGGAAACGAAGTCGGTGAGCAGTATACGGGAGAAGAGGGTGCAACGTTGGCTAAAAAACTGTATGCTATTGTAAAAGAGGAGGATACAACCAGACCGACCACGTTGGCCATGAATTATGCCAAACCAAACATGCCCTTACCCGGCGTGCCCGATGTCATCGGTTTGAATTATCAAGGTGAAGGAATTCGTTACGACGGGCCCTATGCCAACTTGAAAGGAATTTCAACACCACCCTTGTTCCCTGAATTCCACGCACGATTTCCCGATAAAGTCATCCTTAGCACGGAAAATGCTTCAGCCTTGAGCAGCAGAGGCGAGTACATGTTTCCTGTCTATCCTGGCATCAGCGCACCAATTAGAAACGGACAGGGTGGGAATTCCGAAACACACCAAGTCAGTTCCTACGAACTGTATTCGGTCGATTTTGGTTCTTCTGCCGACAAAGTATTTGCCACACTTGATAAGCACCCGTACGTTGCCGGTGGTTTTGTGTGGACAGGTTGGGATTACATAGGTGAACCCACACCATATTATACATCACGTAGTTCCTATTCTGGCGTCATCGATTTGGCCGGATTTAAAAAAGACCGCTTTTATCTGTATCAGTCGTATTGGCGTCCTGATTTTCCAATGGCGCACATCTTGCCCCATTGGACCTGGCCCGACCGTGTTGGTCAAGTAACACCGGTACATGTCATGACTTCCAGCGATGAGGCCGAATTGTTCTTGAACGGCAAATCCTTGGGAAGAAAACAAAAAGAGCCTTACGAATACCGTCTGAGGTGGGATTCGGTATGCTACGAACCAGGTCAACTAAAAGTGATCACCTATAAAAAGGGTCAGGTTTGGGCCATGGATAGTGTGAACACTGCCGGCGTTCCGCAAAAACTCGAACTTACCGCCGATCGTGCAGTTTTGAAAGCAGACGGTAGCGACCTCGCATTCATAACCCTGCGAGTCACTGATAAAGCGGGTGTAACCATTCCCTCTGCCAAAAATACCATTTCTTTCCGTTTGGAGGGTAGTGGCGAAATTGTTGCAACGGATAATGGCGATCCCAGTGATATGACTGCATTTCCTTCGACAGATCGTAAAGCATTCAACGGTTATTGCTTGTTGATTGTCCGGACAAAGAAGGGAGAATCCGGGAAAATTCGCGTTATGGCTTCAACAGAAGGAATAACTGGAAGTGAACTTAACCTCCAATCAATCAAATAATACCCTCAATATAATGAATACCATTTTCCGAGATTTCATTCATGTTTTTTCAACGTGCAGTTTGGTTCTTGTAGTGAGTCTTATCGGCACTCAAAATCTATTGGCCAACAATGGGAACGATCTTTGGTTGTCTAACCATTTATCAAAACAAGTAACGGTAATTGGCTCGTTGAAGACACCCATGTTGCAGCTAGCGGCCAAGGAATTGAAGAATGGTTGGCAAGGTCGTGATGGAGCAACCGTCCTTTTCACGATCAAAAAAGACAAATCCATAAAATTGGACGGTTTTCGATTGGATTCAAACCGTATCCAGTCCAATTCAGAGCTTGGAATATTGTATGGCGTTTATGACCTGTTGCGCAGGCAACAAACGAGTCAACCAATTGGTAGCATAGTCAGCAACCCCTCTTACGAACTACGAATCCTGAATCATTGGGATAATTCGGATGGCTCTGTTGAACGCGGATACGCAGGTCGTTCCATTTTCTGGAGAGGTGGCGGAACGCAATTATCAGTGACAGAAGGCGATCGTTTGCTTTGGCAAAAATATGCCCGGGCGAATGCTTCCATCGGCATCAACGGTTCCGTACTCAATAATGTCAATGCCAATCCACAAGCACTTAGCATAGAATTCCTTCAACGAACCTGTGCCATCGCCAAGGAACTCCGTCCTTACGGTATCAAGGTCTATCTAAGCATCAATTTTTCATCTCCTGCCGAATTGGGAAAGCTGAAATCATCGGATCCGTTGAATCCCGAGGTGATAAACTGGTGGAAATCAAAAGTGAAAGAAGTCTATCAACTGATACCCGATTTCGGCGGCTTTTTAGTCAAAGCGAACAGTGAAGGTTTACCAGGACCACAAGATTTTGGCAGAACTCATGCCGATGGTGCCAATATGTTGGCAGACGCACTCAAGCCGTATGGAGGCATTGTCATGTGGCGTGCTTTCGTTTATAGCCCATCTGACAAGGACAGAGCCAAACAAGCATACAATGAATTTGTTCCATTGGACGGAATGTTCAGGGACAATGTCATCATTCAAGTTAAAAATGGACCCATCGATTTTCAGCCACGGGAACCATTCAGCCCATTATTCGGGGCACTGAAGAAAACCTCCATCATGCCAGAATTTCAAATTACGCAGGAGTACCTAGGCCATTCCTTACAACTGGTTTTTTTAGCTCCCTTGTGGGAGGAATGCCTACAGAGCGATACCCATCAGGAGGGCGATGGCAGCACGGTTGCCAAATGCACGGACGGAAGTCTGTTCAGTCAGAAACATACGGCCATAGCCGGTGTTGCCAATATTGGTCTTGATGCCGATTGGTGCGGCAATGCCTTTGCACAGTCCAACTGGTACGCATTCGGCAGACTGGCTTGGGACAACAACCTGAAAAGCGAACAAATTGCTCTGGAATGGCTTCAGCAAACCTTTACCCCCGATCAAGCCATTACAAAAAAAATAACTCCAAAAAATTGGCAGGATGCATTTCTGACACCCGTTTGCCAAATGATGCTTCAATCACGAGAAACTGCCGTGAACTATTCCATGCCCTTGGGTTTGCATCATATTTTTGCTGGAAATCATCATTATGGCCCAGGCCCCTGGTATGCACCTCGTGGTCTACGAAAGGACTGGACGCCACCTTACTACCATCAAGCCGATTCACTTGGCATTGGCTTTGACCGAACCAGTAAGGGTAGCAATGCCGTATCGCAATATCACGAACCTCTTAATGCGATGTTCGAAAATGTGGAAAGTTGTCCTGAAAACCTTTTGCTTTGGTTTCATCATGTCCCTTGGACCTACCGAATGAAGAGCGGAAATAGCTTATGGGATGAGCTTTGTATCAAATACAAT
>Ga0302205_10000454_pt1 | contig 17117 bp, 8 predicted proteins | sample II_Fen_E1_3_FD_194582 | JGI IMG/M metagenome (GOLD analysis project Ga0302205, IMG submission 194582) | Peat permafrost microbial communities from Stordalen Mire near Abisko, Sweden - II_Fen_E1_3 | ecosystem: Environmental > Terrestrial > Soil > Wetlands > Permafrost | place: Sweden: Abisko...
TTGAATCAACCTTATACACCTCTTCTATACCAAGATTTACAGGTGATGCTTCTTTCAGTGATCTGCAATATGTTTGCAGTAATCCAGAAACGGTTAATGATTATATACTTAAATTTCAAAATGCTGAAAGCACAAACCCAAGTTTGGAAAACGTTAATTATTTGCCTGAAATTTCAAATGATATTGTTTCGGGAACAGTAAAAAGACTAAGCGATCAGTTATCTGCTACTAATAAAAGAATTTACATCTCTTTTGTTGATTCAATATGTTGGATTAGTCGCAGTAGAACAGATGGTTCAGGACGATTTGTAGCAGCTTTGCCAGTTGACTATCAAGGAAGTAATTTAATTGTTACAGTAAAAGATACAACCGATAATTATATAGTGAAATTAGATGACGAATTCTATCCTGATTTTTTAAAATTAACCAAAGAACACTACTATCCCGATCCATCTCTTAAAAAAATCATAGAATCAAGAATGATCAATCTTCAAGTAAACGATGCTTATTCCGAACTTCATAAAAATACAAAACCACCGCGCCCTACTCTAAGATTTTATGGGTACCCTGACTCTGAACATAAGTTTAAAAAATATTTAGTACCCAATCTCGAAGAATTTATTTCAGAGATAGAGCAAAAAGCAACGATAGTAAGAAAAGAAAAAAAAGTGAATATCAGAGTCATTAATAAAACTGGGCGTAATATTATTGGTGATAATCCACTTATAATTTTCGATGGAATACCTTTGTTAAATGCTGATAAAATAGTTTCTATTCCATCTGATAAATTAGAATCAATACGAATTGTTTCCAATAAATTCTTCTTTGGGTCAGAGGTTTTTGATGGTATCGTTGATATAACATCAAATACAAAGTCTTTTGATTTGGTTGATATGGATAAAAATTCAATGAGAGTTCTGTTCTGCCCTATAATCACAGCAAAAGACAATTACATGCAACAAAATTCTTATTTTCCAAGGTATATATCAGATATTTACTTTGAAAAAATTAATTCGGTGTCTGGTAGCGCAAACATTGCAATAAATTTACCTCAAAATACAGGAAATTATTCTCTCTCGGTATTTGGATACACAAAAAATGGTGAGTGTGGAAGTGTATTAGAACCAAATGCTTTAGTAATCGGCCGCTAAAATTTCAGGATGATTCAAAGGTATAATTAAATAATATTCTTGTTATTAAGATGTAATTTATTTGAATTCATAGTTTCATTTCGCTTATGCAAAGTTTGTATGAAATGATATGGTGCGAGTCTGATATTTCATTTTAGTTTTCAAAGCCGATGGTATTTTACATTCCTTTCAGGGACTGTGGTGCGGAAAATACATTTGAAAACACTCCTGATTCTTGGAAAACCAGAACGAGCTACCCGACTGTTGGGTTTCCATAAAGGCCTAAAGTTACAACTGAATCGTAATATATTTTTTTAAAATGCGACATTATTTAATTTCTATTACTTCTTATGTGTAGACGGTAAATTAGAGTTTGTGGTTATAAAGAGCAATAATTCGGATACTTTCTAAATATTTATTTAGTAATTGTGTCTTGAATTATAAATAAAATATCTATTATCGAAAGTGGAAAATAAATGAGTATACTAGTTTTGCATTCTACTAACAGAAATTAGTTATCCTTATGGATTTGCTTTTGAATTAATAAGGATTCCGAGATTTTGTTTTGTTGAGGCATTCCCTATTTGTGGAACTGCAAGTGACAAGAAAATTTGTTTTATAACGATTAGTCATACTTAGTGTATTCCAAGCTGAGTGTTGTGTTAATCAATATTGTTAACCCCCAAAATAATCATCTTATGAAGAGAGAAATAGACGATAGTTGATTGCTTTTTATTATTGTTGGATTATTCGAATAATTAGTATTAAAAAAGATTTTTTTATTGCTGATTGTAAAGAAAATAATTTCAATAGGTTTTATTCTAAATTGAAATAAATCAATATAATAAGTTAATCAATAATATAATGGAAAAATATAGTTTCATCAAAAAGAAATTGAAGCTGACAAGTATATTGCTCCTATCATTGCTTTTCTTGAGCTCATCACTTGTCGCTCAGAATAAGCGTGTAATTAAAGGACATGTTGTAGATGAAAAGAACCAACCTTTAATTGGAGCAACTGTATTAGTAAAGGGTCTTACAGCTACAGCTACAATAACTGATCTTGACGGACAATTTTCGCTCATGATCCCAGCAGATAAACACACACTTGTGGTATCATATGTGAGTTTTGATACTCAAGAAATAAATATTTCGGGAAAAAACTTTACTACGGTAACGTTGAAAGAGAATAACGTCAATTTGAGTGACGTGGTGGTGGTTGGTTACGGACAACAGAAAAAAGCAAGTGTAGTAGGGGCTATCACTCAAACAAAAGGAGAAGTACTTGAAAGAGCCGGAGGTGTTTCAGACATAGGTTCTGCGTTAACAGGTACTTTGCCAGGTGTCATTACCGTATCAACAACCGGCTCTCCCGGAAGTGAGACACCAAAAATTTATATTCGTGGTGCGAGTACCTGGAATAATACTGATCCTTTGGTATTGGTAGATGGTATTGAACGCGCAATGAATAGCGTTGATATCAGTTCTGTAGAAAATATATCCGTTTTAAAAGATGCATCTGCGACGGCAGTGTACGGGGTAAAAGGAGCCAATGGCGTTATCCTTATTACCACCAAACGTGGTAAGGAGGGTAAGCCCGAGATTCGCGTTACTGTCAATACAACAGTGAAGATGCCTTCTAAGTTAGCATCCAAGTATGATTCGTATGATGCGCTGCGTATACGTGATTTGTCAATAGAAAGTGAACTCGGTCTTTATCCTACTGCCTCTTGGGCTAAATATACACCTTATTCTGAACTAAACAAATACCGTAATCCTACCAGCCTGGCAGAGTCAGAACAATATCCAAATGTTGATTGGCAGGGTGCATTGGTAAAGAAATCTACCATTGATCACAATGCAAGTGTAAATATATCAGGAGGTACCTCGTCGGTGAAATATTTTACTTCGGTAGATTATCTGGACGAATCTGATATCATGAAACATTATGATAATGGTAAATCATACGACCCCGGATATGGTTATCAACGATTGAATGTCCGAAGCAATTTAGACATTAGCTTAACTAAAACCACTCTTTTGTCGGTTAACTTAGCCGGTTCTTACGGTGTAAAACAAGATGCATACGGACAGGATGCATGGGAATACCGTATCTGGTCAAGTGTCTATAGTGATCCCCCCGACATTTATCTTCCTAGTTATTCAAACGGCTCATGGGGTTACTATCCCGTAAATCCGGTAGCAACCGTTAACTCGGCACAAACGTTGGCAAACAATGGTGCGAGAAAAACGACTACTAAACAGATCAACACAGACTATACATTGAAACAGGATTTGGGTATGATCTTAGCTGGATTGTCAGCAAAGGCTACTCTTTCTTATGACAATACTTTTGTTACTCAAGGTGGTATTTATGATAATGGAAATGTACAACAAACATATATTGATCCTGTTACGGGTGCAGTAACTAATAGCCAGTTTTTGGGAACAAATCAATTTGATTGGGTACCGACTCATTGGACTACAAATGCTGATGCAGCAGCAAAAGATGCTTACAGTAATGATATGACATATCGTAAATTATATTATCAATTACAGTTAAATTATGCTCAAAAATTTGGTAAACATGATGTGACAGCTATGGGATTATTCAGCCGTGATAATTATGCAACAGGCAATGATTACCCCTATTTACGTGAAGATTGGGTTGGTCGTGCCACCTATAATTATGCATCCAGATATTTTGCTGAAGTCAATGGAGCATATAACGGATCAGAAAAATTCAGCACTACTCACCGTTTTGCGTTCTTTCCCTCTGCTGCATTGGGATGGATGCTTACTGAAGAACAATTTATGAAAGAAATTAAGTTCTTGGATATGCTGAAAGTACGTGCTTCATGGGGACAAGTGGGAAGTGATAATATAACCGGGTATAGTCGTTGGCTTTATTTAACGCAATGGGGGTATGGTAACAATGCTGCTTTGTCAACTACCGGAGGCTCCAGTCCATATACACAGTGGTATGTAAAAGCTTTAGGCAATGAAGATCTTCATTGGGAAAAAGTAACAAAGAAAAATCTGGGTGTTGACTATGCCTTTCTTGGTGGCTTATTTACAGGTAGCGTGGATTTCTTTAATGATTATCGAACCGATATTCTTTTGGATGGAAGTTCTCAGGCAATACCTTCTTACTTTGGAACTACAGCTCCTGTAATCAATGTGGGTAAAGTTAAGGATCATGGATACGAATTAACCATACGTGTAAATAAACAGTTAAATAAAAATTTTCGCGTATGGGGAGATTTTAGCATGACACATACTGTGAACAAAGTTATTGACGCCAATGATGCTCAATTGTTAGATGATTATCGGAAGAAAGCTGGAAAAGCATTAAGCCAGAATTATTCATACGTAACCAAGGGTTACTATAGTACATGGGATCAGGTTTATGGCAGTACGCAGTTGAATACAAATAATGCAGAAAAATTGCCAGGTAACTTAAACATAGTAGACTATAACGGTGATGGTGTCATCAATGATAAAGATAAAGTTCCTTATGGGTATCCTGAGATGCCTCAAAATACTTATAACACAACAATAGGTTTCGAATGGAAAGCTCTTAGTGTGATGGTTCAGTTTTATGGTGTGAACGACTGTAACCGTTATTTTGAACTGGGAAGCTTTGGAGGTAATTTGGATAATGTGTATAAGCAAGGCTCTTACTGGTCAAGAACTAATATGACTGCTGATGTTCCTTTGCCACGATGGGATTCACATATGGACTTTTATACCGGGTCAACTCTTTATTTATATGATGGGTCATACCTTCGCTTAAAGAATGTGGAAATTGCTTATACTTTTAAGGAACGTTGGATTAAAAGTGCCGGTATTAATTCGCTTCGTGTTTATTTGAATGGTGATAATTTGGCTTTGTGGACTAAGTTACCCGATGATCGGGAAGTGAATTTGGGAAACTCAACCGCATATCCTACAGTTAAACGCGTTAATTTAGGTTTTAATATAACTTTTTAAAAGAATAGATATATGAAAAAGTATATATATATAATGGGAGGGGTTTTAGTCTTTTTGCTTGCAATAGGGCTTAACTCATGTAAAAGTTATCTGGATGAAGCTCCTGAAGCATCAGTTTCTTCTACAGCAGCTTTTTTGAATTTTACTAATTTTCAGGGCTTTACGGAGGAATTGTATGGCTGTGTTCCCGATTATACTGATGCAACTTGGGGAGACTCCTGGATGATGGGTGATGAAACTGTTGGTGCAGCTGGTGGGTCATATACAAATGATCATTTTGACAAAGGAGATTATTGGGGATGGCAAGAAGGCTGGGTTCCATCCTGGTTGTATATTGATGGTAAAGTTAATACTGCAGTGAGTGGTTTTCCTCCTTCAAAAGGACTATGGGGGAATGCATGGTATGGTATCCGTAAAGCTAATTTAGGGTTAGCCAATCTGGATAAAATGACTGGTACTGATGAAGAAAAAAGACTAATCAAAGGGCAGTTGATGTTTTTCCGCGGATGGTTTCATTTTGAACTGATGAGTTTCTTTGGAGGGCTTCCATATATAAATAAAGTGTTGGATGTTAGTAATAAATCGGATTTACGGTTACCCAGATTGAGTTATCAACAAACTGCTGATAGTGTTGCCAGAGACTTTAGGGCGGCGGCTGATCTGTTACCTGTTGATTGGGATAAAACTTCAACTGGTGCTTCAACTTCGGGTAAAAACCAACTTCGAATCAACAGACTTATGGCATTAGCTTATTTAGGTAAAGACTATTTGTATGCTGGTAGTCCTTTAATGAATAAAGAATCGACAGGTAATGCAGTTTTTAATATAGACTATTGTAAGAAATCAGCTGCTACATTTAAAGAGATGTTGCAATATGTGGACAATGGGGAAAGTTTTCATAAATTGGTACCTTTCAGTAAATATTCATCTTTGTTTTATTCTGCAGGGAGCAGTGTAACGCCAGGGTATCCCGAGGCTATTTTTATGAGTGAAGTTTATAGTGCCGGGTTTAATGGCTGTCCCTGGGGACCATGTGCTATATTTACCCCTGCATCAATAGGTGGTGGTAATGTATCACCAAATGCCCGATATGTGGAAAACTACGGTATGGCAAACGGCTTGCCAATTGACGATCCAGCATCGGGCTATGACCCTACTGACCCATGGTCGAATCGAGATACTCGTTTTTATAATGATATTGTGATTGATGACGATCAGGTAATTAGTGGTTCTGCTCCAGCTGATAAAGAAAAATTCCGCTATGCAGCGTTGTATACCGGAGGCGCTTGTCGCAGTGATGCACAGTGCAGCCGTACCGGTTATTTGTTGCGCAAGTTTACACCGATGACATGTAATGATATTGATGGGTACCCTAACTGGGGTAGCGGTAGTAATTACATGCATCTAGCCTATATGCGTTTGGCCGATGTCTATTTGATGTATGCCGAGGCTGTATTGCAAGGATATGGTTCGGCAACCAGTACTGGTCCGGACTATTTAACTCCAGAACAAGCAGTAAATCTAATTCGTGATCGTGCAACAGTTGGTCATGTTGCGGCACAATATGTTACAGACAAAGACAAATTTATGACCGAAATTATTCGTGAACGTGCTGTAGAACTTTCGTTTGAAGCAGACATACGTTTTAATGACTTACGTCGGTGGATGTTGTGGGAGAATAATAAATATCTGGAAAAGACAGCGGTTGATTTTAATCGTGGGGCGGAGAAAGGAAAAAATGGCAAGCCCAAACCAATCAATCTGACTGAAAGGGTGATTTTAACTCGTATCTTTACTGATAGAGCTTATTGGTTGCCTTTACCGACCAAAGATGTATATCTCTATCCATCATTTGGACAAAATCCGGGTTGGTAAAAGAGAGTTTTCCAAACTTAAAAAGAAAAAAAATGAAACTTATAAGAATAGGAATGATTTTATGCGGATTAAGCATCGGTTTCTTTTCGGAAGTTGCAGGGCAAACTACCGATATAAAAAAATCAATAATTTCCGGTAACGATTCTTTAGTGCATGTGGCTTATGGAACCGTTGCAAAGAAAGATGTGATTGGTGCTATTTCCGTTCTGAATCCATCAGAATATCTGGACAAAAATTATGGAACTAATGCGCTGGAAGGCATTGATGCATTAGTTGGAGGCAGTAATCTCTGGAATCAGGGAACTGCATTGGTTTTAATTGATGGTGTGCCAGGTGCAATCACCGATGTAATAACTACTGAAATAGATCAAATCACATATCTGAAAGGTGCAAATGCCATTGTGCTCTACGGAAATCGCGCTGCTAATGGTGTGATTTTGATTACGACAAAGCGAGGAAAAATTGGAGAGATAAAGAAAAACATACGTGTGAATGCGGGTGTTAATGTGGTGAAATCTTATCCTGATTATTTAGGATCGGCAGACTATATGACATATTTCAATCAAGCTTCTGCAAACGATGGATTGTCAGCAAAATATAATGCTGCTACAATTAGCAATTCTGCTTCGCATTCTAATCCATATCTTTACCCTGATGTGAATTATTATTCGTCGGATAATGTGCGTAAGTTGTATAATACATATTCTGCTAATGGTGAATTCTCCGGTGGTACTCAACGCGCGCGCTTTTATGCATTGGTTGGTTATCAAACTCAAAATTCACTGATAAACTTTGGTGAAGGCAAGAATGATAATACTTCACGTTTAAATGTCCGTGGTAATATCGATTTAAAGTTGAATGATGTTATTAGTACCTATGTTAATGTGTCTACTGTATTTAATAATAGTAGGGTGCCTCAGGGTGATTATTGGGCTAATTCAACAACTATGCATCCCGATTATTTTTCTCCGTTAATACCGGTCAATATGGTATCTGGCAATGCAACCACTATAGCAAACAGCAAAATTATTAATGGAGGCTATTTATTAGGTGGTACCCAGCAATACCTGACTAATCCGATTGCCGATGTTTATGCTGCTGGGTATAAAAATAATAGTAACCGTACCTTTCAATATTCGTCAGGAATTGATGTTGATCTCAAAAATGCATTAAAAGGACTCTCTTTTCATGGACAATTGGGCATCGATTATGCAAACTCTTATACGGATTCTGTTAACTATACCTATGCTATTTATGTTCCCACTTGGAATAGTAACGGAAATTCAATAACAAATTTAACAACGTATAATAAGGATGCCCATGATGGTAACCATTATATAGGTCATGCATTAAATTCTCAGGTATTTGATTTTAATGTACATTTGGATTATGTGAATACCTTTGAACAGAAGCATAATGTGTCTGCCATGTTAGTTGCATCTGGTACTATGGCTCGTCAGACAGGTGATTTCCAATATAGAACCAATAGCAATTTGGGGCTACAACTAGGTTATAATTATGATCATAAATATTATGCTGACTTTAGTGGAGCCATTGTTAATTCTACTAAATTAGCGGCTAGTAATCGTGTGGCTTTTTCTCCGACTTTAAGTCTTGGATGGTTGCTGAGTGGAGAAAATTTCTTGAAAGGTTCAGATGTTGTTAATCGTTTAAAATTGACAGGATCTGCTGGTGTAGTCAACACAGATTTGGATTTTACTGATTATTATTTATACAATGCCCTTTATTCTTCTTCTTATGGCTCTTCATGGCATGACGGTGTTTATAATAATACGGCGACGTCCATATTGCGTGTTGCAAATTCGAACCTGACTTATGCAAAAAGAAAAGAACTGAATTTCGGTTTAGAGGGTTCTTTGTTCAAAAATCGGTTAAATGCACAAGCAACTGCATTTGTAATCAGAAAGGATGGCATTCCTGTGCAGGCAACATCTCTCTATCCTAGCTATTTTAGTACTTCTTATCCCACATCGTCATTTGTTCCATACGTAAACTTTGGTGCTAACCGATATCAAGGGTTTGATGTTCAACTTAGTTATCGCGAAAAAGTGGGAGACGTTAACCTAACGATAGGTGCAACAGGAACGTATGTAACGAGTAAAGCTCTAAAAGTTGACGAGTTTTATACAGATAAATATCGTGACCGTGCAGGTAAACCGGTTGATGCCATATTTGGATTACAAGCAGAAGGACTCTTTTCCGATCAAAATGAAATCAATAACAATCCAACACAAAAGTTCAGTACAGTAAAACCAGGTGACATTAAGTACAAAGACCAAAATGGAGATGGAGTGATTGATGAAAAAGACGAAGTGATGATTGGACGTTGGAACAGTCCGTTTACATGCGGTTTGAATTTGGCTGCGCAATGGAAAGATTTTACACTTTTTGTTTTAGGAACCGGACAGGTTGGGGGTACAGGCATTAAAAGCAGCAATTACTACTGGGTATATGGAAGTGAAAAATATTCCGCTGTTGTTCGCGACAGTTGGACAGAGGCAACAAAGAACACGGCGACTTACCCGGAATTGACTACTCTCAGTAGTGCTAACAATTTCCGTTACTCAAGCTTTTGGGCGTATAGTACTGACCGTTTTAGTATATCGAAAATTCAGTTGACTTACACACTGCCCAAAAGTCTTTTGCATAGCTCCGTTTTCAAAAATGTTAATGTATATTGCAGTGGAAATGATTTGCTGATGATTGCTAAAAACAGGCAATTAATGGAATTGAATATTGGAACAGCGCCACAAACCCGTTTTTACAATGTGGGTATCAAGGCTGAATTTTAAAATTTTAAAATTTTAAACACATGAAAAATAAATTATTAATATTATTTGTAGCTTCTGCTATGATTCTGACTGGCTGTTCAGACTTATTGTCCCCTGCCGATCAAAATAATAGTTCGTTGGATAGAGTATATCAAGATGCGGCATTTGCAGAGGGACTTTTACTCAACGGTTATGTTAAGTTGCCGTCGGGAAGCTATTCATTCAATGATGTAGCTACAGATGATGCTGTCTCGAATGTCAAAACAAATAACTATCTTCAAATGGCTACCGGTTCATGGTCTGCTGTCAATAATCCGATGGATAAATGGACAAGTTCATATTCTGTGATCCAATATTTGAACACGTTACTGGCTGTTTCAGATAGTGTGAAGTGGGCTCTTACCGGGCAAAATGTCAAACAGATGTTTAATGATAGAATGAAAGGAGAAGCGTATGGTTTGCGTGCATTGTTCATGTACTACCTGTTGCAGGCACATGGCGGTTGGTCGTCTGATGGTAAACTTTTGGGCGTGCCTATCTTGACTACTCCGCAGGATGTTACCTCTAATTTTAAATTACCACGCAATACCTTCGAAGAATGTGTGCAGCAAATTTACAGTGATTTGACTTTGGCTGAAAGTTATTTGCCTTTGGATTTTGAAGATATTCCTGAAGCATCAAAAGGGGGAGTTGTTCCATCAAAATATGCAGGTAAAACAACAATTTCAGATTATAACCGTGTTTTTGGCGCATTCAATCGTGAACGTTTAAGCGCACGTATTGTAAAGGGAATTCGAGCTCAAGTATCTTTGTTAGCTGCAAGTCCTGCGTTTAGTCAGGGAACGACTGTTACCTGGACCAATGCTGCAGATAATGCAGCCATAGTACTAGACTTAATTGGCGGTGTTTCAGGTCTGGCAAATAATGGAGGGTATTGGTATGCGCAAAAGAATTCATCTGAAATTAATAATATAGCAAATGGAGTCAATCCTAAAGAGATTCTTTGGCGATCGGATATAAGTAAAAATTCGAGTGATTTGGAAAAAGATAATTATCCTCCAACTCTTTTTGGAAGTGGGAAGGTGAATCCCACTCAAAATTTAGTCGATGCGTTCCCAATGGCCAACGGTTACCCTATTACAAATGCTAATAGCGGCTACGATGCAACGAACCCATACGCAAGCAGGGATCCGCGCTTGGCACTTTATATTGTGACCAATGGAAGTCCGGAGGGTTCGAGCAGTTCTAGCATCTATACACAAGTAGCTAAAAAAACAAATGACGGTTTGAATGCTACATCTACTTCTACACGAACTGGCTATTATATGCGGAAGTTACTGCGTGAAGATGTAAATTTAGATCCGAATAATACAACAACGCAAACGCATTATGTTCCCCGTATCCGTTACACAGAAATATTTCTTGATTATGCGGAAGCAGCTAATGAAGTCTGGGGTCCTGATGGAAAAGGAACACACAGTTATTCAGCCAGAGATGTTATAGCTGCTATACGTCAAAGAGCCGGAATCAGTCAGCCGGACAATTATCTTGCATCAATTACTAACATAATTGATATGAGAACGTTGATCCATAATGAAAGACGTTTGGAAATGTGTTTTGAAGGATTTCGTTTTTGGGATCTACGCAGATGGAAAGAGAACATTAAAGCCAGTGCTAATGGGGTAACAATTGATGCAACCGGTAACTTTAGCTATAGTTTGGTAGAGTCCAGGGCTTATAGTGATTATATGTATTACGGGCCGCTACCCTATACGGAAGTGATAAAATGGGGATTAATACAAAATACAGGCTGGTAATCTTTTAAAATATTAAATTTATATGAAAATGAAAAATATAATTTTTGTATCTCTAATGGGAATTTTTCTATTGGCTTCGTGTAAAAATCAAGACATGGAATTTCCTGATTACAAATACACCACGGTATATTTTGCAAATCAAACTCCGGTACGAACACTTATTCTGGGAACTGATTATGTATACGACAATTCTCTTGATACAGCGCACCAATGTGTGATATACGCCACAATGGGAGGCGTTTATAGTAATAAACTGAATCGGACATTAGATGTAGTGGTAGATAATTCGCTTTGCAATAAGCTGACATTTGAAAGTGCAACCGGTGCCAAAGTGCTCCCGATGCCATCAAACTATTACACTCTTCCTTCTGATATGCAAATTGTAATTCCTTCAGGTTCATTGATGGGTGGAATAAAGGTGCAATTGACCGATGCTTTTTTTGCAGATACTCTTTCTAAAAAAAATTCTTATGTTATTCCTTTGCGAATAACAAAAGTAGCAAATGCAGATTCGATTTTAAGCGGGAAAGCTATGGTTGCTAATCCTATTCGTTCTGTTGCTGCAGACTGGTCATCTGTACCTAAAGACTATGTGCTTTATGCAATTAAGTACAAGAACCCTTGGGATGCAACTTATCTTCGCAGAGGAATTGAAACTGCGCCTGATACCACGAATGTATATCATAAGAAGTACGTGGAATATGATGAAGTAGTGTCTAATGTTGCTACCAGTTCTTTAAGTAATCTTTTAATTTCACTTAATGGAAAGTCGAAGGGCAATGTGAATCTTCCATTTCAACTTTTGCTTATGTTTGATAACCAAGGTAATTGTACAATTACTAACCCGAAATCTGTGTCTTACACTATAGCTGGTAGTGGTAAATATGTGAAAAATGATGACGAGTGGGGAAATGTGAAGCGTGATGTGTTGTATCTCAGCTATAAGGTGAATTTTGGAACTTCGATTCATTCCATGGCAGATACATTGGTTCTGCGAGACAGAGTTGAAAAGTCAGAGCTATTTAATCCTTTTTATAATAACTAAAAAGTGAATGGTTTGCGTCAGATTAGTGAAGCTTTGTGGTTTCACTAATCTGACAAAACTGTTTTAGACTGGAGCCACTTATTTACTGATTTTTTTTTCAACCTAATAAATCGGTTGAAAATGAACTTTAAATTATTTCGAGAATTTAGACTTGATAGAAGTGCTAAATTAATATATTAAAAGTTGTAACATTCAGAATTCTATAACCTAAATAAGATGAAAAATATTTTAATCAGATGTCTTTTATGATAATAAATTTTATTTTTCTAAGTATATTGACTTGTTTCTTGCAAAAACTAATTATTCCTTCTCTCATCCAGAAGATCAACATTGCTTTTTAAAATAGACGTGATGCGGTAAAAGCGAAATACCCTGAAATTACTGTTGTGGGTACTGTAGGTCCGTTACCTGATGGTGATGATTTTACCAAAGGCTGGAAAATAGCCAATGACCTGAAAGTTCGGGTTGTTGACGAACATTATTATACCAGCCCCGAATGGTTTATTTCCAATCAGCACCGCTACGATAAATATGTCCGCAATACAACTCAGGTTTATTTGGGTGAATATGCTTCGTGGGGAAACAAATTGCGTAATGCTATTGCAGAAGCTGCATTTATGACCTCGCTTGAGCGTAATGGCGATGTATTGCAAATAACATCGTATGCTCCTTTACTTGCAATAAAGAATTTCATTCAATGGAATCCCGATATAATATATTTCGACAACGTAAATATTTGCCTTATACCAAATTATTATGTGCAAAAATTGTTTTCGACTAATCAGGGAAATCTTTATTTTGACAAGGTGATATTTTGATTACAATGAAATCTCTGTATTGATTGGAAAAGTTGCAAGTAAACAAAGGTTTAAGTACACCTTTTTATTTAATGATAAGTTTGGTTGAAGCAAAATAAAGAAAACCTCGTAATTACTAACTAATGCGAATCAGGAATTGCAGACATACACATTCTATTTATAGTGAGTTGTTTTCCGCAGGGAATACATATCAATAGAAAATGAAAACAGATACAACCAATTTCTTATAGGGGATAAACAAGGTAAAATGTGAATGTCCTGCGGACAATAAACAGGCATATCTGTTTATTCTATGTATATATAAGTTCTACGGACTCTTTTTTTCAATTACTGATTTGCATAACTTGTAACTACCTAAGAAAAAAAACGATTTTTTTGCAATAATCAAAAATATAGAATAAACCATTATAGCTTTATTTAGTCAAAGTAAATATAAAAAGGATATAAATTGTCAATGGCTTATTGGTGCGCTGATTTTGTAGGTTATAAACCGGTTAGAATTGTTCCCATTAATCATGATTTTAATTCTTTTTAAAAATGATAAGTCTGTTTTTTTTCTGAGAGATTTCTCAAAAACATTATATCTTATAATCGGCTTGTTGTATTGCAGACATTTTTACGAATCTAATAAAAAATAATCAATGAAGAAAATCTATTCAATAGTAGCTTTAATCATCGTATCTGTATGTTTTACGATACTTCCTGCTCAGACTAAGTTAGCACAAAATCCAATTATTTTTGCAGATGTACCGGATATGTCGATGATTCGTGTGGGTGATACTTATTATATGAGTAGCACCACCATGCATATGAACCCGGGTGTTCCTATTATGAAATCGAAAGATCTCGTTAACTGGGAACTGGTGAATTATGCATACAATACTCTTGGTGACATGGACGAGCTAAACCTGAATAATGGTAAGAACAACTATGGAAAGGGATCCTGGGCCAGTACTATTCGTTTCCATAATGGACTGTTCTATGTTTCAACATTTGTGCAAACAACAAATAAAACATACATTTTTACAACAAAAGACATTGAAAAAGGTCCCTGGGTTGAGCATTCATTTAAACCTTCATATCACGATAATTCCTTATTTTTTGATGATGATGGACACATTTATTTAGTTACGGGTGCTGGAAGGCTCAAAATTTTTGAAGTGAAAGAAGATTTATCGGGTGTAAAAGATGGAACTGAAAAGGTACTTATTGAAAATGCAAGTGCACCTGCCGGAAATATTGGGCTTCCTGCTGAAGGTTCTCAGTTATTCAAACATGATGGCAAATACTATTTGTATAATATCTGCTGGCCAAGGGGTGGTATGCGAACAGTTCTCGTTCACAGGGCTGATAAGATTACCGGACCATGGGAAGGAAAGGTCGCATTTCAGGATCAAGGCGTTGCACAGGGAGGAATGATAGATACTCCGGATGGAAGATGGTTTGCATATTTGTTTCAGGATCACGGATCTGTAGGACGTATTCCTTATATTGTCCCTATGAAATGGGAAGATGGTTGGCCGGTGATAGGTGTTAATGGAAAGCTCCCTGAATCACTTGATCTTCCTGCAAGTAAAGGCATAACGCCGGGTATTGTCGCATCCGATGAGTTTACCCGACAAAAAAATGATCGTGCTCTTCCGTTGGTTTGGCAGTGGAATCATAAGTCCAATGATAATCTTTGGTCGGTTAATCAGCGGAAAGGGTATTTGCGCTTGACCACCGGACGTATTGATACCATGTTTCTTCAGGCTCGAAATACATTGACTCAACGTACCTTTGGTCCGGTATCCTCAGGTGTAATATCTATTGACGTAACCAATATGAAAGACGGCGATTTTGCAGGACTTTCGCTTTTGCAGAAGAAATTTGGACAAGTCGGGGTTAAGTTTGTTGATGGTGTCAAATCAATCGTAATGGTAAATGGTTCAGGTCGAATACCTCTTGAAGCTCAGAGTATTCCATTGACTCAAAAGACCGTTTATCTAAAAGCAGAATGTGATTTCAGGAATAAAACCGATATTGGATATTTCTTCTATAGTATGGATGGAAAATCATGGAATCCAATTGGCTCACAACTAAAAATGGAGTATTCAATGCCACATTTTATGGGCTATCGTTTTGGTTTATTCAACTATTCGACTAAAAATCCGGGTGGTTTTGTAGATTTCGATTATTTCCGGATTGAAGATAAGATTACAAAAAAATAAATTTTAGCAAGAACCGATAAGCTGATTGATAAAAGTAGATAGCTGAATTTAACCTGTTGTAAAATGAAAGATAGCAAATATTATTTTTTATTGGGTACTGTGATTATATTGTCTTTACTCTGTGTCGATGCTCAAAATCCGATTATTCGTAATCAGTTTAGTGCTGATCCTACAGCCAGAGTTTTTAATGGGAAAGTTTATCTTTATCCATCGCACGACATTGTTGCTCCAAAAGATATAAGCTTAAAAAAGGACTGGTTCTGCATGGAAGATTATCATGTATTTTCATCTGAGAATCTTACCGATTGGACTGATCATGGTGTAATTGTCACTCAAACAAAAGTACCATGGCTCACTACTGCAAATTATGATATGTGGGCACCTGACTGTGTTTTCAAAAACGGTAAATACTATTTCTATTTTCCTGTTGAAGGTAAAATTGGTGTTGCCACTGCCGATAAGCCGGAAGGCCCTTATACTGTGTTGGATAAACCTTTGACCGGAATAGGAGGTATTGACCCTTGCGTGCTTCTGGACAAAGATGGTTCGGCCTATATTTTTACAGCCAGAGGACGCATTAGTGTTGCTAAACTCAAAGAGAACATGATTGAAGTTGATGGTGAAGTTCAAACAATTGCCAATCTTCCGTCCAAAGGACTTATCGAAGGTCCGTTTGCCTTCCAGTTCAATGGTAAATATTACCTCACTTACCCTCATGTTGAGACTAAAATAGAACGTCTTGAATATTCCATGAGCGATAGCCCTATGGGACCTTATAAGCCCGTTGGTGTAATTATGGACGAATCCGCATCGGGTTGCTGGACTAATCACCAATCCATCGTTCAATACAAAGGGCAGTGGTATCTTTTTTATCATGACAATGATTATTCACCGAAGTTCGATAAAAACCGTTCGGTAAAAATAGATAGTCTGTTCTTTAATCCAGATGGAACTATTCGTAAAGTGATTCCTACTTTACGTGGAGTCGGTTTAGTTAATGCTTCGAACGAAATTCAGATTGATCGTTACAGTCGTATCTGCGAAAAGGGTATAGCGGTTGAGTTTATAGATAAAATGAATACATTTAAAGGCTGGAAAACTGTTTTTGCAGCAAAAGATGCCTGGATTCAATTCAATGCTGTTGATTTTGCTAAGAAAAAATACAAATCAGTTGTAGTTAAAGCTGTTTCAAAAACAGGAGGTAGCATTCAGGTACACTTGAATAGCGTGAATGGACCTGTTGTAGCTACAGTAAATGTTCCAAAAGGGAATGACTGGCAGACGGTGAAAGTTTCGGCATCTAAATTAAAATCAGGCGTTCAAAATTTAGTAGTGTCATCAGCTAATAACAATCCGGTTGAGATAGATTGGATAAGGTTTGAATAGTTTTAAATATAAGAAATACTGGAAGGTGTTTGTAAAATAATAATGATGAAA
>Ga0302205_10000457_pt1 | contig 17005 bp, 19 predicted proteins | sample II_Fen_E1_3_FD_194582 | JGI IMG/M metagenome (GOLD analysis project Ga0302205, IMG submission 194582) | Peat permafrost microbial communities from Stordalen Mire near Abisko, Sweden - II_Fen_E1_3 | ecosystem: Environmental > Terrestrial > Soil > Wetlands > Permafrost | place: Sweden: Abisko...
GATTTTACTGTACTATATCAAAACGGGTGAAAGTTGCGTAATGTCTATTCTGGGTGGACTGCACAACGACACCAGCAAGGTAAAAGCTATTGCGGAAGAGGAAACCGAAATATTGTTTATTCCGAACAATGAATTTGCTTCGTTGATAAAAGAGTATCCGGAGTTTCTGAGTTATATTTTCAGGTTATATCACAAACGTTTTGAAGAGTTTTTGGATATCATAAATGATATTTCGTTCAAAAAAATTGATGAACGCCTACTTGAACTGATACAGAAGAAGGCCGATCTTTATAAAGATTCAACCATAAGCATCACCCATGAACAACTGGCCAACGAACTTGGCACTGCCAGGGTGGTTGTATCGCGGTTGCTAAAACAAATAGAGGATTATGGTCTGGTGAGTTTGGGTCGTAATAAAATCACCATTCTGAAAGACTTTAAAGAGTTTATTAGCCACCGCTAATGACTGTTTTTTTGCGTAAGAATGGATTTCTTTTCATTTCTTAGAAAATAAAATCCTTATGTAACAAAAGTAGCAAACCAGCATTTTTTCATCCTTTACCTTTGTTCCCGAATAATAAAGGAACAATTATGGAAAGGATAAAAAGAAAATTGAAGGGAATCATCATACTGTTTTTGCTGTCTGCAGGTTTTGTTTATGCATCGGCACAAACAGGATCCCGCTTTTTAAGTTTGAACGAGGCTGTTTCGGCTGCTCTGGCCGGCAACAAACAGGCTAAGATTTCGAAACTGGAACAGCAAATAGCTGCATCGGATTACAAAAAGTCTGATGCATTTTTCTTACCCCGGCTCAGTGCTTCGTACACGGCCATGTCGACAAACAATCCGCTGAATGTTTTCGGCTTTAAGTTACAGCAACAATCGGTAACAGCCGAAGATTTTAATCCGGCTTTGCTCAACAACCCTTCCGCACAAAGTGATTACAGTGCAAAAGCAGATCTCACAGTACCCTTGGTCAATGTAGATCAGCTATACATGCGAAAAGCTCTGTTGGCTCAAAAGGAAGCTGCCCGCTATGGAGTTACCCGAACCAACGACTATATCACCTATGAAGTAAAAAAAGCGTATCTGCAACTGCAACTGGCTTATCAACAGAAAAAGTTGCTGGAAGAAGCTTTCAATACAGCCACATCTGTCTACAATTCTACCCAACGATTCTATGACCAGGGACTTATCCGCAAACCGGATGTGCTGAATGCAAAGGTTTATTTAAGTGGAGTGGAAACGAAGCTGGAGAAAGCCAAAAGCAATATTTCCAATGCCTCGGATTATATCAGCGTGCTTATAGGACAGGCTACCGGCATCATCTATCAGGTGGAAGAACCGTCTGTGTCCGTTGCGGTCGATAAGCTTTTACCTTCGGAACGTGCCGACTTCAAAGCCATGGAAAAAGCGGTGCAAGCTTCGGACATGATGGTTAAGTCAGCCCGCATGTCTTTATTGCCCCGATTAAATGGATTTGGAAACTATCAGCTGAATGATTCTAAACTGATGGAATTTAATTCCAACAGCTACCTGATAGGTGTACAGTTATCATGGAATATATTCAACGGTACCCAAACCAAACATACCATTCAGTCGCAAAAACTCACAAGCGACAAATTGAAAGAACAGTTTAGCAGCAAAGTATTGCAAGCACAAATGGAGTGGAACCAAACAAAACGGGATCTGAGTGATGTTGTTTTTGAACTTCGCCAGAACTCAGACATGGTACAACAAGCCACCGAAGCGTTACGCATCATAAAAGACCGATACGAACAGGGACTTGAAAAAACACCCGATCTACTCGTTGCTCAAACTCAGCTTTCAGAACAGCAACTGAACTATGCCGCCACGGTTTATAAACAGAACCTGACTATTGCCTACCTCGACTTTATCACTTCTACAAGTCTGTAGTTACAAGTCAGGTTATATGAATATCGATTGGATGAAACAGACAGTCAACCATTCAAAATTACTTAGCTATTAAAATAAAAAACAAAACAGTATATTTTTATGAAACAATTTAGAAACACAGCTATTCTGCTTTTATCGGTTACGGTAGGAGCTATTTTGTCCGCTTGTTCGTCTTCTAAAAAAGAAGATACTAAAACAGAAGCCGCCGTATCGGTTGTTGTGGAAACTCCGTCATTGAATGATAATGCAGGCGTGCAGGCCAGTGGGCAGATTGAAGCCGGACAAACGGCTATGATCAGCACCCGGGTAATGGGATATATTACCTCCATTAAAGTAAAAGCGGGTGATCAGGTAAAACAAGGTCAGCTACTTGCCACCATCTCCAATGACGATTTACTGGCAAAAAGAGCGCAGGTCCAGGCTTCGGTTTCCGAAGCAGAAGCAGCTGCTAAGGTATCCGCCAAAGATTTGGATCGCTTCACACAATTATACAACAAGCAAAGTGCTTCAGCCAAGGAACTGGAAAACGTAAAGCTGCAGAATCAGTCTATGCATGCTAAGCTGGAAACTGCCCGCCAGATGCGCAATGAAGTAAATGCCATGTTGGCTTATACGCGTATTACCGCTCCTTTCTCAGGTGTGATTACACAAAAGTTTATGGAAGCGGGCAGCATGGCTAATCCGGGTATGCCTATTCTGGCTCTGGAACAAACCAAAAGTTTTCAGGCGGTGATTTCTGTTCCCGAAGCCGATGTGATGAAAGTAAAAAAGAAAGGAATGGTGAAGATTACCGTAAAATCAACCGGAGATACCTTTATGGGAGCAGTTTCGGAAATAAGTCCGTCTTCTCAATTTTCGGGTGGACAATATATAGCTAAGATTGCTATCCCCGATAAAAATGCAAAAGACCTGAAAGCCGGTATGTACGTCAATGCGTTTATTGAAGCCGATGGCAAACAAAACACCGGATCATTGCTTACCATCCCGCTGGCCTGTGTCGTTACCAAAGAGGATCTTACCGGAGTATACGTGGTAGGGTCGGATAATCAGGCCTTGCTTCGCTGGATACGATTGGGTAAAACCATAGGCGATCGCGTAGAGGTGCTGTCGGGACTTTCGCCGAAAGAATCTTTTGTGCTGAAAGCGCAGGGAAGAATCTACAACGGAGCAAAATTAGAGATAACCAAATAAAGAAACGAACTAAATAATTAAGAGATGAAAGATGGATTTGCAGGTAAGATAGCAAGCGTTTTTATTCGATCGAAACTTTCGGTCTTGTTGATGCTGGCGTTTCTTTTGTTGGGAGCTTTTAGTATTTTCCTTATTCCACGGGAAGAAGATCCCCAGATAGAAGCTCCTATGGCCGATATTATGGTGGCGTTTCCCGGTGCTAACCCACAGGAGGTAGAAAGTAAAGTGGCTATTCCACTGGAAAAAATAGTATCGAATGTAAAGGGTGTGGAATATGTTTATTCCACCTCGATGAATGGACAAATGATGCTTTCGGCTCAGTTTTATGTGGGTCAGGATATGGAGCGTTCATTGGTGAAACTTTACACCGAGATCATGAAGAATATGGATAAGATGCCTGCAGGGGTATCTATGCCATTGATTAAAACCCGCGCTATTGACGATGTGCCGGTAATGGCTCTGACTCTCTGGAGCTCTCATTACGGAGATTACTCTTTGAAAAAAATGGCCGATGCTCTTTCTACGGAGCTTAAGAAAGTGCCTGATGTAGCAGCGGTAAATATCATCGGTGGTCGTGGCAAAGAGGTAAAAGTAACACTGGATAAAGACAAAATGGCCGGCAATAAGCTGGATATGGCTACAGTTTCCAGGTATATAGGAGGCAGTAATATGCAATCGTCTGCCGGAAACCTGTTGCAGGGCGACAAAGCCTTTTCGGTTCAGGCAGGCAGTTTTCTGCAAACAGCCGACGATGTGGCTAATCTGGTAGTGGGTGTGAATAATAATCAACCGGTTTATCTGCGTCAAATCGCCAAAGTGGAAGAAGGGCCTGAAACACCAGCTCAGTATGTAAGCTTTGGACATGGAAAAGAAGATCTGAGTAAAGGTGAAACTGCAGGAGTTGACTATCCGGCGGTAACGATCTCCATAGCTAAAAAGAAAGGGGTGGATGCTAAAAAGCTGTCTTTACTTATTCTGAAACAATTGGACGAACAAAAACAACAACTGATTCCTTCGGATGTAAACGTAACTACCACACGCAATTACGGACAAACTGCTTCGGATAAAGTTTCCGAATTGTTGCTCCACTTATTTGTGGCCATTGTGGCGGTAACTCTCTTTGTAATGTTGGCTATGGGTTGGCGTGGCGGACTGGTTATCTTCCTTTCGGTGCCGGTTACATTTGCGCTGACCTTGTTTGCCTATTATTTCATGGACTATACGCTGAACCGGATTACGCTCTTTGCACTGGTGTTTGTCACGGGTATAGTGGTGGACGATTCCATTATCATTGCCGAGAATATGCATCGACATTTCAAACTGAACCGGTTACCGTTTATACAGGCTGCTATTTATGCTATCAATGAAGTGGGCAATCCTACTATTTTGGCAACATTTACGGTTATTGCAGCGGTACTCCCTATGGCTTTTGTGTCGGGAATGATGGGACCATATATGAGTCCTATGCCCATCGGAGCTTCCATTGCCATGATTTTTTCATTGATTATAGCACTTACCCTTACTCCGTATCTGGGATATATGTTCCTTCGTTCGAAAGATCACAAAGAACCGAATACCAATAAAGTGGAAGAAAAATCACTGGAACAAAGCAAAGTATATAAAATGTATAGTCGCATTGTAAGTCCCATGTTGGAATCACGCCGAATGCGCTGGACATTTATGATTGGGATCACGGTTTTACTCTTTTTGTCCATTGGACTGTTCTTTACAAAATCAGTTCCGGTGAAAATGTTGCCTTTCGATAATAAGAATGAGTTTCAGGTCGTGATAGATATGCCCGAAGGTACAACGCTGGAACGAACGGCAGCAGTGGCAAAAGAAATTGGTAGTTACATAGCCAAACAACCCAATGTCCTGAATTATCAAACCTATTCAGGTACCTCGGCTCCTATCAGTTTCAATGGGCTGGCTCGTCATTACGATTTGCGCAGAGGAGAAAATGTGGCCGATATTCAGGTGAATCTTACCGATAAGGGAGAACGGAAGCCACAAAGTCATGATATAGCTAAAGGCATGCGTCCCGGCATTCAGGCTATTGCCCGCAAGTACGGTGCAAATGCCAAGGTGGTGGAAGTTCCCCCCGGTCCTCCGGTATTGTCTACATTGGTAGCAGAGATCTACGGACCGGATTACAAGGATCAGGTAAAAATTGCCAGACAAGTAAAAGGGTTGTTTCTTCATACTCCCGACGTAGTGGATGTGGACTGGATGGTCGAAGATGATCAAACTCAATACTCCTTTAATGTGGATAAAGAAAAGGCAATGCTACGCGGAGTTGCTCCGGCTCAGGTAGTGGGGGCAATTCAGGAAGCCTTATCTGGACAAGTGGTGGGTATGGTACATCAACCGGCTTCTTCATCACCAGTTCCGGTCATGTTACAACTTGCTGATGCCGATAAAACGAATATAAACGATTTGCAGAGTTTGCAAATTCTCAATCAGCGGGGAGAAATGGTGTCCGTTGGTGATTTAGTTCAAATAACAAAAACACTTAAAGAGAAAAGTATCAACCGAAAGAATCAAAAACGGGTGGTATATGTAACCGGTGATATGGCCGGTAAACTGGAAAGTCCTGTTTATGCTATGAATAGTATTTCGGATAAACTAAGCACTGTAAAGCTTCCTGTGGGATATGACCTGAAGGAAGAATATAAGAGTCAGCCTGAATCTGAAAAGAATTTTACGCTGAAATGGGACGGCGAATGGCAAATCACTTATGAAGTATTCCGGGATCTGGGTATCGCATTTCTTATTGCCATTATTATTATCTATATGTTGATTATTGCCTGGTTCCAGAACTTCACGGTTCCGTTGGTAATGCTTACGGTTATTCCATTGTCGCTTATTGGAATTATTCTCGGTCACTGGATAATGGGTGTATTTTTCAGCGCCACTTCTATGATTGGATTTATTGCGCTGGCAGGGGTAATGGTGAGAAACTCTATCTTATTGATTGACTTTATTGACATCCGTCTTAAAGAGGGTGTTTCACTAAAACAGGCTATTCTGGAATCAGGCGCAGTGCGCAGTATTCCTATTTTACTTACTGCAGGTACTGTGGTGCTGGGAGCTTTTGTAATCCTGTTCGATCCTCTTTTTCAGGGATTAGCTATATCGCTGATGGGTGGAACCATCACTGCTACCTTGCTTACACTGGTGGTTGTACCATTGCTTTATTTTAAAATGATGAGAAACAAATTCAAATAATAAATCGTATGAAACTATTAGTAGTAACCACACTGGCAGACTATGGCGATAAGGTCGCTGAAATGCTGAATAAAGTAGGTATTCAAGTCTTTAGTAAAACGGAAACAACAGGTATCAAAGAAGACGGACACGCTAATTTACTCGACAACTGGTATGGAGGCGATAAAGATCATTATAATTCCATCTTTTTCTTCTCATTTACCGAACAGGATAAAGCTGAAAATATGCTTAAAGCCATCACTCAGTGTAATAATGATAAGTGCGTTCACTTTCCTATCAGGGGTTTTATTCTACCTGTAGAAAGTTCGACTTATCACGACGGCGAGATGTAGATTAACGTGAGTTCGATATAAGCGTTAGTCCGTTAGGACTTAAATATCAATAGAAATATAGTTCAGAGTAGATTAATTTCCCGTTAGGGGATTTAGCTATTTATCCCCTATATTTGTGCCAAAAACTAACATATTCTATGAATATAAATCCCCGTTAAAAATATTAATTGGCGGATTCCAACTAGTTATATGAACCCTTATATCGAACTCACGTTAGATTAATAACCAAACTAATTAGAGGATAAAATGCTTATAATATATACTTCAGATAATTCAGTGCCCGATAGCACTAATTCAGATCTCGAAAATTCAGAATTTGATTTTTTAATCAGCGATACTTATTTCCTTTTTACAGAAATCTTATACATGTCTTTTTACTGTTAGTCTCTGATAAATTGGTTACATGATATTTTCAATGCATTTTGTTTTTGGTCATCAAAACATTTCATCTAAAATTGTTCGGACAGTCGAATATTAATTATCATCATCACTAACTATCCATTTTGACTAACAAGTTGCAATGATTTTTTATTTATTATTCTTATTTCTTTTCCATTTAGTTCAATAATTTTATCTCTGGCAAATTCCGTTAAAACTCTGCTAACGCTCTCACGGCTTGTATCTACTAAGTTGGCTAGTTCAGCTTGTGAAAGTGGCAAAACAAAGGTATCCGACAAGAAAATTGCATCCGAAAATTCCAATAATGCGTCGGCCATATTTCCCCTAATAAGTTTTTGGGTACGATTGGCACAACGATGGAATGATTCTAGCTCATTCCGGCACAGTTCCAGTATTATTTCATGCGAAAATTCTCTGTTTTCATTTAAAATAGTTTGAAAAACATCCACATCAATAAAGCAAACTTCGACATCGGAAACTGCAGTAACAGAATATTGATTGATTTTATCTCCGAATGTAGTTGGTAAACCCAGATAAGTCGGTGCTTTTACTAGTTTTACGATTTGCTCATGATAGGGTCCGGCCAGATGAACCTTTGCCAAACCTGTACGAAGGAATACCACATTGGTAGAATACATGCCCTGCTTAATAATCGTATCTCCTTTTCTGAATTTTAGGACAAGATGATTTTCAGACAATTGATCAAAACTGCAATCACTAAGCATTGCTGCAGCTGTTGAATTGAACGGACATTCTTTGCAATTGTTTAACATATCGATTTGTTTGACAAAATAAAATGCAAATATATAGAATGTGATACATATCACAAAATAATGTAGGCAGTTACACGCGTTATTAATGAATTATAATTCAAGAGTACTATATCTTTGCTAAAAAGTTTTTAATTTCAATTTATCAAATCAACAAATATGGAAAACTCCAATCCTCTTACTATTGAACAACTTCAGGAGCAAATAGATGCACTACAAAAAAAAGTTGAAAATCTTGAAAATAACCGTAAAGATCAATTATCAATAGCTGTAGTTTCAGGCGATATGGATAAAGTATTGGCTGCTATGGTTATTTCAATTGCCGCCGCGGCTATGGATACGCAGGTAAAACTTTTCTTTTCGTTCTGGTCGCTTTCCGCATTACGTGATCCGAAGAAAAGTCCGAAAGGAAAAGATATTATCTCAAAGATGTTTGGCATAATGCTTCCAAAAGGAAAAGACAAACTCAAATTATCCAACATGAACATGTGCGGCATGGGACCTGTAATGATAAAAATGCTTATGAAAAAGCAAAACGTAATGTCGTTGGATCAAATGTTCAAAGAAGCTGGTGAATTAGGCATCGAGATTACGGTATGCGAAATGTCGATGGGATTGATGGGTTTCAAAAAAGAAGAAATGATTGATTATCCGAATTTGCGATATGCTGGTGCCGCTACTTTTGTGGCTGATGCAGGCGAAAGCGCCATGCAGCTTTTCATTTGATTATTTTCAATAATAATCAGATAATGCATATTCCTTTAAGGACTACTTTTCAACCTCTTGAAGTAACGGAATATAAAATCATAAATTAATTTTCAAATATTCAAATCAACTAATAACCATTTATTATGACAACAGAAGAATTAAAATCAGTAGCAATCGCAAAATCAGTTGACGCACGCGGAACAGCTTGTCCTGGACCATTATTGGAAGCAAAAAAAGCTATTGGCACCATTGGTGCCGGAGATGTCATGGAAATACTTTCAGCGGATGAAGGCACTAAAGTGGATATTCCAAAATGGTGTACTAAACAGGGACATGAATTTCTTGGCTCGATAGAAGAAAACGGCTACTTTAAAGTCTACATGAAGAAAAAATGATCGACCGTCATGGCTGAATTAAATAAAAAAAGTGCGAAGATTTTAGTCTTTTCCACCGAAAAAATCTCCGATCCCGCCATTGACATGGCGGGATTGTTGAAGTTACACTACCCTCCAACAGTTTACACAATTTCTATCCCCTGTTCGAGTGGTATTAAACCTGGTTGGATTTTGTATGCGTACGAAAAAGGATTCGATGGTGTTTTTATTGCTGCCGATGGAAGTGATTGTGTGTATGGTGAATCATGTACAGAAAAAACAGGAAATTTGGTAGGAAAGACTCATAATTTAATGAAAGAAAATGAGATTGATCCGGCTCGCTTGCGTATGGCTGCCATTTGTTCGGTTTGTAGCGAATCGTTTGTGAAACAAATGCGTAGTTTCAACGAGTATTTATTAAAAACATTACATGCTTAATGGAAAATCCAATTAAAAATAGAAGCTACGATGCGTTGGTTATTGGCGCTGGCATTGCCGGTGGTGAAGCTGCGTTGAATTTGGCGAACACAGGTTACAAGGTGTTATTACTGGATAAAGAACTGTCTGTCGGTGGAAAAATGATTATGCTGAGTAAAGTTTTTCCGACCTTAGATTGTGCTGCATGTATTACCACACCGAAAGTCTCTGAAATATCTCGTCATCCAAATATTACTATTTTTACCGGTAGCGAAGTTGGCAATATCCGTAAACTGAGCGATAATGAGTTTGTTGCAAAAGTAACTAGAAAACCCCGATACGTACACATCGAAGATTGCACTGCTTGTCAATTATGCGAAAAAGCCTGTCCGGTTAATGTCCGGGACCAATATCAATTTGGTTTGATTGGTCGTAAAGCGGCATTTATTCCATTTAGCATTGCCAGTCCCAAAGCAGCAGACATTGATATTGATAATTGTACATTGTGTGGAGCTTGTGAACGCGCATGCCCTACTAATTGCATCGACTTTACCATGGAGACTGAAATCTTGGAACTTCACGTAAAAACGGTTCTTATTGCAACTGGGTTTAATTTATTTGACCCAATGAACATACCCCGTTACGGATATGGAAAATATAAAAATATCATCACAGCGCAGCAAATGGAGCGTGAACTTGCTCCAACTCGCCCCTTTAATACCATTCTTCGACCTGGCGATGGAAAAGTTCCCGATAAAATAGCTTATGTGCTTTGTGTAGGTTCACGCGACGCCTCTGTTGGAAATCCGATTTGTTCACAAATTTGCTGTATGTATTCTATTAAACAAGCTCAGCTGCTGATGGGGGCTTTACCTATGGCCGATGTAACTATTTACTACATCAATATCCGTTCATTTGGTAAGGGTTTCGAAGAATTTTATCAACAAGCGAAAGGCATGGGCGTAAATTTCGTAAAAGGAAAAATCGGACGTATTTCTGAAAAAGAAAATGGAAATCTAATGCTTCGTTACGAAGATATTAACGAAGGAAAATTACAAGAAGCCGAACATGATATGGTTATTTTATCAACAGGAGTATTACCAAATAGCGGAATCGACAAACTTTTTGAAAATGAGAAACTAACTTTAGATCAATTCAGTTTTGTAGGTCAAAGCGATATGCTTGCCAGTCCTGCCAAAACAAGTATCGAAGGAGTTTTCGTCGCCGGAACTGCCACTGGACCTATGGATATTCCCGATTCTATTTTATCGGCAGGAGCTGCATCATCAGAAGCAATAAGTTACTTAATTCAACATGCATGAAAAAGAAAAAGATAGGAGTATATATTTGCCATTGTGGTGGTAATATTTCCGATTATGTAGATGTAGAAAAAGTTCGCAGGGCGGTGGAAGACGAGGACATAGTTTTCTTAGCAAAAACAACTATGTTTGCCTGTTCCGATTCCAACCAACGCGAAATGGTAGAAGATATTAAGACCAATGATTTAGATGGTGTGGTAGTTGCATCTTGTTCTCCAAAACTACACTTACTCACATTCCGTAATGTTTCGTTGCGTGCCGATTTAAACAAATACACGTATGTGCATGCCAACATTCGCGAACAAGCATCGTGGGCGCATTCCGACAACAAAATTGGTGCAACCGAAAAAGCAATTCATTTAGTAAAAGCAGCTATTGCCAAATCACGTTATGCCGATGCATTGGAAACTAATAAGGTAAAAGCCATCAAATCGGTAGCTGTTATTGGAGCTGGAGTCGCCGGAATGAAAGCTGCGATTTCATTGTCCGACAAAGAATGTGACGTTATTTTAATCGAAAAAGAATCGTTTGTTGGTGGGCGTGTTGCTCAGTGGGACTCATTATCAACAACCACCGAAACTGGCAAAGAAATAGTTAGCCGTCTTTACAACGATTTGATAAAACGAGAAAACATCACTATCCTCACCAATAGTGAAGTGGTTGAAAACAAAGGTAGCGTTGGAAACATATCATTAAAAATCAAGAAGGTGCCTCGTTATATTGGTGGTTCATGTCATCCCGAAGATTTGAAACGTGCTATTGAAGTTTGTCCGGTAGAAGTACCTGACGAATTTAATTTTAGATTAACAGCCCGCAAAGCGATTTACAAAAATTATCCAAGTGAATATCCGCAAACTCCGGTTATCGATATTAAAAATTGTACGCGTTGTGGAGCTTGCGAAAAAGTTTGTCCGGCAATAAATTTCTCTGAAAAAGATGAAATTCTCGAATTTTCTGTCGGTTCTGTGTTAATGGCTACAGGTTTCGATTCATATACTCCTACTTACGGTGAATTTGGTTATGCCACTTCGGATAATGTAATCACCTTACCACAATTTAAACGGTTAATTGACACACAACACGATAAGTTAGTTTACAAAGGCAAGGAAATAAAGAATATAGCTTATATCTATTGTGTAGGAAGTCGTCAGACCGATGGCGAAAATACCTATTGCTCCCGGAATTGCTGCACTTCTACCATTCATGCTGCACTAACTGCCAAAAATAAATTTTCGGACATTAATAATTACCATTTCAATCGTGGTCTTCGTACTTACGGAAAACAAGAAATTTTATATGCCGATTCGTTACGCTCAGGTGATATCTACTTGCAATCGTATGAAGATGGTCTGCCAACAGTTACTGTTGAAGGAAAGAAAACTATTGTAAAAATCAATGATATTCTTTCCAATGGACGTGAAATTGAAGTGGAAGCTGACTTAGTCGTTTTAGTTACCGGAATGGTTCCTCGTGCAGATAATACAATTGGAAGTTTATTCAAAATACCGAAAGGCCGAGATAAGTTCTATAACGAGGTACATATGAAACTTCGTCCGGTGGAAACGGTTATCGACGGTATTACTATTGCCGGAACTTGCCAGGGCCCAAAAAACATTGCTGAGTCTGTCAATTCGGCACTTTCGGCAGCTACCAAATCATATTCTATTTTAAGCAAGGGTGAATTGGAAACCGACCCGTTGGTTGCTACTATCGACCCTGAAAAGTGTACCTGGTGTGGGGCTTGTGAGGCGGCTTGTCCGTTCGATTCCATTCTGAAAGTAGAGAAAGATGGTAAAACGATAGCCGAAATAAACAATACGGTTTGTAAGGGTTGCGGTATGTGTGCTCCTGTTTGCGAACCGGATGCTATCAACCTGATTGCTTGTTCGAGCGCTGAAATAATGAGTATGATTGATGCATTGGTATGACCCTAACCTTGGGGAATAAAAAAATTACTTCTGATAATTGAAAAATATTTGATATGAAAGATCCAGAAAAAGATATACAAGACAATGCTAACTTCAACTCCCCTTTAGGGGTTGGGGCTAAACTAGGAGCCGGGGGGTCAACAGCAAAATACCTGCGCGAGAAATTGGGAGGTATCCCTGAGCAGGCAAAAGAGAACCTGAAAGAGTTCAACCGGATAAAAAAATTGATGTTGGAGGCTTTGGCTGATGAAGATTTGACGGTTAAACAAATGACCGGAAAACTGAATATGCCATCGGATGAAGTGGTTTATTATTTAATGTCGTTGGTAAAATATGGCTTTGTAAAAACTGGTGATATAGACGACATGGACGAGTATTACACCTATAAATTGAATAAGTAATGGCAAAGATAAATCCTGCATTTGGAAAAGAATTGAACAAATATGGTGCGATTGATTTCAACGCCTGTTACAACTGTGGAAACTGTACAGCGGTATGTTCATTATCAACCGAAGATGATTCGTTTCCTCGCGAAATGGTACGGCTAAGTACTCTTGGCTTGGAGGACGACATAAAAGCATCTTTAAAGCCTTGGGAGTGTTACTATTGCGGCGAATGTTCTACACATTGCCCACAAGAAGCTAATCCGGGCGAATTAATGATGTCACTTCGTCGTTATCTGACTGCAAAATATGATTGGACTGGTTTGTCGGGTCTATTGTACAAATCCTTGCCACTGAGTATAGCTGCTTTTATTCTGACTTTTCTTGCCGTAATGGTATTTGTAGCTTCGGTTGGTTTTGAATTGGATAAAATGGTTCATTTCGGTCACATGTTCGAAGCTATTGCCATTGGTACAGTAGGGTTAGTGATATTGCTACCTAACATAGCACACATGTGGTACTTAACCATTCTAAAACCTAAAACCAACGTGCCGTTTATGAAATATGTGAAAAGTATAGGCGAATTGTTCATTCACATGTTTACGCAAAAACGAGCATTGGGTTGCGACGATAATCAGCTCCGCTGGTTCGAACACTTTATTCTGGTAATTGGCTACTTGTCACTGCTGTTTACAACAGTAGTGTTGGACTGGTTTTCATCATCTTATTTGTTCGTAATCATTTTAGGTTATGTAATGAGTGCAATTGTTTTCGTTGTTACAGTCGATTTCGTTTCGAGCCGTATGAAGAAACAAAAAGAAGTGAGCAAACACTCACAACCTTCCGATTTATTCTTCGTTCTCTGGCTGTTTTTAATGGGGCTTACCGCTTTTATGGTTCGTTTGTTTATCGACCTGGATATACTTGAAACAAATAAATGGTTATACATTTTTCACCTCACAGTTTTGGTTCAATGGGCATTAATCATTGTACCTTTCGGAAAATGGACACACTTTTTGTATCGCTCCTTTGCTATGTATTTTGCAAAACTGAAAGAAAAATAAGATGAAGGGGTAATAAAACAAAATGGCTGAATTTCTAATTAGAAGTTTGGCTATTTTTGTTTTAAATCGTTGTAAAGAAAATTGCAAACAAATGAATAGTAATGAACATAAGTTCATTATAATTCGTATCTTTGTACTCTTTTAATTATATCATCAACTGTAAGTTATTAACTGTCAACTATATAATATGCCACGCCCAAAACAAGATCGGAAAATTTGTAATCCACCGCTTATGCAGGGATTCAAACCTTTTGGCATTCCTCGGAATATATTAAGCTCTGTCTCATTATTATATGATGAATATGAGGCTATTAGGTTGCTTGATTATGAAGGAATGAATCAAGATCAGGCAGCCGTGCAAATGAATGTATCCCGCCCAACATTAACCCGCATTTACGAAAAAGCCCGGAAAACAATTGCCCAAGCTCTGGTAGAAGGGAAAATGATAGTTATCGAAGGTGGAAACGTACAATTCGAGAAACAATGGTTCCGCTGTAAACGCTGTTTTAAATTGGTTGGCGGATTAGAAAATCATGTCCGCTGCAAAGACTGTAAAACATTTTGTGCTGACGAACTAACGCCTATTAATAAAGCATGACTAAAAAAATGATATAATATGACTGATAATTTTAAAGCTAAAGCAGCCCAATGGGATAGCCCCGATAAAATTGAAATGACCAAAAAGTTTCTACGTGAAATGCTATTCAATGTCAATCCGTTATCATCTTGGAAAGCGTTAGAGCTTGGTGCTGGAACGGGTTTAGTGGGGCTGAATGTAGAGCCACTAGTTGCTAAAGTGGTTCTGGTTGACACCTCTGAATCTATGCTGGGAGTCTTAAAACAAAAGCTGCATGCCGACAGTAAAGTGGAAATTATGCACGGCGAAGTCTTTGATTACAAACTACAGGATATTGATTTTATATTCTCGGCCATGGCTTTTCATCACCTCAATGATGTAGAGAAAACCTTAGAACATTTAGCTACAATAACAAAAACAGGTGCATGGGTAGTTGTTGGCGATTTGGTAACTGAAGATGGTTCGTTTCATGGTTTTGAGCCTATTCCCCATTGCGGCTTTGATACTACCATTTTGTCAAAACAATTCGTTCAAGCCGGCTTTGATGTGAAGTTAGTGAAAATATACAATGTCATAACCCGAATAACTAACGAAAAAACAACTAACTACGAGCAATTTATGCTCATTGCTAAACGCTTATAAAAAAAGAGGAAATCAAATGAAAATTGCAGTACCAACAAAAGAAAACAACCAAATTGATGCACATTTTGGTCATTGTGAATTTTATAGAATTTACACAGTCTCAGATCAAAATCAAGTTATTTCCAATGAAAAAATGGATTCCCCTCAAGGATGTGGCTGTAAATCGAATATTGCCGAAGTATTTGAGAGTGAAGGAATAAAAGTTATGCTGGCAGGCGGTATTGGCGATGGCGCTGTCAACAAGTTAAACGCACATGGTGTCAGCGTTATTCGTAATTGCCAGGGAGATGTAACGGAACTTGTACAACAATATCTGGCAGGAAAAGTAAAAGATAGTGGAACTAATTGTGCGGCTCATTCCCATGGACACGAAGATGGACACGTTTGCAATCATAACTAGGTTATTTGGTTTATGATTGAACACGAATACAAATTCAGAGTTACCTATCCCGATACGGATAAAATGGGGACTATGCATCATGCCAATTATGTAAAATACTACGAAGCAGCTCGTTGGGAGTTACTTCGCAGTATTGGCATTCCATATAATTTAGTAGAAGAATTAGGCGTAATGTGCCCGGTAATAAGCATGAAATTTAAGTTCCTTAAAACGACCCGTTACGATGAACAACTCACGGTTAAAACACGATTAAAGAAAATTGAAGGGGTACGCATTTGGTTTACATACAAGTTGTATAATGAGCAAAACCAATTAATCAATACAGCTGAAACAGAACTCGCATTCGTTGAACTCAACGATTGGAAACCTTGTGTAGCACCCGATCTTTTATTGAGCGCAATAGAAAAATATAAAGTTTCAACAATAGAATGAGCGAAATCGGACTTAACAATAGAAGGAAACAAGCGGTGACTTATTTCGAACAAGGTTACAACTGTTCGCAAGCCGTTTTTATGACCTATTCCTACATGTACGGTATTGAAACTGAAACAGCAGCCAAACTAACTGGCTACTTCGTTTGAAGGTACCGAATAGGACGGTTACCGAAGGTTTGCGGCGTAATTTAGGAAATGTTCGTGCTGTTGGAATTGATATAAAAAAAACATAAATATTAAATATCTTACAAACATTATATGAAAAAAGGTGGAGTAATTTTTGATTTTAACGGAACATTATTCTGGGATTCAGAATATCAAGAATCATCGTGGGATGAATATTTGAAAACACATGACATCAAACTAACTAAATCACAGAAAAAAGAGTACATACATGGAAGAAATGGAAAAGATACTTTCGAGATTTTATTTAATCGCAAATTAAATAACTTGGAAGTTCATCAACTTGTTGAAGAAAAGGAAATCCTTTATAGAGAAGAATGCCTTAAACATAAAATGGAACTTGCCCCTGGAGCAAAATCACTTTTAGAGTATTTGAAAAATAAAGAAATACCTATGGCAATAGCGACTGCTTCGGGGAAAACTAATATAGATTTTTTCATTGAGAAATTTAATTTACTTGCTTATTTTGAGTTAGATCATATTATTTATAATGATGGTTCTACAAAGGGAAAACCTAATCCAGACTTGTTTGAAAAAGCAATTCAAAGATTAGGAATAAAAAAAGAAAATTCAATTATTTTTGAAGATTCTTATTCTGGAATACAGGCTGCTATTAATTGTAAAGTTTCGACTGTCATTATTGTAAAATCAACAGAAGAGGAATATAAATCATTCGATTTAACAACAATAAGCCACTTTAGTGAATTCGACAAGCATTGCTTAAATATATTAGAATGAC
>Ga0302205_10000459_pt1 | contig 16870 bp, 15 predicted proteins | sample II_Fen_E1_3_FD_194582 | JGI IMG/M metagenome (GOLD analysis project Ga0302205, IMG submission 194582) | Peat permafrost microbial communities from Stordalen Mire near Abisko, Sweden - II_Fen_E1_3 | ecosystem: Environmental > Terrestrial > Soil > Wetlands > Permafrost | place: Sweden: Abisko...
ACCAGAATAGTAAATTATAAATCATTAATTAATAGATTATGGGATATTTATTTTCATCCGAATCGGTTTCAGAAGGTCATCCAGACAAAGTAGCCGATCAAATTTCAGATGCTGTCCTCGATAATTTTTTAGCTCAGGACAAAAATTCAAAAGTAGCATGCGAAACACTGGTTACAACCGGTCAGGTGGTACTGGCAGGCGAAGTGAAATCAACCGCATACGTGAACGTTCAGGAAGTAGCACGCAAAGTGATTAACCGCATAGGTTACACCAAAAGCGAGTACAAATTCGATGGTGACTCATGTGGTATTTTTTCGGCGCTACACGAACAATCAAGCGACATTAACCAAGGTGTAGAACGTGCCAATCCAATGGATCAGGGTGCCGGCGACCAGGGAATGATGTTTGGTTATGCAAGTAAGGAAACTAAAAACCTTATGCCGATAGCGCTGGACTTATCGCACGCTTTGGTAGAAGAACTAGCCGCTATACGCCGCGAAGGAAAAGATATGACTTACCTCCGCCCCGATTCAAAATCGCAGGTAACTATAGAATACGACGACAACAATCAACCGGTGAAAGTTCACACGGTAGTTGTTTCTACTCAGCACGATGACTTTGTACAACCAACAGCAACTAAAACTCAGGAGCAAGCCGACGATGAAATGTTGAAAACCATTCGTGAGGATGTAAAAAATATTTTGATTCCGCGCGTAAAAGCATTGGATTCTCAGTTTGCTCAATTGTTTAAAGATGACATCGTATTGCACGTGAACCCAACCGGAAAATTCGTAATTGGCGGACCACATGGCGACACCGGCTTAACCGGACGTAAAATTATTGTAGATACTTACGGTGGAAAAGGTGCTCACGGTGGTGGTGCTTTCTCGGGTAAGGATCCTTCCAAGGTTGACCGCTCGGCTGCATACGCAGCGCGCCACATTGCCAAGAATATTGTTGCTGCCGGATTGGCTAACGAAGTATTGGTGCAGGTGGCTTATGCTATCGGGGTAGCAAAACCGATGAATCTTTACATCAGCACCTACGGCACAGCTCAGGTAAAACTTACCGATGGTGAAATAGCTACCAAAATAGAGAAACTGTTCGATATGCGACCAAAAGCCATCGAAGAACGATTGAAGTTGCGTTTCCCTATTTACGAAGAAACCGCATCGTACGGTCACGTAGGACGCACTCCGGTAACCGTTACCAAAAATTTCAAAGACGGTAATGGAAAAGATTTTTCTCAAACAGTAGAATTATTTACCTGGGAGAAAACAGACAAAGTAGCCGATATAAAAGCTGAATTCGGGCTGTAAACTACAAGAACAACAGACCAAAAAAAAACATATATACAAATACATAGAAATACCCGATTTACGTTGTAAGTCGGGTATTTTTATGTCCGCACAACATTATAGCTAACTAAGTCGTTTTAGGAAATAAAGAAACTACCATGAGCCAATCGTCGGTTATTCTGTTTGATGGTGTATGCAATCTTTGTTGTGGTTGGATTCGGTTTTTGATCCGGAGAGATAAAAAGGCTGCTTTTACGTTTGTGCCCCTACAATCGGACGTGGGGAAGACATTATTAGAAACAACCAGCATAAAGGCTGGCAGCATAACGACTTCCGGGCTGGATACCATTGTATATATAAAAAACAATCAGGCATTGATTGAATCGGAAGCCGTATTGGAAATACTGACCGACCTAAGTGGAATATGGAGGATATTCGGGGTGTTGAGGTTGATACCGCTCAGCCTGCGGGATAAGATATACAGATTTATTGCCGCAAAACGTTACCAATTATTCGGCAAACGCACATCCTGTTTTTTGCCGACTCCCGGAAATGAAAAAAGATTCTCATTGTAATGCTACAAAATTGATACAATATTACATCTTTTACTGTAACTTTGCGCCGAAATTTAAATTATCGACTGTAGATAAAAATAATAAGCCGTCATAAAAATGATTACTGAATTTATTAAAAAGTGGTGGAGTAAGTTTCTTACTTACTTTCCTATAATCCTTGAGTTTATTAAAGTCTGGTGGGGCAAATTTATAGCATGGCGCAAAATCCGCCTTACACGCTATCGCGGATTGGTCTGGTACCGTAAAATTGTCAATATCTTTCTTACTTCTATCGTATTATTCCTACTCTACCTCTTCATTGTTGATATCAATTTCTTATGGCTGTTTGGTAAATCGCCCAGTCTGAGAAGCATTAACGACCCTAACCAAAGTGTAGCTTCGGTCATTTATACATCGGATGGCAAAGTGCTGGGTAAGTATTTCCGTGAAAACAGAACACCTGTGACTTACGAAGAAATTTCGCCTAAACTTATCAGAACATTAATTTCTACAGAGGACGAACGTTTTTATAAACATTTCGGCATTGATTTCGAAGGTGTTTTTGCAGCCATAAAAGACATGACCAAAGGTCGCAGTCGTGGTGCCAGCACCATCACTCAGCAGTTGGTAAAGAATATGTATAAAACCCGAAACCAGTATTCAAAAGGCTTGTTCGGATACCTGCCCGGTGTAAAACTCATTATAAGCAAAACCAAAGAATGGACTACGGCAGTAAAAATTGAAATGTTTTACAGCAAAAAAGACATTCTTACCATGTACCTGAATACGGTGGATTTCGGTAGCAACTCGTTCGGGATACACACGGCGGCCAAAACATTCTTCAACACCACGCCCGCCAAGCTCAACTACGAGCAGTCGGCTACGCTGGTGGGTTTGCTCAAGGCCACAACTTCGTACAGCCCCATTGCACACCCCAAAAGATCGACGCTGCGCCGCAACGTGGTGCTGGACAATCTGGCAAGGCTAAAAGTAATAAACAAACGTGAGTGCGACTCGCTAAAACAAATTCCGATACGACTGAACTACAGCGTAGAGCAATCGTACGACGGCGAGGCACTTCACTTCAGAGCTTATCTGGAAAAATACCTGCAGAAATGGGAAGAAGAAAACGGGTTCGACATCTATTCCGATGGATTGAAAATCTATGTGACCATCGACTCGCGCATGCAGAAATACGCCGAAGAAGCGCTGAACAAACAAATGCGCAGCATACAGCGGAAATTTGACGACCACTGGCGCGGTCAGAATCCGTGGCAGGACGAAAATCACAAAGACATTGTGAACTTTGTGGAAGATATTGCCCGCAAGACCAAAGCGTATGCTTCGCTCTCTGGCCGATACAAAAATCACCCCGACTCCATTACCTATTTTCTGAACAAACCGCACCGCACCAAAGTATTCGATTACGAAACCGGCGAAAAGGAGATGTTCATAAGCATTATGGACTCCATCCGGTATATGAACCGTTTTATGCACAGTAGCTTTGTGGCCATGGAGCCCCAGACCGGAAACGTGAAAGCCTGGGTGGGCGATATAGATTTCAAATTCTGGAAATACGACAAAGTGGCGCAGTCTAAGCGTCAGCCGGGTTCTACATTCAAGCTGTTTGTTTATACGGCAGCCATGATGCACGGCATGTCGCCCTGCGATATGATGGTGGACAAGCAGGTTACCTGGAACTATAAAGAAGGCAATAGAGATAAATCGTGGACGCCACGCAATGCCAACGGATACAGTCTGGGGTATGCCGTATCGCTGAAAAATGCCTTTGCGCAATCTATCAATACCATTGCTGTGCAGGTAGCCCAACAGGTAGGAATACCCGAGATTATAAAATACGCTCACCTGCTAGGCATTCAGACTCCGCTGGAAGACAAACCTTCCACCTGTCTCGGATCGTCGGACGTCTCGCTGCTTGAACTGGTAAACTCGTTCGGCACGGTAATAAACGAAGGTAACTATCACGAACCGATTCTGGTAAGCCGCATAGAAGATCAGGAAGGTAACGTGATATACGAAAAGAAAACTGAGCAAAAACGCGTAATACCATACGAAGATGCCTGGCTGATGACCGAGATGCTCAAAGGCGGTATGACCGAGCCCGGCGGAACTTCGCGCGCCTTGTGGAGCTGGGATTTGTTCCATTACAACACCGACTTTGGTGGAAAAACCGGAACCTCATCCAACCACTCCGATGCCTGGTTTGTAGGCGTAACACCCAAACTGATAGGTGGCGCCTGGGTAGGAGGAGAACACCGCAGCGTACACTTCCGCACCGGCGAGCTCGGACAAGGAAGCCGCACTGCTTTACCCATATTCGGTATGTTTATGGAAAAAGTACTTAAAGACGAAAGCCTGAAACAGTACCGTGGCAAGTTCCCTACCAAGCCTAAAGAAGAAATATCGCGCAATTACCAATGCGTAACGCATCTGCGGGTGGACTCTACGGCGCTCGACTCAACCGTGATAGACGATGTGAACATGGAAGAGGAAATTCCGGTAAACGACACCCCTACCCCCGAATAAATAAACAGAACATATAGCACAAAAAGAGACGCACCCACCTGCGTCTCTTTTTGTTTTTCTACATCCCCCATCAATAGTACATTTTACTAGTTTTACGAAAAATGTCTAAAAATATTTATCGCAACATTGTTGGTTTTTAAGGTAAATGATTTATATTTGCTGTGCAATTGATCTTTGAATAAATGAATATGCAGCGAGCGAAAGTTACAAAACAGTTGTTTTGGAGCAACTGACGAGCGTCAGAAGTTATAAAACAACTGTTTTGAAGTAAAAAACGTCGGGCGGAAGCTTCTCGACAGTTGTTTTCACCCCATTTCATAGGGCGGTAGCTTCCCGACAGTTGTTTTGGACAAAAAACGCGCGTCAGACCTTCCCCGGTAGTTATTTTGGGGTTTCGGCTATTCATTTTTAGCTCCGGCAATGGTCGGAAACGTTCTTTGCTCCCTATTAATCTGAAACTATTTCTCTTACTATTAATATTAAAAATCAATTATTATGGAAAAAATGTCATTTTCATTATTGCGTACCAGTGGTTTATCTATCAACAATTTATTTTCTCTTGTAAAATCATCGGCGGATATCAGCATTCCGGTTCAGTCCTATCTGGGTGAAATGGTGAATGCGGCACTTACAAAGATGATGGCCGATAATGAAAAATTTGGTGAGCAAATAAACAAGAATCAAAAAAGCGGACTTACCGACGAACTTATACCGTTGGATAAAGACCGGGACGATGTTCAGTATGAAATTAACCGTGATATTACTTATCACCTTAAAGGTAGTGATACGGTCAAAAAGACGGCCGCGCAAACCCTGAAATTGTTTCAGACCCCTTACTGGAATGCACCAAAACTCCCCCTGAATACGCAAACGGGTGTAGTGTACGAAATGCTAGGGAAGTATAAATCCAGTCCTATACTGATGGCGGCTGCTCGCGAGCTGGGTATTGATGCTAAATATGCACTGCTTGAAGTGAGGAATAACGCTTTTGATACCAAATATAAAAATCGTAACGATGAAGCACCTGATCATCAAACTTCAGGTAGCTCGTTGAAACCCGCTGTAGTTGATAGCTATACTACGTTCTGTACAGCCATGGAGCAAGCAGTCAACCTCGCCCCAAACGACCAAAACATAGCGCTATTCTATAAACTGGACGAACTACGCAAAAAATACCATGCGCTGGGAGGTAATGGTAAAGATACCCCACCGGTAGATGGTGGAGCCAAATAAGAAAAATCACATTTTTCCCCTGCTGCTGTACAGTGGTGGGGGAAAAATTATAAATGGAGTAACCATATTTACTAACAAATAACCATTAAATTTGATATTATGACATACACTTTGTTTTCTCAAATCAATCTTTCCGATACCTTTTTCAATTCATTGCGCCAAAGCTATGCAGAATTTGATGATTGGTTTAACAGAAAGGCTCACGATGGTGAATCTGCTTACGTTCACCATGAGCAGTCAGGAATGTTGGATGCTTTTTTATATTTGAAGATTGAAAACGAAGTGGTAACTGACGTTGACCCCAATTTACCTATTGGAGTCAAAGTGAAGGTTGGTACCTTAAAAGTGAATGCTCATGGCACACGTTTAGGCGAAAGACTTATTAAAAAGATATTTGATTATGCAGTTGTGAACAATGCTGATTTAGCTTATGTTACAGTATTCAATGAGCATGAAGCATTAATTGAGCTGTTGGTTAGATATGGATTTGTAGAACATGGAGTAAAGGTTACTGCAAATGGAACAGAGCATGTTTTAGTGAAAGATATGAGATTGGTAAGAAATGATTTATTATTAGATTATCCATTGATTAATACTCGTGGTACAAATAAATATGTTCTATCAATTTATCCAGATTTCCATACACGATTGTTTCCTGATTCAAAATTAAGCAACGAGACATACGACATAATAAGAGATATATCTGCGACAAACAGTATACACAAAACTTATATTTGTTATATGGGTGATGTTGTAAATTTAAGAATAAATGATATAGTATTGATTTATAGAACAAGCGATGGACTTGGTCCCGCCAGATTTAGAAGTGTTGTGACTTCAATTTGTGTCGTACAAGAGGTTTTGACAAGAGCAAGTTTTAAGAATGAAGATGATTATGTGGAATATTGCCGCAGAAATAGTATCTTTACCGAGGCTGAATTAAGGCGGTTATATAGAAAAAATGGTAGTTTATTTATCATTAAAATGACTTATAATGCGGCATTTAGGAGAAGAGTTACAAATGGTGCATTGATAGATACTGTCGGAATATCTCCAGATTATTGGGGGTTCTTTAGAGTTTCCGATCAGCAATTTAATCAAATTATAAATTTAGGAGGAGTATATGAAAATATTATTGTCGATTAAGCCAGAGTATGCAAACAAAATTTTTGACGGGACAAAGAAATATGAATTTAGAAGAACAATATTTAAGGACTCCAATGTCAATACAGTTGTTGTTTATGCATCTTCGCCAGTTCAGAGGGTGATTGGAGAGTTTACAATAGAAAAAGTCTTATCAGAAACAACTGATAAATTATGGTCATTGACCAATGAGTTTTCTGGAATAACCAAAGATTTTTTTGATGAGTATTTTGGGTCAAAAGAAATTGGCTATGCAATAAAAGTAAGAGAAACAAAAAAATATAAAGTGCCAAAGTTATTAGTTGACTTCGACATAAATTTTGCACCCCAATCATTTGTATATCTGTCGTAACATACAGGTTAATTGTTTCCAACCAAAAACCCCTTGCCGCTTGAAAGCAACAAGGGGTTTTGCTTATATATAGTATACACGAGGTTGCACTCACAGTTATTTAAATTGAATCCTTTCTGGATTCTAAAATTCGTGTCTAATTTATTATAAGAAATTTGCTTACATTAAACTCCCAAACGCAAAAAAAACGGCTGAACTTCATTACAGAAATTCAGCCGTTTTTGTGTGTTCTATCCGGATTATATAATCAACATGGCGTCACCATATACTCCAAATCTGTATTCTTCTTTCACTGCAAGCTCATAGGCTTTCATGATTAAGTCATAATCGCCGAAAGCCGCCGTAAGCATTATCAGTGTAGAATAAGGCAAATGGAAGTTCGTAATCATTGAATTAGCCACCGTGAAGTCGTACGGAGGGAAAATGAATTTATTTGTCCAACCATCGTAAGGCTTAATTTTGCCTTCGGTGCCCACCACTGTTTCCAGAGCACGCATCACCGTCACACCCACAGCACATATATTGCGGTTGGCCAATTGAGCTTCATTTACTCTCTTTACCGTCTCAACCGAAACAGACATCTGCTCCGAATCCATTTTATGTTTAGTCAGATCTTCCACGTCAATTTCGCGGAAATTGCCTAAACTCATGTGCGATGTAACATAAGCAGAATCGATACCTTTAATTTCCATGCGCTTCAATAGCTCACGACTAAAGTGCATACCTGCTGCCGGCGCCGAAACAGCACCTTCATTCTTTGCAAAAATGGTTTGAAAACGGTCGGCATCTTCCGGCTCTACCTCGCGGGTAATGTTGCGCGGCAGGGGAGTTTCACCTAATGAATAAAGTCCTTTTTTGAACTCGTCGTGCGTACCGTCGAATAAGAAACGCAAAGTACGTCCACGAGAGGTAGTATTATCAATTACTTCCGCCACGATAGAATCGTCCTCACCAAAATACAATTTATTTCCAATGCGGATTTTACGTGCAGGCTCTACCAGCACATCCCAAAGGCGCATTTCATGATTCAACTCGCGCAACAAAAAAACCTCAATCTGAGCACCGGTTTTCTCTTTGTTACCGTACAAACGGGCTGGAAAAACCTTGGTGTCGTTAAAGATGAACAAGTCGTTTTCGTTAAAGTATTCAAGTACATCTTTAAACGCTCTGTGTTCGATTTCTCCGGTTTTGCGGTGCACTACCATTAAACGCGATTCATCGCGATGCTTTGACGGATACTGAGCAATAAGCTCATCCGGCAACTTGAATTTAAACTTTGATAACTTCATATTTTATTGTTTATTTAAATGGCTTCAAAATTCTGTAGAGAATTATGAGGTCATGTTTTTGTGAATTCTTTTTTATCGTAATGGGTTATTCTCAATAAACTACCCATCAGTATATCTTATTCTATCTCGGCAGTCCGGGCTTCTTTATCCAGAAACTCTACTAAATCATCAATCTGCCAGCAGTCTTCCAGTCGGATGTCGCCAATTCGGGTTCTTTCCAGTGCTGTTAAGTGCGCTCCGCTGCCCAGTGCCAGTCCAATGTCACGCGCCAAAGCCCTGATGTAGGTTCCTTTGCTGCACACCACCCTTATTTTGAGCATCGGCAGTGCAAAGTCCAGTATTTCAATCTCATCTATAACCAACAACTTTGGTTTTAGTTCAACCTCCTGCCCCTCACGGGCATAATCATAGGCACGCTTACCATCCACCTTCACTGCCGAATAAGCAGGCGGTACCTGCCATATTTCGCCCAGAAACCTTGGAATTACTTCATCCACCAGCCGGCGGGTAATATGTTCTGTCGGATACGTAGCATCCACCGGTAATTCCAAATCGAACGAAGGTGTGGTGGCTCCCAGTTCAAGTGTTGCAATATATTCCTTGGTTTGGTACTGAAAGCTCTCTATCAGCTTTGTCGATTTTCCGGTACAAATTATCATCACTCCTGTAGCCAAGGGGTCGAGCGTTCCGGCATGTCCCACTTTGAGCTTTTTCATCTTCAGCGTTTTTTGTAGCTTCCACCGTACTTTACTCACCAGATTGAACGATGTCCACGTCAATGGCTTGGCTACATGCAACACTTCTCCTTCTACGAAATTCATCATTATATTTTTATTGAGGTGTATGATAAAATCACCATTTTATTTGCTCCTCTGTATTATCAAAGAACACTCAGATCTACACCCAGAAACAGCAACAATAAAATGGCTACACCCACAATAATTCTATAATAACCAAACGCCTTGAAACCGTATTTAGTCAGGAAGCCAATGAAAAATTTTATGGCTATCATGGCTACCATAAAGGCTACCAGGTTACCAACCAACAGCGTTACCAGATTTTCCGACAACATAGATTTACCGGCCGGATCCATAAATAGTTTTAGTAATTTATATCCCGAAGCTGCCGCCATAGTGGGTACCGCCAAAAAAAACGAAAATTCAGCGGCATTTTTGCGGGTTAGCTTGGTTGTCATACCACCTACAATGCTGGCCATAGAGCGTGATACGCCGGGAATCATAGCAATGCATTGGAAAAAACCTATTTTAAGAGCACGTTTCCAATCCACGGTCTGGTCGTCATTCGGCTTATTGAACCATTTATCTACAAACAACATTAAGATTCCACCCAGTACCAGCATGATAGCCACTACTTCAACATTCTCCAGCAACGAATCAATTTTATCGCTAAAAAGAAAACCCAACACCAATGCCGGAATAACAGCCACAATCAGTTTCCAGTAGAAATCCAATGATTGAAAAAAACGTTTCCAGTATAGCACCACTACCGACAGAATTGCACCAAACTGTATATTGACCGTGAAAGCCTTTACAAATTCAGTACTCTCAATTGACAATAACTTTTGAGCAATAATCATGTGTCCGGTAGAGGATACAGGCAAAAACTCCGTTATTCCTTCTACGATAGCAAGAATAATCGTTTGAAGTAAATTCATTCTTATTTTGTTTTTGGTTTGTAAAGTATAGCAAAAACAATGGAAACAAAGCCAAATAATGAAATCATTGGACCTACCGTAATGCGACGGAAGCTATAAATATCGGGATTGAACTCTTTTACGGTTGATGAGCCTGTCATCAAAACAAAGCCCAAAATAATTATTGCAAAACCAATAGCAATCAAAATCATATTGATTTTACCCAGCGTGAAATGTTTGTCGTTTTCCATAATGTTTTTATATTAATGAGTTGAATAAACAGAGATTTTTTTTAAATTGAGAACATATCGTTAGTACGCATCTTTAAATATCGGCCAACAGCAAAATAAGATGATGAGCCGGCCAAGATAACGCCTGAAATGATAACGATAAGCCCCACAAAAATAAAGTTGAGATAGTTGGCAAAAAGTTCCGAAACTCCAAATTGGTATTGAACAAAATACACAATACCTGCTAACAAAAATATCGAAATAAATGAAGCTATCAGTCCGTTAATCATACTACTTACCATATAAGGTTTACGAATAAACCAGGGAGTAGCACCCACCAGCTTCATGGTGTTAATCAAAAAGCGGTTTGAATATAACGATAAACGAATGGTATTGTTGATAAGCGCTATTGAAACAATAAGCAACACCAAAGCGAGTCCCAATAAAATGAAACTCACCTTCTTTACATTATCATTTACAAGGCTCACCATATCTTTTTGATACACCACCCTATTGATATGATCAAATGTCTTCAACTTCTGTTCTACGACCGATACACTGTCATTATTGGCATACAGTGCATGTAGCTTTACTTCCAATGAAGCTTTAAGCGGATTGTAGCCCAGGAAATCCTGCGGGTTTTCGCCCAAACTGCTGATGTGATCTTTCAACGCATCGGCTTTCGAAATATAGTCAACAGTTTTGGCATAAGGAGATGTTTTCAAATAATCCTCTATTCGCTTTACATCGGAGCTACGAATTCCATCATCCAGAATAATCGATAAATTAATGTTTTCCTTCACATACGTGCTCATATCCCGAGCCACAAAAAGAAGTAGAAAAACCAACCCAACTAAAAACAAAACCAGAGACATACTTATAGTCGACGTTAAATGTATCTTTAACGACCCCGGTTTGATTACCTTTGTTCTTTGTTTATTCATTTTTTATTCTGAGATTATAAATTTAAACGTATCAGGCCTTCTGAGCTGTTTGCTTTGATTTTTTCCATTGCAAGAAACCAAAACCCGCCAAACCTAATATCAGCAAGATAGAAGATATAAGAGCAATCGTATTTCCAATACTGTATGACTTAGGCTCAAATCTGAATTCAATTTCATAGTTTCCTGCTTTGAGAGGCATTGCACGCAACAAATAATTAGCCCGGACATATGGCACCTGTTTACCATCAACGTATGCATTCCAGCCTTTATCATAATAGATTTCAGAGAATACAGCCATCTGGTCTGTTTTAGAGCTGAAACTATATTTCAACTGATTTGGTTCATATTTAGTCAACGCAATGTGAGCAGACGAATCGGCCGAAAGTTTGGCTGGCAGAACTGTAGCAAAAGATTTATCTACAACCGCTTCATTCTTTGTATTTATCTCACCCAGTATCTTCATTTCTTCATTAGCATCATTTGCCACCCGTACATTGCTTACAAACCAGGCATTCCCATTTGCATACGGATTTACCAATGGTGCTGCTTCATTATTATAAATAAGGTACTTCATGTTCAACATATTCAGAACATTCAGCGAATCGAGCGTGCCTGAAAGTTGCTCGGTTGTTTTAGCACGACTGAAACTTGCAAATAACTGACCAATTTCTTTAGTTAGATACATATTGATAAGTTCCTGATAACGTCGCAGTTTTGCGGCATGATAGCCACCTATGTTTTTGTGAAAATATGATGGTGAAGCATTTTGAAACACATCAGCGGTAGTACTAACATCAATAACCCTGAACTGCGACTTATCTTCAAGAACTATTTTATCGGCATTCGAAGGTTGAAGTAAATTCTCGATATGACGCGGACGTTGGAAATTATCGTTGTTCAAATAACGCTTGGCAACAGGTACCATATCTGCCAACACTAAAACTGCGAAAAGAACATAAGCCAGTTTTAGTTTCAAATAGTTTTTGGCATAAAGCCAAATTAAACCGGATGACAATAATATAAAGGCCAAAGAACGAAGCGCATCTGAACGAAGTAAAGCAGCACGATCCAACGGTAAAGTTTCTCTCAAAAAAGCATTGTTACCCTGATATTGAACATCGGCCGGCGAAACAAAACTACCCGACAGCGAAGGAATTAACGCAAATATCAAGGCAATACCTCCCACAATACCGGCACTAATCAGTACAGGTTTGATTAATTTTTGTTTATCTGTTTTTTCGGCAAAGATTTCTTTCAATGCCAGTATTGCCAACAACGTAATTCCAAAACCTGCAGCAACGAGCGTCATCGAGACGGTTCTGAACTTATTGTAAAGCGGCACATAATTGATAAATAAATCAGTGAACCACATAAAGTTTTTACCCCACGAGAGCATCAAGGTCAAAGCAATCATTGGTAACAGCCACCATTTAGTTCGCTTATCAACCAAAAACAGACCCAACACAAATAAGAAACAAACAATTGCTCCAATATAAACCGGTCCCGAAGTAAATGGCTGCGAACCCCAATAAAGCGGAAACTGATTTTCCTTCATTATTTTGTTTACATCCGGCGCTCCCAGTTCAGTTAGTTTCTTTCCTGTTTCGCTTTCGGCTGTCAGAGTACTACCACTGGCACCACCCTTGAAGTCGGGGATCAAAAGAGTCATTGTTTCATCAATGCCGTAGCTCCATTGAGTTATGTAATCTTTATTCAACCCATGTTGTGAACTTTCAGCATCAACCGTTAAGCCGTTTGAATCACCGCGCATGGTGGCTTTACTGTAATCGTATGTAGTCAATAAAGCAGTTGCATTCATCCCAACACCTACAGCTGCTGCTGCCAGCAGCACTCCGCACGATTTTAAAAACTTAGTGATTTCTTTTTCTTTCAGGCTGTAGAAAAACTCAGCAACGGCTAAGAATATCAATATGATAACGGTATAATATAAAATCTGAATGTGATTTGCCCTGACAGCCAATCCCAGAAAAACAGCCGTCAGAATTCCTCCCAACAGTAATTTTCGTCTGAAAGTCATAAACACACTACCAATGAGCGGTGCCATGTAAGCTATGGTTATGGCTTCGGAATTATGTCCGGCAGCTACAATTATAAGGTTAAACGAAGCAAAAGCAAAAGCTATGGCACCCACTATGGCCAACCACGGATTAACGCGGAACGCAAGCAACAGGATATAAAATCCTATCAGATAAAGCATCAAATAATAAACCGTATTTGGAAAAACACGAATTACATCATCCACAAACTTCAGTATATTGTTTGGCTGCGACATAGCAATCTGATAGGTAGGCATCCCTCCAAACATAGAGTTAGTCCAAAGTGCCACATCGCTGTGGGTAGCATTGTAATCTACAGACTCTTTTGCCATGCAAGCCCAACTTTCAGTATCATGACCGATTAGCTGTTTTCCTTCGATAACAGGCGTGAAATACAAGAAAGAAATGCAGACAAATACAAGAAAAGCAGCAATGTGCGGAGCGAATTTAGTAAGAACTGTTTTATTCATGATGATGCGCTTGGTTTGCGATAAGCAGTTTTGGGGAAAAATCGTACAAAAGTACATCAATTTTTCACAATTGATATTCCATAAGTGGTTAAAAATTGTTGAAATGACTAAAGTAATAATATTAGAGCTCAAACAGGGGGTTATTTGGTCATTTTTAATTGATAAATTGCAGCTGCACTTAATTTATAAATTGGCAATATGCTGAAAAATCAGTACTTTTGTCGAACAAAACGATAGTAAAAGAGTTTCATTGACATGGATAAAGAACAAATACAACATATACGGGCTGATTTTCCTATTTTAACGGAAAAAATCTACGGAAAGGAGTTGATTTATTTCGATAACGGTGCCACCACCCAAAAACCGCGATGCGTGGTTGAGAAAATAGAAAGTGGTTATTACCACCTGAATGCTAATATCCACCGTGGTGTACATTATCTGAGCCAAAAAGCAACCGAAGCCCACGAAGCGGCACGAGTTACTGTGGCTGAATTCCTACACGCCGGCAAACACGAAGAAATCATTTTTACGCGCGGAACTACCGAAGCCATTAATTTGGTAGCGACATCGTTTGGTGAAGCATTCTGTAACACTGGAGATGAAATAGTGGTGTCGGTAATGGAGCACCATTCCAACATTGTTCCGTGGCAAATGCTATGCGAACGAAAGGGATTGAAGCTCAAAGTGATACCAATGAACGAATGCGGCGAGCTGAACATTGAAGCATTCAAAACACTGCTTAACGAACGAACAAAAATTGTGTCGATAGCTCACGTTTCAAACGTATTGGGCACTATCAATCCGGTTAAAGAAATCATCCGTATTGCTCACGAAAAAAATGTTCCGGTTCTTGTAGACGGTGCGCAAGCCGTTCCGCACATCCCGGTAGATGTAGTGGAGCTTGATGCAGATTTCTATGTATTTTCAGCTCATAAAATTTACGGACCAACCGGCATTGGTGTTCTTTACGGGAAATCCGACCTGCTGAATGCAATTCCACCTTATCAGGGTGGCGGCGAAATGATAGCAACTGTTTCTTTTGAAAAAACCACATACAACGAACTTCCGTTTAAATTCGAAGCAGGAACTCCTGACTATATTGGTTCCACTGCTTTGGCTGAGGCTATAAGGTATGTTGATAACATTGGCTTAGATAAAATTGCAGAGCACGAACATGAACTGCTCACCTACGGCACAAAACGCTTATTGGAAATAGACGGAATGCGAATCATCGGAACAGCAAAGAATAAAAGTTCGGTTATTTCATTTTTAGTAGGCAATATTCATCCTTACGACATTGGCATGCTACTGGATAAACTCGGAATTGCCGTTCGTACCGGTCACCACTGCGCGCAGCCTCTTATCGATTCGCTCGAAATTCCGGGAACCGTACGAGCGTCATTTGCTTTCTACAACACGAAAGAAGAGATTGACACATTCGTAGAGGCGCTGAAACGCGTGGTTACCATGCTAAGCTGAAAATGAACCTCAGGCATCGGACATTGACGCCCGCTACAGCATATCATAACTGATTCAGAATTACAAATTTTTAAATGAAAATATGACTATCAACGAATTACAAGAAAGTATTATAGAAGAATTCAGCATATTTGACGACTGGATGGATAAATACGCATTGCTCATCGATTTAGGAAACTTACTTGAACCTCTTGAAGAAAAACAAAAAACACAACAAAACATTATTGTTGGTTGCCAGAGCAGAGTCTGGCTGAATGCCGAGTTTAAAGATGGCATAGTTACTTATCAGGGCGAAAGCGATGCTGTGTTGGTCAAAGGAATTGTATCGTTGTTGATTAAAGTGCTTTCGGGGCATACACCCGATGAGATTTTGGAAACTGACCTCTATTTTATCGACGAAATAGGACTGAAAGAGCACCTCTCTCCTACCCGCTCCAACGGATTGGTAGCTATGGTTAAGCAAATGAAAATGTATGCTTTAGCTTTTAAATCGATTAGTAACAGTAAGTAAAACAACCGCAACCAATTACTTGAAGCAGAATAATAAATAGGCTGAATTTCAGAATTGAAATTCAGCCTATTTATTATTCTGACGTTATCACTCCAACTTGGTGCCGGGAGCAGTTTTCTTGGGCGCTTTTACTTTGTCTTCATTTTTGGCTATGAAATCCTTCCAGCCGGAGTACGCTTTTTCGGAAACGGGTCTTCCCAATTGCAAAAAATGACAATACGCCGCAGCCAACCCATCGGTTGCATCCAACTGCGGCAGCATGCTCTCCTGAGGAATTTTCAAATAGCGGCGCAGCATATCGGCCACCTGCTCTTTAGATGCGCTACCACTGCCGGTAATAGCCATTTTAATTTTCAGGGGGGCATATTCGGTTATCGGAATATCGCGATACAGCGCCGCCGACATGGCAACACCCTGAGCACGACCAAGTTTAAGCATAGATTGCACATTCTTACCGAAGAATGGAGCCTCGATAGCCAAATGATCTGGATGAAATTCATCTATCAAGGACAACGTACGGGCAAAAATCCGCTGCAGTTTCAGGTAATGATTGGAGTATTTTTTCAGGTCTAAGACGCCCATGGCCAGCATCTCGGTTTTATTGCCCGAAACTTTCAGTATGCCGTAGCCCATGATGGTTGTTCCCGGGTCAATACCTAATATGATATATTCTTTAATCATTTATAATTTTCAAAGAGGTATAAAAAGCTGATGCTAAAATCAGTTATGATCTATCAAATCCAAAACCGTAGTGAAGAAAACCACTTCGGAGCCAAACTGCCGGCTACATTCTTCTTTGAACTCAGTACTAAATTCCTGATTCCACGATTTCAAAGTTCGCATATCTTCCACACGGAACTGAACAGAAAAAGATGTTCCTTCCTGCTCGGCGCTTGTGATAACTCTTGCCAACTGCGGATGCGAGAAATAATTGGAACTGAGCATAAAAGGGATATGTTGCTCACAAACCCACGTAAGCCAGGGGGCGCGAACCTTATCAGACACAAGATATGTTATGTTGAAAATTAGCATAGAATTGGCATTATTGTTAGTAAAATTGTAAACAAAAGTACGCATAATTTCGAAAACTTCCTTATCTTTGCCCTGCA
>Ga0302205_10000468_pt1 | contig 16749 bp, 9 predicted proteins | sample II_Fen_E1_3_FD_194582 | JGI IMG/M metagenome (GOLD analysis project Ga0302205, IMG submission 194582) | Peat permafrost microbial communities from Stordalen Mire near Abisko, Sweden - II_Fen_E1_3 | ecosystem: Environmental > Terrestrial > Soil > Wetlands > Permafrost | place: Sweden: Abisko...
GGTGAATTATGGGATACAATCTCTACCATAAATAAGGCATTTATATACCCCGTTTGTGGTATATTGCCAATAATTAGCATTTTTAAACGAACAATTAAAAAGAGAATTATTCATTTATGTTGAACATCTTGGCTCAATCTTAATTTCTCTAGAGAAGCTTCAATAAAGCCGATTTCTTTTTGCCACAAAGAAATAAATTCATGCATATTTATATTTTTTTAGCCAGATTGGTCTAAACCCTCTTTCTCAAGCTTTTTGATTTAAAGAACTTCCCTATTGAAACCTGAATAGTCCTGTCCTATAAACAATCAAAAAACATTTAGCCAAAACTTTTGAATAAAACAAACTCCATGATTTATATTTAATTGATTAATGACAGTTTGAATAGAGAAAGTCACGAAAAGTCTTATTTATAATTCGCTGGAAGTTAGGAACCGAATATCGCAAATAAACGGTTTATTCGAAGTTCTGAGTTTTTATAAACTCCGCTGATTTTTTCCCGGCAATTCTCCCAAAAACAATAATAGCAGTAATTGCATCACCGCCCAATCTGTTGGCACCATGTACTCCCCCTGTGACTTCACCAGCTGCAAAAGGGCCTTTTACAATTTTTCCTGACTTATTAATTACTTCGGTAGCCTTATTTATCTTGATACCACCCATTGTATAATGTATGGCTGGTTCAACTTCAACGGCATAAAAGGGGCTCTGGGAAATTTCCAAAGACAGTTTCTTTCGTCCAAACTGAGGGTCTTTTTGCGCTCTAACGTACGCATTATATATACTCACACTTTTTTCTAATTCAGCAGCACTTATCCTGGTTTTATTTGCCAATTCCCGTAAGGTTGATGCTTCAGTCAACACTCCTTCCTCTTTATTTTTACGAAGGGCATTTACTTTATCCAACAACTTCGAGTCAAATAACAGAAAAACGGTTTTCCCCCTTTGCCGTAATATGGCTTCGGAAACTGAATCTCTATTTTCAGTTTCATTTACAAACCTTTTTCCAGAACGGTTAATTAAGATAGCACCGGCACCACGGACACCTTCGGTAATTGTTTCGTGTTTTGTTAGCAATACGGTGGGATGGGTCTGAATTTGGTTCATATCAACTAAACTTACATTCAGTTTTTCAACCATACCAAAAGCATCACCAGTTGCACCAGGTTGATTAGTCGTTGCAAAACCTTTTAATTTCGGGTTATAGTAGGCAACCATGATTGGGTTTGCTCCAAAACCACCACTGGCTATAATCACCGCTTTAGCATGAATGGTGTACAATTGTCCATCCTCTGTTTCAACCCGGATACCGTTTACAGCATTAACCGTTGAAAGAATTTCAACAGCTTTTGTATTCAGGCGGATATCCAGATTGTGCTTTTTAATTTCTGCTTCAAATATCCTGACTAGATAAATTCCAATGGGCGTTTCCGCTTTATTAAAAAGAATAGTACCCGGTACCGTCGATGCATCATTCTGCAAACTATCTATCCAATTTACGGCTCCAGCGGACTGATATGCCAATACTTTCACTAATTCTGGATCATTCAGATAATGACCGCCCTTCATTGTTTCTTCGTAAAAAAGCTCCGGACTGTAATTTCTTCCTTTCTGATTACCTGCGGCATTCATACCGTTTGCATAATTCGTATTTCCCCCAATGTAAGAATTCTTCTCTACCACAATTACTTTTGCACCGGCCTGTGTGGCCTCTATAGCAGCCGAAAGCCCAGCTCCCCCCGAACCTAGAATGACAATGTCTGTGGAAGTGTTTTCCGGCAGGGTAACCGAGGCTGCATTTTTTTTTGCGTTTAAAGAAATGCCCGATTTACAAACAGCATCTTTTACCGCTTCCATAATGGCATTGCTTGATGCTGTGGCTCCGGATACAGCATCCACTTTGGGGGAATTGGACTTGGTTATTTGTTTTATTAATTGCTCAAATACGTTATTTGTATATGCAGATTCTGAATTTTCCAAGATGATAACTTCTTTAATTTGTGCATCTTTTATTGTCACTTTTACTTTCACTATTCCGTTTCGTCCGTTCGATTTGCCGGTAAAACTGCCATCAGTCAGTCCGTTTTCCGGAAGGAACGAAGCTAATGGTAATAACAGAACGACCAGTATACAAATCAATATGTTTTTTTTCGAATTTTTCATCAAGTTTGAAACTAGACTTTTAATATCTCATTTTCCGACTTAGCAACAAAGACTGCAGCACAGGTATTACTGTATACGTTTGTAGCTGTACGAAACATATCAAGAATGCGATCCACAACTAATAGCAAACCGAGCCCTTCCCTGGGAATTCCAGCCGAGTCCAGAATAACACTCATCATTACAAAAGCAGCCATTGGAATTCCGGCTGCACCAATGGAAGCTAGTAAAGTGGTGGCTATAAGTAGAACTTGTTGTCCAATGGATAACTCTATTCCATAAACCTGAGCAACAAAAATAGCAGCCCCACATTCGAAAAGGGCAGTCCCATTTCGGTTAATAGCTGTTCCAAGAGGAATCACAAAACTTGTTACCCGATTACTTACCCCACTTTTTTTTTCCACTTCGCGAAGGGTAAGTGGCAATGTAGCACTTGACGAAGAGGATGAAAATGACATCAAGAGTGGGGATATCATATTAACAATATGTTTGAAAGGATTGACCCGGACAAATAAGAAAAGAATTAATGAAAGTGTAACAAAATTATGAAACAATAACGCGCCGATGATAGTAAGTAAATAAGATCCCAGACTGCCGACAATATTTACCAGTTGCTGTGAATTATCAGTATAATGAGAAAATTGAACTGCAATAAGAGCAAATACCCCAAACGGACTGAAACGAATAACCAATCCGGTAATTTTCATTATAATCTGAAAAATAGATTCAAAAAGATTCACCAAATTATCTCGGTATCTAGCTTCTTGTTTCGACAAAAAGATGGCAAAGAGGATGGAGAAAAAAATAATGCCGAGTAACCGATCGCTGCCGGTTGCCAAATCAGAAAAGATATTGGATGGTATAATATTGACCAACATATCTACAAATGAACTCTTTGGAGCAACCACAGCATCAGCTAAAATTGATTTTACCATGTTCACATTGTTCCCTGGTCGAAATACCCTGACAAATAAGAGTCCGGTTACGATAGCCACCAGAGTGGTGGAAAGAAAGAACAGAATGGATTTCAGGCCCAGTCGACTCACGTTAGAACCTGCTCCAACGTTGACAACACCAACCACAATGGAACTAATGACTAATGGAATGACCACCATATTAAGCCCACGTAGAAAAAGATCACCAATCCATTTTATCCAATCAATCTGATTCGGTAAAAAGATGCCAAATGCAGCACCTGCAAGGAGTGCGAAAAGAATCTGCCAATGTAGTTTCATCAAATATTAAATTTGTATATTGTCCAAATACTTATAACCACTCCCGGTATTTAATAATAATACTGTTTCAGCATTATCCAATTGTCCGTTCTTAACTAAAAATTTATAGGCATACCATAAAGCTGCACCTTCAGGAGCAACAAATAATCCTTCTTTTGAGGACAGTTCATATAAAGCATCCAAAATATCTGCATCACTCACACTTACAGAGTCACCCAAACTATCTCTTAAAACTTCCAGAATAACTTTATCAGCATACGGTTTGGGAACCCGTAGACCATTTGCAACTGTGAATCCATTGTCGATATACTCTGATCGAATTTCTTTGTTATGAAAAGCTTTATATATGCCATTACAGCTATCACTCTGAACAGCAATCATTCTTGGGCGTTTACTTCCGATCCACCCCAGCTCTTCCAATTCATCAAATGCTTTCCATATGCCAATTATCCCGGTCCCACCTCCGGTTGGATAAAATATTACATCGGGTAAACTCCAGTTTAATTGCTCCGCAATTTCGTAACCCATTGTTTTTTTACCTTCCAATCTATATGGTTCTTTCAAAGTAGAAACATCAAACCAACCATTTTCAGCAGCTAAAGCATTGGCTAATTTCCCGCAGTCACTAATATTACCGTTCACTTCCGTTACCTCTGCACCAAATAATTTAGCCTCTGCTTTGAACGCATTTGGTGTAAGTTTGGGCATAAAAACATATGCTTTCAAACCAGCACGTGCAGCATAAGCTGCCAAAGCACCACCCGCATTCCCGGCTGTTGGTATTACAAAGGTGTTTATTCCCAATTCTTTGGCTTTTGAAACAGCAACACTTAAACCGCGGGCTTTAAACGACCCGGTCGGATTGTTCGATTCATCTTTCAACAAAACATTTTTTCCATCAATATGTGGAAGATTCTGTAGTTTTAAAATAGGTGTAAAGCCTTCTCCAAGGCTTACAATATTAGCTACATCTAAAACCGGCAAAAACTCTTTATAACGCCAGAGCGTTGAGGGTCTGTTTTTTAAATCTTCTTTAGTGAGGGTATTCGAACTTAAATTATATTTAGCAGATAAAATAGATTTACAATCCGGATCATCACATACGGTAGAAACTAAATCTTTTGAATAAACTTTTCCGCATTCAACGCAGACTAAATGTGAAAATAAACTGTTTGTTTGTTGTGCCATTTGAGTTAAATTATCAATTAAAAAATTGTACAAAATGTACCCTGACGTTCAAAATAGAATAGATATTATCCGTAAAAGATTTTTCATTCTATAGGAATGCCAAGGTAGCAATTTTGTTAATAAATCCGTTTACTATACGTTTCAATTTTTCCCTGGGAAGAATTGATTTTTTTTTTTGAAGCTAGTATATCACCCGGCTAATGTTGTTAAATATCATTTATGGTAATTTCACCGGAGTAGCTCCTGCTTCATAAATTCCGTTGAACAGAAATTTAAAAGAACCGTGCGACTGTCCACGAAATGTAATATCAGGACCAAAAAGATAAACTTTGCCTTTACCCACAGATGCTTCCACAATCGCATTGCTACCATTTAGGTAATTCTGTCCTAAAGCCCAACCGCTGCGTAGTGGTTCCGAATTAGGGAACCAGGCAACCGGATTTACTCCTTTTTGCTTTGCCTCAGGCAACAGACGGAATACAGGATCGTTCTGATAAAGGATATCGAGATCCTCTGAAACACCATAGGCAATTGGACGTGTGTTGTCCACTTTCACTCGTAGAAGTGAGCCCGGCACATAGAACTTATCGGAAGAGATTTTCTTTTCGGATCCATCGGGTTTGGTTTCTATCAATCCATCTGCTACCGGTAAGCCAAGATATTTGCCAAAACCAGTAGAACTTCCTACTGTAAGCACAATGCCACCTTCTTCTACAAACTTGCGCAATTGTGGTGCCGTTTTATCCAGAGTAATGTTTCCAGCTCGGTCCTTGAAATCGGTAGGTATATTCTCCGTTCTAAAAGCGCGTCCACCATCACCTCCTTCGGAACCTCGTCCTCCGGTGTTTCTTTGTGGAAACGCTCCATCAGGAAAAATCAGTACGTCGTATCTTTCATGTAACTTTCCGGAGTCCAGAGCCGATGGATAAATCACTTCAAAAGGGAACTTGAATTGTTGTTCAAACAGCCAACGTATCAAACCAGACTCCATAGAACCACCGAATCTGTCCCAAAGGGCAACCCGTACAGGACGTAATTTTAAAGCTTCCCCATGCGGTTGAGACGAAATAGCGTCAAAGTTAAGTCCAATTTCGTTTGCTAACTTTTGTAATACTGCTCCTGTTGTTGATTTGGCAGGAATGTAAATGGTTCCAACTGGATATTTCTTGCCTTTGACTGTAAGCGGTGAAGAAAGCCAATATACCTCTTGCCCGGAAGCAAGTAATCGGGTAGTACCGGTGAAAGCATCGTTAATCTGATGACTGAGCAGATAACCTTTTGGCTTTGATACGCCTGTAATTTTTCCAGTCGGTGCTTTGATTAAGCCATTTATTCTTTCAAATGGTCCCTCGAAACCGTCCAGAATACGGTCAAATCTTACATCCATCTGAAAAGCCAGGGTATAGCCAGTGAGATCGTATGGTCGTTTTGGAGGTCCACCGGGATACTCTAAATCGGTTGGATGATCCTGCGGTTCAAACATATCCCGCAAATGCGGACGGAATGCCTGGGCAGCTTTTACAACATACGAACCTGCAGGATAATTTTTTCCTGAAACCTGAAATTCTTTAGTGGCACGATCCACAGCAACGCCAGCTTTCAGTAGTGCATTTACAAATTTAGTAGCTGTCAGGAAGTCAGCTTGATCCGAAGGGATAATATAGCCCCTTGGGTCCCGGGTTTCTGCAATGTGCAGTTTATCCCAAAATTCGATTGGAATATTGGGAACTCTTCGTCCACCAAAATCTCCGGTTGATTGATTATTTGAATTGTTGTTCTTTTTTTGTTCATCCTGATATTTTGCATTGTCAGCTTCCAGAGACGCTATATTTTTAGGTGTTATAGTCCAGTAATCCTTATTTCCCCGTTCTATGGAATTTTTACCCATGATGTAAATTCGGTATAAAAAGTCTTCCCGAAATTTAGCTGCAATATCCAGAATTGCACGGTCAGCAGAATTTACATATTCGATACTCTGACGTTGATGCCATGTCTGCTTTGGTCCGATAGGCAAGGGTTGTTCCCCGTTAGGAAGTAATTTAGAAAGTACTAATGGAATGCTCATAGGAGTAGGGTTCCCAATAATTTCGGACATTACTCCGATTTGGTTATGAAATCCCACTGTCGTGCGGTCGCCACCATTAAACCAGGTAGAATACGGAGCAGCATCACGTGTAACTGCCCCAGCTTTTCCTTCTGCTAAAAACCTGTTTTGTACAGCAGAGGCAACAAGGTCAATACCAATTGGCACCAGGGGATCCTGATTATAGTTGAACGGATCACGGAATGGAGCAAAGAACAGTACTGATCCGGCAGGACCACTCTGATGCTGATTATACATGATTTGCGGAATCCACTCAATATACATTTGACGATTTATGTTTTCAGTTTCTACTTGATTTGCAATGTATGAATCCCTGTTATTGTTATGTCCAACATATTTCTGATAAAGTCGTGGAATCGACATATTACGTTTCTTTGGATCGCTCTCACGCATGTACCAGTTTGAAACAAGTTCCATACCGTCAGGATTTGCCGGAACCAAGAGCAGAATGACATTATCCAGAATACGTTGAGTTTCCTCATCGTTTTTACTTAAGAGGTCGTATGCTGTAATGAACAGTGCTTGTGCATTAATGGCTTCAGTAGCGTGTAGTCCTCCGTCAATCCATACCACAGTTTTCCCTTCCGAGGCAAGAGAATGAGCTACCTCATCGGTAAGACCTTCGGCCTTGCCGAGCTTAACGGAAATCTCCTGATACCGTTTCAGGTTCTTCAGATTCTTAGGCGAAGTGATAATTGCAATCTTCTGAGAACGACCTTCTGGGGTAATCCCTATTTCAACGAGTTTCAAACGGTCGGATTCTTTTTCCAACTTGCTCCAATACTCCAGGAGTTGGGTGTAATTGGCCAGGAAATAGTCGTCACCGACCGCGTACTCCCCGAACTTGGGCTCCGATATGGTACCTGCGATAGCAATGTTTACGCTAAAAAATAACGTCAACAAAAAAAGTAAATAATTTTTTTTCATTTTTTTATTTTAATTATCATTCCACTAATTCAGTTCAGTATCTTTATTTGCCTCTTTACACATTAAATGAGACAGGCATAAGAGATTGAAATTAATTTTGTGAAGTTGCTTTTAGATCTTTTAATTCCCTTAGTTTTCTTGGTTCTTTGATTACAAGTCTGTTATTTAAATCATATTTTTGACCTTTGCTTAAAAAGAAAAATGGTCCGGAAGATGCTGCAAAGTTTTCATTGTTTCCAATGACATGTTTCTCACCACTACCAACAATTGTTTTGTAATCGTATACTGCAATATAGGATTTCCCTATTACTTCAAAAGTATCGCGTTGAACCACAATAGCTGTCGATTCATCCAATCCTATGCCAATAAGTTTGGGACTTTCTTTAATCACATTGATTAAATCGAACTGACGGTTACGACGTAGAATATGTTGATCGATCACTGAGTTCTTCAAAAAGCCTAAACCTTGGGTATGATCACCAATGGTAATTTGAGCTCCCGAGGTGTCTCCTCTCCATAAAAACGAACCCTGAATACTGGCTCCTGCGGAGGTTCCCGCAATAACACCACCACGATTCAATACATCCCAAAAAGCCTGATGAGTAAGTGTATTCAGATATGAATCGGCTAAGCGCCATTGACGGCCACCTTCAAAAAATACACCTGTAGCATTTTTTAGAATAGCAATAAATTTCTCACTGTTTGCCTCCTTTAAATCGTTGGTATGAAGCAAGGTTACTTTTTTAATTTTAGTTTCTTTTTTAACCAAATCAACAGTACGTGTTTCAATGCCCGCAGAATCTCCGGCAGCAGTTGTTACCACAACAATATTAGCCTTGTCAACTCCTCCTGCCAATTCGGTGAACTTTGCCCATACATCATTTGGAATCAATCCTCCACCGATGATAATTAAAGATCCCTTTTCAGGACCATGTTTGGTGGTTGAATCGTTTATTTTAATCGGGGAAATAGCAAATGCATTTATAGCAAGGATTGCCAGAACGAGTATTATAATATTTCTTTTCATTTTCAATATTTTAAATGATTAATTTTCTAACCGATAGTCCAATTCGGGTTTGCCAGGAACAATAGGAGCATATTTAAAACCTTCCCCGCGGGCTTTTTGAAATTCATCTTTAATAGGAATAAGTAAAGCCGGATTAGAGAATAAATCAATAGCAGTAAGCGCAAACACTTTAGCAGCTACAATCGCTCCTTTGGTACCAATGGATGTACCGCCTGCAGCAACATTTTGCCAGGAATGACCTGGTGATCCGGGTACAAAGGTTGCTGCAACAAACGATCCTACCGGAACATTCCAACTCACATCTCCCACATCACTGGAACCTGATTTTAATTGTCCGAACTCATTTTCTTTGAACGGTGTTACAGTTTTTACCTTTTCTAAATCTTTAGCCGGAGTATTTGTTGACTTGGCTAGTTCAGTGGCAAAAGCCTGTTCTTTATCTGTCCACTCAACACCTCCTACTTTCTGGAAGTTTTTTTCAATCAACTTACTAAATGTTTTATTTGGCAATACCGGATAAATGGCACCGGCAAGGCGTTTCTTGGTAACTGTAGTTCCAGTTCCCAATGCGGCACCGTCAGCAGCATTATCCACACGACTTAAAATATCGAAAAGCTCAGTAGTGTTTTTTGCCCTTACATAATACGAAACTTCAGCATGTGCAGGTACCACATTGGGTGAAATTCCACCTCCGTCGGTTATTACATAATGAATTCTGGCATCGGATACAATGTGCTCACGAAGCTGATTGACCATGTTATCAAATGCTTCCACACCATCCAATGCGGAACGTCCCTTCTCAGGATTGGCTGCAGCATGTGCTGCCTTTCCATGAAATTTATAAAGGATACTAATACGTGCCAAACTGGTAGAACCGTTAATCGCATTCTCAGATGCCGGATGCCAGTTAAGAACCGCATCCACTCCGTTGAAATACCCATCCTGAGCAAAGAAGACTTTCCCTCCTCCACCTTCTTCGGCCGGTGTTCCAAATACTTTCAGCGTTCCTTTAGCTCCGGTGGTTTCCAGCCATTTTTTTATTGCAACAGCTCCAGCAGTGGAGGCTGTTCCCAGTAAATGATGTCCACAACCCTGACCATTACCTTTGGCAATCAATACTTTTTCATACGGAACAGTATCTTGTGAAAGGCCACTCAAAGCATCAAACTCGGCAAGTATTCCAATTACAGGGGATCCACTGCCATAGGTTGCAACAAAAGCTGTCGGTATACCTGCTACGCCATTTTGTACTGTAAAACCGTTATCAGTCAAATGTTTTTGTAATGCGGCACTACTTTTTTCTTCCAGAAAGCCAAGTTCGGGAGTACCCCATATTTGTTTTTGCAATTTATTATAAGTAGCAAATGATTTATTTAAATAATCAATGGCAACACTTTCTTTGTTTGACTTACTCTGTTTTTTCTGAGCTCCAGCGCATATTACTCCACTAGTAATAAATAGCAATAATATAAATTTTTTCATTTTCATTTACATATATTCGGAAAAGCAATTTTTGTGTTTAATTGCTCTTCCAAGGATGATATTTAATTATTTATAAGCTGTGTTTTGTTCCAAATCAGGATCGGCAACGATAGCAGAATACGGAATAGGGAATACCCAACGTCCTGGGTTGGTAAACAAGGAATTCAAAGCCCCAAATACTGTTGCGGCTCTTCCTGTACGTACAATATCGCTAAACCGGTGTCCTTCAAATGCTAATTCATATCGACGCTCGTTTTCAATGGCCAATAAAACATCATTAACAGTAGTAATTCCTGTAGCAACGAATGAAGCTACATCCGAGCGTGTTCTGATGGTATTTAAATCTAGTATAGCATTCGTCAAATCAGGAGTAGTCTTTTTTAACCTTGCCTCGGCTCGAATTAAATACTGTTCGGATAAGCGTAGTACATACAGTGAACTTGATCCATCCTGATTTGCATATTCAGTAGGTTCGTAAGCTCCGGTTGACAATAGTTTAATCAGGCTTTTACGAGCCCCACCTTTTGTTGGATCCAAAAGCTGAGCAGCAAAACCTGGTTCAACTATATAATCTAGCCTTCCACCTTCACCCGAAGATAAAAGATACGTATAAATGGGATTTTTGTCGGAAGAACTGAATGTCAATTCAAAAACTGATTCGGTAGATTTAGTTGTAGTATAGAATGTGGAGTACGGCTTTACCAGTTTAAATCCGGTAGAATTAGCTATCACCTTGGTTGCATATTCTTCGGCTTTATCCCAGTTTTCAGTGTACAGATAAAGTCGGGCTTTAAGAGCATAGACCGAAAACCGGTTAGCACGGTTTCTTACGATTGTTTCGGTAAGCAAAGTATCAGCAGCATTTAAATCCGACAATACTTGTGCATAAGTATCCGCTACAGTTGCTCTTTTTATGCCATTATCCTGAGTCGGGGATAAAGTAGGGTTAATAATCACAGGAACACCACCATAGGTTCTTGCCAAATCAAAATACGTTAACGCACGTAGAAAATAGGCTTCTCCCAAATATTGCTTTTTCGAGGCAGGCTTAATAACAATATTATTTAACGCCGCAGTTTTAGCTATTACAAAGTTTGCCCGGTTGATTGTTACGTAGGCAGCTGAATATCCGGCTCCACTTGTCGGATCGAATGCACCAGTACCTGAAGCAGTAAGGGTTGGTATAATATTTCCCGGAGCTGTACTACTGACAACATTATCGGCAATAACATTATGTGCCAGTTGATTTACTCCAAAATATCCTTGAACCCCATCATATACTCCGATCAAGGCGGCTAACGATGATTTTTCATCGATAATAACCGATGCATCGGAAATGGTAGTTTGAGGAACAGTGTCTAATATTCCATTGCAAGATACACTTGCAAATGCTATTGCTATAATGAATATATATTTCTTCATCTTTTTATTTTTATAATGTTATGTTTACACCAATCGATACAGATATTGGTTGAGGAGGGGTTCCAAAGTCCATGCCTTGAACTAAGGCCCTTGAATCGCCTGCACCCACATTTACTTCAGGATCTGGTCCACTGTATTTCGTTAATGTATAGAGGTTTGTTGCGGTTACATATAACCGGGTTGCACTAAAATGTAATGGAGCTAGAGCGTGTTTCGAAAAATTATATCCGAATGTTACGTCTCTCAGGCGTAAATAAGAACCATCTTCCACATAACGGCTCGATTGCTGGTCGTAATTAAATCCTCCATCTGCATTTACTGTTGATTTTGGTCGAGGCAATACATTTGTATCACCTGGTTTTTTCCAATAGTTCATAGAACTTTCCAGGATAGAACGAGTCACGCCTCTTGTACCACCCGACTCGAGGAATGAACTGGTATAATTGTATATTTTATTCCCTGATTTAAAATAAATATTGATATCTAGATCAAAGCCTTTGTAAGAAAATGTATTTTTTAAGCTTCCTTCAAACTTAGGCCACGCATTGCCTACGATTTTTTTATCGGCTACGGTTATTTTACCATCATTATTAAGATCCTCATAAATAGCATCGCCTGTTTGAGAATTTACACCCAGATAATGGTATACCCACATGGAATAAAGCGAAAAACCTTGCTGTACCTGATAAGTTTGATAACTACCGGTTATAGGGGTATTTAGTTTTTCGACATTATTGGTATTATGCGAGATGGAAAAATTAGTTTTCCATTCAAATCGTTTGGTTTTTATATTTACAGAGTTCAGGGCTATTTCTATACCACGGTTACTGATTTCGCCGATATTTTTAGTTACAGATGAATACCCTGTCTTTGCAGGAACTGGATCGTCCAAAAGCAAATCGGTAGTATACTTGTCATAATAATTAATATCAAAATTCAATCGTTCTTTCAGTAAATCACCTGAAAGTCCGACGTTCCATTGACGGGTAGTTTCCCATTTCAAATTAGGGTTTCCTAATTGGGAAGGCGATATTCCAGCAACACCATCGTAGTTACTACCACCGCTCCAAAGTCCTAGGGAAGCAAAATCGTTAATATTCTGATTTCCGGAATAACCTAAACTGGCTTTCAGTTTAAGGTTTGTGACTACCTGCGTTTTGGGTATGAATGACTCATTCGAGATGTTCCAGGCTGCACCTACCGAAGGAAAATACCCCCACTGTTTATTAACTCCTATTCGGGAAGAACCATCATAACGGATATTGGCATCGATACTGTAACGGTTTTGGTATGAAAAATTACCTCCTGCAAAATAAGAAATCAGAGCTGAAGATGAACCTGAGCTCGATGCTGTTTGCACGGCAGCCGATGCAATTCTTTTAAATTGATTACTCGGGAATACAGTTCCCGTCAAACTTTCTCTTTCTATATTCGTTGTTTGAGCTGAGTTTCCTAAGAAAAAGGATAAATCACTTTCTTTAGCCAAAGACAAATTATAATTCAATACCTGTTCTTCAATTAAAGTTTGTTTGGAAGTTGTTATATCGGTTGCCTGGCCATTCGGCTGTCCATTAATTAAGAAGGTATTCCAGTAGGTTTTCTCGTGGTAATTATTATAGTCGTTGCTCCACGATGATTTAAAAGATAGACCTTTGAAAATATCCCATTTAAGGTAGACATTGTTCACACTACGAAGGCTATAGGCATGGTCATCCGAATTATTGAGGATTGCTTCCGGATTGTCAAATGCCACAGGTTTATTGTAAGTTCCGTCCGCATTGTAAATCGGATAGAAAGTTGGAGTATGGAGAGCTGCTTGGAAAAGTCCTGCTGGTCCATCACCTACCTGAACAACTTGTCTGTCAACCTTGGAGAGACTATTACTTGTTCCGATTTTTACCTGTTTCGATATCGAGTGGTCTAAGTTTAACTGGAATGAATATCTTCCAAAATTTTCGAGTTTTAATGTAGCTTGTTGATTTTGATACTCACCTCCCAAATAGAAGTTGGTTTTGGCATCACCTCCCGATACCGATAAGTTATATTTTTGTAATTGTGCTGTTCTGAAAACATCATCTTGGCGATCGTAAGTTTTTTGATCTTCCGGATTTCCATATGCAGCATATCCAGTAATGACTTCGGTTGTTGGTCTAAATGGTCTTGTAGCATAAGTCTTTCCATCATTAATCCAACAATCATTAACGATTTGTGCATGTTCAGGACCAGTAGTTAGTTTCCATAGATCTCCGGTTTTAGCAATACCGTATTCTGCCTGAAACTGAACCTTTGTTTTACCATTTCTACTTCCACGTTTGGTAGTAATTAATATTACACCGTTGGCACCCCGAGATCCGTACATAGCTGTGGCATTTGCATCTTTAAGTACAGATACTGATTCAATGTCGTCTGTACTCAAATCGGAAAGTGGATTGGAAACCTGGCCACCAAGACTGTGTGATTGAAGGCTTTCATTGTTTACAAACACACCGTCCACCACATATAGTGGATCGTTGCCAGCATTAATGGAAGTAGCACCGCGCAAGCGAACCAATACCTGAGTTCCTGGAACTCCAGAACTATTGGACACTAATAAACCAGGAACTTGTCCCTGCAGTTTTTCAGAGATAGTGGTGTAGTTAGCCTTTGATAAATCTTCAGCCGAAACAGTGGAAATAGCACTTGCCAGTGCATTTTTTTTGGTTTGTTGGTATCCCACTACCACCACTTCATTCAACCTGTTTTGATCATCCGCCAGGTAAATAGTGATTGGTTCTGCCTCATAGACATCAATTTCCTGGCTTTTATAACCGATGGTTGAAACTATGATCGTAACAGGAAGTGATTTTACTTTTAAACGAAAGTCTCCAGTTACATCCGAGACCGTTCCGGTTTGTGAACCTTTTTGTTTTACTTTGATAGTTGCTCCGATAACGGTGGCCTTCGAACTTTCCTCGAGAATTTTCCCCCTGATCTCTACTTGCTGGGCATAAGCCGATAGGGAAGTAAAAACAGCAAATAGGAACAGGATTCTGATTTTACGTACGAGAAAGACAGGAAACGTTTTGCCGTTTCCAAAAATAAATGGTAATTTTGCCATACAATTTTTGAATTGTAGCGGGCGTTCCCTCAATCAGTTTGCCGACGGAGAAGGGGTACGTTCGCTTTTTGTTTATAAATAATAAATAGAGTTTTTTATTTTAGGGACAGGAATTTATCTGTCAAATGATTTGTTTGCTCTGCCAGCTCCTGCTTATCTAAATTCAGAAATCCTTCTGCATGATTGAATTTCTGCCCATCCGTCAGTACCCATTTCAGGAAATCGGATACTTCTTTGCCTGCAGTTTGTTGTGAATAGATAAATCCAATTTTTTCCACAGGGATCGTTTCAATATGATGTTTTTCCAACACCTCAATCACATTATCCAGGTTTCCCGTAAGAATCTCTTTTGTCTCCTTTTTAAGATCAAGTGGCAATAAGGCAATCCCGTCTTTCAATTTCCGTGAATTCACATCGTACAGATATCCAAGATTATTAAATGTCAGCCCAATAGAATCTTTTTTAATTGCAGAGAGCAAATAGATATCATCCCCCAGTACTTTTTTACCTTTAATATCCGAAGAAGCATGTCCAAAATATCCTGCCAGTGCAGTTGAAGCGCAAGCTTTATTATCGCGGGAATATATGGTGGCAGCATATTTTTGTTTTTCTTTCGTTGCCGGCTCATCCTCGTAGTTAATCACTTCAAAGAAAAGTTTGTCTATATCCTTTTTGTTTAATCCTTTCTTTCTTGCTAAAGGAAGGATTGGATTATTCGTGTTTGTTACCGGAAGTAATGCATAACGACCGGCATAAATTATTTCTTTGTTTTCAACCAACTCTTCTTTTGTAGGTTGATGTGCAATAATGTTAAGATCAGCATCTTTGGTTGCACCGGTTTTAGAAGCCAGCTTAATGTTGGCATTAGGATTGATTTTAGTATATTCTGCAATCCATTTTTCAATTAATGGATACGTAAATTTAGTACCCGAAATAATTACGGGCTCAGTTGCCTTATTTTCCGAAGCTAAAGCTGTAGTCGAAATAAATAAAGCAAAAACTATTTGATAAAAATAAGTTGATTTCATATTCGTATATTATTAAAATGAATATAATTCTGGTTAAATCAGGTTTTGCAACCTGAAGAAGAATTTAAAACAATTGTAGTTAAAGTAGGGAAATTATCGTATCCCGTCGTGGTAGTAATTAACGGGAGTAAACGGATAAATAACAAATCAACAGCACAGGCAACAGCACTTTGCCATGACAGGGGAAGAGGTAGAATGAATTTCAGAAGAGAAAAAGATGGTTGCTAATAACAACTGTTTATTTTCAGTGGTTGAAAAAAACAATTGTCTGTCCGGATTACCAAACAGAACCTTTTGCATAATGTAATAAATAGCTTGTTTCATTTATTTTCTATTTTTTAAGGAATAGGTATCAATTACAACACCTTTACTTTCTAATAAACAAAAGTTCCTTTTTACATTGCAAAACTAGTTAATGGACAACAATTCCAAAATACCCTCAATAGGGCATTTTGTATACCATGTTTACGGTATAATGCTTAATTTTTAACTCGTTATATTCAAAAAAAGTATTTTGCAAGGGCTTAACCCCGTTAATTAACAGTTACACTATAAGTTCCAAATATCATATTTATTAAGGATTAGAAAGCGGATGGAACATCCAAACTTGTAGAAATCATTCTGATTGAAGGAATGGGCCGTACTTTGTTCATTATTTACAGCTTAGTTCCCTAGCAAATTCAACCCAACAAGCTTAATATCTCCAGCCCTTGCTCCCACTTCCCGAATCCGGACAAGTCATTGATATGCCCGGCATCACCTATATTCAGAAGCTGGCTTCCCCAGTTAGCTGCATAAAACCCGGCCTTCTGGTCTTTATCCCAGTGGTCATTGGTACTGGCAACAACAATAGTCGGGAAATTGATTTTATCCGTTGGGAGCTGCCGGAACAATCCAATGTGCAGTTTTTCCTGGAAGGATTCTATATCAGGCGGTGCAACCAGCAAAGCCCCCTTTATCTTTTTGTGGGAATGCGCGGCCCATTGTGCTATCGTTGGGCAACCCAGGCTGTGCCCCACCAGTACCACAGTCTCGGGATCATATGCCGAAATAGCGTTATCAATAGTATCCACCCATTC
>Ga0302205_10000473_pt1 | contig 16676 bp, 16 predicted proteins | sample II_Fen_E1_3_FD_194582 | JGI IMG/M metagenome (GOLD analysis project Ga0302205, IMG submission 194582) | Peat permafrost microbial communities from Stordalen Mire near Abisko, Sweden - II_Fen_E1_3 | ecosystem: Environmental > Terrestrial > Soil > Wetlands > Permafrost | place: Sweden: Abisko...
AACGCCTTTTTTGAATTTTGAATATACAAAAGAGATATTCTTTTGTATCATATTAAAAATATATTACAATATTTTGTTCATAAATTTATCTATATTTACTACCACACGTTCGTGTATGCCTTCTCCTATTAAATCGCCGTATGCATCAATGGCTTTAAGAGCAAAGGTGTATTTTCTGCCCTCTATGGCAGTTATTGTTGCAGTACATTCTATCGATGCTCCCACGCGACTAGCTTTCATATGTTGCATATTCATTGATATTCCTACGCTTGTACTTTCAGCAGGTAAATCGGATAACAATTTCATAGCTGTATTCTCCATAAACGCAACTAAAGCTGGAGTGCCGAAAACAGGTAGGGTGCCCGATCCTAAGTATATAGCTGTCTGATCTTTTGATACTTGAATTGATTGTGTAAATGTTGAAAGAATCATAATGCGGTTATAATTATAGTGATAAATAAATATTGAAATACGTTTTTTCTGTGAAGAGTTACTAACTGAAAATCTCATTTCGGGCTCTTTTGTAAAAATAACCTGAGCTTAATGCAAACACCACACCGTTCAAAACAGAGGCATATGCAGCCCCATTTAAGCCAAAAAGGATAATTGCAACGGTGATAGATGCTATATTAAAAAGCAATGAATAAAGGCATACATAAGCATTGTAATGGATTTTGCCTAAACCAAATGTAGCTGCACTCTGGAGTTGAGCTAGTTGACGTAAACTCCATCCGATTGCCAACCAGGGGAAGTATATCATCGATTGGTCGTACTTGCCATTAAATACCCATTGAATGCAATGTGGCATCAATATTAACACAATACCAAGCGATACAATAACTGCAACGGAAAGCAATTTGTTATATTTTTTAAATTCCCGGGAAAAATTCTCTTTCTGGTCGGATAATGATGAAAAATATGGCGAAGCCATTTGTTGAACCGTGCCTGGAAATAGCCGAAGAATGACTGTTATTGTCAGAGCAAAGCTGTAATAACCAACTTGCTGCATGTCTTTTATGAAAAATCCGATCAACAGAATATCTATGTAAGCAGACATTTCAGAAAATAAGTTGGCTAATATAGATGATTTTGCATATTTCCAAACAGTCGAAAAGCCGGAGAAGTTTCTTGTTTTAAAAATTCTGACATCCTGAGATCTACTGTAAATTTTGAAACAGACAACCAGCATGAGCAAGAAGCTTACATTGTATGCCATATAAAACCCTTTGATTCCGAACCAATAGGTAAGCATTATTATCCCGATTATGGATATAAATTTATTGGATGCTGTGAGTTTAGAGATCAATTTCATGTCTTTTATAGCCTGAAAGTAAGCAATAAAAACCATAAAAACCGAGTTACTAATCATAGGGAATAAACCAATAGGAATGAAATGTTTGATAAGATTATCGCTACTGAAAACGCCAAATAGATTTAAAATAATGATGATGAAATAGAGGCTCACACTACTTATGATAGTGAAAAGTAATGAAGATTCCAATAAGCATTTTTTAGTTTCGGGTGTTGAGTTTTCTGAGCAAAGTTTTAAAACCGAAGTATTGAATCCCATTCCGGCGATTATTGAAAAGACCGATAGGTAAGTTTGAATAATTTTAATACGACCGATATCGTCCGGTAATAAAACACCTGCAACGAAAAGCTGAGATGCAAATGCCACAATTTGTATCAGGATGTTGGCCGACAAAAGATGAAAAAAACCTTTCTGATGAAATTGCCTGAAGATATTAAGCTTGTTGGTTGAGGAAGCATTCATTTTCTCAAAATAGATTTTTTGTAGATGGTTGACAGCTGTTTTCCAACACTAGAATAGCTAAATTTATCTTTAGATAATGACTTAATGAGGGTGCTATCATAATTTTGAAAATGATCTAACATATGATTCATCTTTTGTGAAAGCTCTTTTTCATCCCCAGCGTCTATCAAAATTCCATTGGAATCATCTACAAGTTCGGAAACACCACCAACATTGGTAGCTATCACTGGTTTTCCGCAAGCCAATGATTCAGAAATAACCACCGGTGCATTTTCGAAATTAGAAAACAGAATACAAAAATCGCTGTTTTGCAGCCAATTGGCAACTTCTTTTGGAATTTTTTCACCCAAGAAATAGACTATGTCTTCAGGAAAATTCAGAGTGTCTGCATATTGTTTTACACTTTGAAAGTCTACACCTGTCCCGATTAAAACTAATTCAAAATCCTGCCGTAGTTTACATAGCTCAAGAGTGGCGCGTAGAATGCCTTTAATATTCTTTGCTTCCTCGTCAAAGCACGAAATATGGATAATGCGTTTTTTCTCTCTTTGATCTATTATGTTGTTTTCGAAAAAACAATCATTCACGACATTATTTATTTGTATGTAGTTGTTATTGTGTAATTTGTGATATTGCATGGCTTGTTTTAAATTTTCAGAAACCGGCAACACGGCACTAGCATTACTAACCACAATACGAGCAACTAATTTACGTAATGTACCCTTAAATGAATTTCGGGTAGGAAGATATCTTGACCAATGCTCGGTAATTACGTATAGAGTTCCTTTGAGCAGTTTAAAAATATAAGCCACAACTGCTGTCCGGGTGAGAATGTTAGCATGAATAATATCAGGTTTAAAACCGTCGGAACAAATAATTTTATAGCCTTTCCAATATGCTCTGTAATAATTAATTGTATTAAGAATTTTAGAGAATGAGTTTTGTTTTTTGGCTGGATAATATACAATGAGCTCGCTTAAGTTGTTTTGAACCTTGTTGCTCATTTCAAAATGATCAATATTTTGATCCGGTTGAATGTAAAGGACTTTTACCTGACAATATAAACTAACAGCTTCGGCGTGTTTTTGAACAAACAAACCAAACATTGGGTCGTTTCGATGTGGATACCACTGCGATAGAAAAAGAACTTTAGTAAGTGCTGGTTTCATTTGCGGATAAGAAACGACGGCCTGAACCGTTTCAGTATATAATAGGGATGGTATTTAGCACCAAAGCCTCTGTATAAGCGTGATATTCCTTCAATTCTGGAGCCCTCAAAGTCCAGAACATAATTCTTTCCAGCATATTTTTTAATAATATAATCTATCAAAAAGAACATAGCCGATAGTTTTTTTCCTTCACTATTGGACGTTGATAGAAGATATGTTAAGCGATTATTGCTTTCTAACAGGCAAAGCCCGGCAACCAGATTGTTTTCAGCCGAATAGACACCATACAGTTTCAATGCATTTTCAGATATCCCTTTATCAATCAGCTCTTTCAAAACAGGTTGTTTTGGTGATAAATAGTGTTTCTCAGTTGAAAAATAGAAAGATAGAAAGCTTTCTTTCGTAATGTTGTGTTGAATTCTCAAATTATTTGCAATAGATTTGCTGACATTACGTTTACAATTCTTTGAGTATGTGGAAGATATGTCGTTATATGGTTTGTGTATGTTCAATATGAAATTTGGGTAGATTAGCGCTTTTTCATAGAAATTATGTTCGTTCAGATTTAGTTCGTAGCTGAAATATGGAATTTCCTTCATAAATTTCTCCACCACATTTTGAGTGATTTCATGTTTGGAAAAAATGCCAAGTTGCTGTGTAAGTGGCGGCTGTACCAGATATGGAAAGCCATATCTACTTTTAACAGGCAGCGGCATCACATATTCATAATCTTTACTCACTAGGGCTTCCCACTCAGGGCATACCACGTTAAGATACCACGAAAATGCATAAGTCAGATGGTTTTTTGACTGTGCAATGCAGTTGTCCCATTGTTTTGTGTCAATGGATTTATTTCGCAGATGTATTAACTTCATGTAAACGGGCTTAACAGATGCTAAACAAAAGTAATTGTTTTTTTGATATTGCTTATTATATTACCGTTAATTTAAACGATTGAAATTACATTCTAGTCTTCATTCCAAAAGGTTTTGTCATTTTTTAATGAATTATTTTTTTTATATAGAAAGAAAAATTGTAATTTTGAGCATTCAAACTAATGTTAAGAAACAATATGGCTAAAGAAGTAGTGGCAAATACCGGTGCAATGTATAATGCGCTAACCAACGGAAGTAAGATAGTAGGTAAAATCTTTGCTGATAGTGATTTCAGAATTGACGGCGATGTAGAAGGTACTATTACCTGTAATGGGAAAGTGGTTATTGGACAAAAAGGATTTCTAAAAGGCTCTATTTCATGCGTAAATGCAGAAATTGTTGGTACTGTAGAAGGTGATATTGTAGTGACCGAGACTCTTTCACTAAGAAGTACAGCTGTGATTAAAGGTGAAGTGAAAACCAAGGTTTTAATGGTTGAACCTAATGCAATATTTAACGGAACCTGTTCTATGAAAGAAGATGAATTAAGTTTATCTGTTTCGGAATAAAAAATACAAATGAATAAAGATGAATAATTAAATATTCAGATGATATACTTGGGCGTTGAAGTAAATTTACTTCAACGTTTTTGTTTAAAATAATGAAAGTAAATGAATAACAAGATGGAAAATATACAATATAAAGCATTTGTGGTAGAAGAGATTGATGGTAAGTTTATACAGACCGTAAAAACTCTCAATGTAGATGACTTACCTGCGGGCGATGTTTTAGTGCGGGTTCATTATTCTTCTATAAATTACAAAGATGCACTTTCGGCTACCGGCAATAAAGGAGTGACAAAACAATATCCGCATACGCCAGGAATAGATGTTTCAGGTATAGTGGAAAGTTCTGATAGTGAAAAGTTTAAATCAGGAGATAAAGTTATAGTAACCGGTTATGATCTGGGAATGAACACAGCTGGTGGTTTTGGTCAGTACATTAGGATTCCTGCCGAATGGGTGGTCAAACTCCCTGAGGGTTTGAGTATGAAAGAATCTATGATAATAGGAACAGCTGGCTTCACAGCTGGAATTTCAGTTTTACGCTTGAGCGAATTAGTTAAACCTGAAAATGGTAAAGTTGTCGTTTCGGGTGCTACAGGAGGTGTTGGATCGGTAGCGCTATCTTTACTTTCAAAGCTTGGTTACCAGACAGTAGCTATTTCAGGGAAACAAGAAGAATCAGACTTTTTACATGCTTTGGGAGCTGCAGAAATTATTCCTAGAAATGATTTTCAGGTGGTGGATAAGCGCCCCATGCTTTCATCGCAATATGCGGGAGCAATAGATACTGTTGGCGGAACAATTTTGGAAAATATACTTAAAGGTCTTAAGCCCCTTGGAGCTGTTACTACTTGTGGAAGTGTCTCGTCTACCCAGTTGAATATGACAGTGTTTCCGTTTATTTTACGAGGAATAACTTTAATAGGAGTATCTGCACAGAATTATCCGACACATCTCAGGGAGCCACTATGGCTGAAGATGGCTAATGAATGGAAACCAAATAACTTACTCGATTTGTATTCTGAAATAAACATAGAGGAGATTAAAAGCCACATTGATTTAATTTTAAAAGGAAAACTAAAAGGCCGAACTATCGTGAAAATGATTGATTAATGGTTCATTTTATGCGTTTTGGCTTTGTTTTTCCTGTCTGAGAACTTAGGCCATAATAAGCCTGGTTTACAAAAAGCTAATATCATTAATCAATGTTCAAATCTTTTTAATCAAAACTCTTTTATTAATGGAAAAAAAAGCGCAATTTTGCACTTTATTTCTAACAGCATTTCAACCACATTTTTATAACCCTTCTCTGAATGGCATTAGCGAACGAGAACTATTTAAAAACTCCCGAAATCTATTGTTTTGACGAAATAGAGAAGCGCGTTAACGCTTTTAAAGTTTTACATCCCAACGCCAAAGTTATTCGTTTAGGAGTAGGAGATGTATCCCGCCCGTTACCTAATGAAGTTGTTCAGGCTATGCATAAAGCAGTAGATGAGATGTCTGTTCTGAATAGCTTTCGGGGTTATAGTCCTCCACAGGGTTATGATTTTCTTATCGAAAAGATATTGAAAGAATATCGCTCAGTAGGAGTTCTCCTAGATAAAGACAGCATTTTTGTAAACGATGGAGCAAAGTCGGATATTGGAAATATCGGGCATGTTCTGGGTCGCGATAATATCATAGCCATTTCAGATCCGGTTTATCCGGTGTATGAAAATGCTACTATAATGAGTGGTAGAGCGGGAGTATTGACCGATGATCAGAAGTGGAGTAATGTTGTTTACTTACGCTGCACTGAAGATACGGGTTTTGTTCCGGAACTACCTACCGAAAAAGTTGATGTGATTTATTTGTGTAACCCCAATAATCCTACAGGGACAGTAATGAAAAAGCCTGAACTGAAGAGATGGGTAGATTATGCTATTGAACATCAAAGTATTATTGTGTATGATGGTGCTTATCAGGCTTATATAAATGAGCCGGATGTGCCACGCAGTATTTATGAAATAAAAGGAGCTAAAAAAGTAGCGATAGAAATAAGAAGTTATTCTAAAACTGCCGGATTCACTGGTTTACGATGTGGTTACTCTGTTTTTCCTCAGGAATTGATGGTGTACACAAAATACGGTGAAGAAGTGCCGCTTATTAAACTTTGGAGTAGACGTAATGCAAATTATACAAATGGTGTTTCGTATATAGTTCAGCGTGGAGCTGAAGCTATTTACTCTCGTAAAGGTAAAACTGAGGTGCATGAATTGGTAGATTATTATCTCACCAATGCATCGTTGCTCAGAAACGAACTGCTTTCAATTGGTTTTGAGGTATATGGAGGAACCAATTCTCCGTATGTCTGGTTTAAAACCGCTTATAATCAATCGTCCTGGAAATTTTTCCAACAGCTGCTTTATGAGAACCATATTGTCGGCACACCCGGGGTAGTTTTTGGTTCATCGGGAGAAGGTTATATGCGTTTTACCGGTTTTAGCAGCAGAGAAGATACGCTTTTAGCTATTGAGCGGCTTAGGAGAGGAGTTTAAAAAGAGACAGCATACAAAAAGCGATCAAAGTGAGTTTAAAATATTAATTAATCTAAATTGTCAAATCACTTCTAAGGATTTTTTTAGAAGATAAATAAACGAAGAATTATGTGTGGAATCGTAGGTTACATCGGTAATAAACAAGCTTATCCTATTCTTATAAAAGGTCTTCAACGACTAGAATACAGAGGATACGACAGTGCCGGAATTGCGTTGATACATGGCGATAAACTAAGTGTTTATAAAGCAAAAGGGAAAGTGTCTGATTTAGTGCAGTTTGCTGAGCAGAAAGATATTGAAGGAACAATTGGAATTGCTCATACCCGTTGGGCAACACATGGCGAGCCTAATCAGGTAAATGCACACCCTCATTACTCTCAGTCAGAGGAGTTGGCATTGATACACAATGGAATCATTGAAAATTACGCCGTTCTTAAAGAAGGTTTGATGAAACATGGTTATACTTTTTCAAGTCAAACTGATACTGAAGTATTAGTACAGTTGATCGAATATATCAAGAAATCGAATGAAGTAGATTTGACAACAGCTGTTCAATTGGCTTTAAATCAGGTTGTAGGTGCTTACGCTATAGCAATTATAGAGAAAGGTCACCCCGATGTAATAGTTGCAGCACGTAAAGGTAGCCCTTTAGTAGTTGGTATTGGTGATGATGAGTTCTTTTTGGCTTCAGATGCTACGCCCATAGTAGAATTTACCGATCAGGTAGTTTATATTGGTGACGAAGAAGTTGTAACTTTACAGCGAGGAAAGCAGTTGAAAATAAAAACAATAGGAAATGTTGAGAAAACTCCTGAAATTAAAAGACTTGAAATGACTTTGAGCCAGTTAGAGAAAGGTGGCTATCCTCATTTCATGATAAAGGAAATTTTTGAGCAACCTAAAACGCTGGCCGACAGTATGCGTGGTCGTGTAAATGTGGACGAAAACAATATCACTTTGGCTGGATTTATTGACAATAAAGAAAAATTCCTGAATGCTAAACGCATTATTATTACAGCTTGTGGAACGTCATGGCACTCGGCTTTAATTGGAAAATACGCTATTGAAGAGTTTGCACGTATCCCTGTTGAAGTAGAATATTCATCAGAATTTCGGTATCGCAAACCAGTGATTCATACCGATGACATTGTTATAGCAATTTCTCAATCGGGTGAAACTGCCGATACTCTGGCAGCTGTAGAGCTTGCAAAATCAAAAGGAGCATTTATTTTTGGTATTTGTAATGTGGTAGGTTCTTCCATTCCACGCAATACTCACTCAGGCTGCTATACTCATGCAGGTCCTGAAATCGGAGTAGCTTCTACTAAGGCATTTACAGCCCAGGTTACCGTACTGACTATGTTGGCCATGATGATTGGAAAAGAGAAGGGAACGTTGAGCCAGGAAGATTACCTGAAAATAGTTTATGAACTGGCACGTATTCCTGAAAAAATAGAAGTGATTTTGAAGCAAGACTCAACAATTGCTGAATTTGCTAAAACATTTACTTATGCTCAGAATTTTATCTATCTGGGACGTGGTTATAATTTCCCTGTGGCGCTGGAAGGAGCTTTAAAACTAAAAGAAATCTCCTATATCCATGCAGAAGGTTATCCGGCAGCAGAAATGAAACACGGACCAATAGCCCTTATTAGTCAGGAAATGCCGGTGGTAGTAATTGCTACCAGTGCCGGAATGTACGAAAAAGTGGTTAGTAACATTCAAGAAATAAAAGCCCGTAAAGGTCGAATAATATCTATTGTTACTGATGGTGATGTGGTTGTTAGTAGTTTATCCGACCATATTATCAGTATCCCTGATACTGAGGAATGCCTTGTACCTTTGTTGGCGGCTATTCCGTTGCAGCTTCTGGCATATCATATAGCTGTAGTCAAGGGTTGCGATGTGGATCAACCGCGTAACCTGGCGAAATCTGTGACTGTAGAATAATGTGAAAAATAACCCCTGCGCTAAACGTTGGGGTTTTTCATTTAATGAAAAAGATACTGATTTTTACGAAAGTAAGCTTTATGCTCAATTCATAAAACATATCGACGTTAAGCATTATTTATTATTTATCAAACAACTTGTTCACTCGTTTACTTGTTTACTGTCTTGTAACTCGTAACTCAAAACTTGTAACTTATATATTATGTGCGGAATAGCAATGGTTCGGCTCTTGAAGCCGTTGGATTATTATCAGGAAAAGTACGGAACATGGCAATATGGCTTGCAAAAGATGTATTTGCTTATGGAAAAACAGCATAATCGCGGACAGGAGGGAGCCGGACTGGCCACCGTTAAGCTCGATATGCCTGCCGGCGAAGAATATATCTGGCGCGAACGAGTGGAAGGAAAAAATGCCATTCAGGAGATTTTTGCAACGATTAATAAAAAAATGGCTAATGCTACAGCCAATGTTTACAGAAATGTAGCTAAATCCAAAGAAGAATTACCTTTTGCAGGAGAGTTGTATTTAGGACACTTGCGATACAGTACCACAGGAAGAAGCGGATTATCGTATGTTCATCCGTTTTTGCGCCGTCATAACTGGAAAAACAGAACGCTGGTGCTGGCCGGTAATTTTAATCTGACAAATGTAGATGAACTCTTTGATCACTTGACCCTTAAAGGACAACATCCAAGAGACAAGGGCGATACATTTCTGATGCTTGAATCGCTCGGATTTCAACTGGATCAGGAAGTACAGAAAGAATATGATATAATTAAAAAGCGTTATTCTAATGACTTAGTTATTACCCAAAAAATTGAGGAAAATCTTGATATAGCATCTTTTATTCGAAAATCCGAAAAGATGTGGGATGGTGGATACGTAATTTGTGGTATGTTAGGTCATGGTGATTCTTTTGTTTTCCGCGATCCGAAGGGAATTCGGCCGGCATTCTACTATGTAAGCGATGAAATCGTCGTTACGGCTTCAGAACGTCCTGTTATTCAGACGGCAATGAACGTAAAAGAAGAGGATATCAAGGAATTGCAACCGGGTGAAGCCATGATTATTAAAAAGGATGGTACTGTCAAATTTGAAACTATTCGGTCTGCTGCCCCTGAATTAGCTAAATGTTCGTTTGAGCGTATTTACTTTTCACGTGGTAGTGACATTGATATTTATCGCGAAAGGAAACAATTAGGAGAATCGTTGGCTCAGCCGATTTTAAAAGCAATCGATAACGACATTGAAAATACAGTATTTTCATTCATCCCCAATACAGCCGAAGTTGCATTTTATGGGATGAAAGATGGTATAAAAGCTTCGACTAAAGTACCTATAAGGGTTGAAAAAGTACTTATTAAAGACATAAAGCTGAGAACGTTTATCTCCAGCAATAACGAACGGGATGATCTGGCAACGCACGTTTACGACGTGACTTACGGCTCTATCCGACGTGGAAAGGTTGATAATCTGGTGTGTATCGATGATTCGATTGTACGTGGAACAACATTGAAACAAAGTATTCTGAAAATTTTGAATCGACTAGAACCCAAGAAAATTGTTATTGTTTCGTCATCGCCCCAAGTGCGTTTTCCCGATTATTATGGAATTGATATGGCGCGAATGAACGAATTTTGCGCTTTCAGGGCCGCTATTGAACTGTTGAAGGAATCAGGAAGACAAAGTTTGATTGACGCGGTATATCATAAATCCAAAGCACAGGAAAATCTGCCAAAAGAGCAGGTAGTAAATTATGTTACTGAGATCTACGAGCCATTTACGCAAGATGAAGTTTCCAAAAAGATAGCTGAAATGCTTACTCCCAATGATGTAAATTGTCCGGTAGAGCTGGTTTATCAAACTATTGAAGGCCTTCATAAGGCCTGTCCAAATCATACGGGTGATTGGTATTTCTCTGGAAACTACCCAACACCGGGTGGCAACAGACTGGTAAATAAAGCTTTCATAAATTATTACGAAGGTAGAGACAATTAAATGAGCAATAAATTTAGATGAACAGTAAAAATTATCTTTTTGAGGCTGAAACCGAGTGGGAAGATCTGGGTTATGGTATCCGTCGACAGATAATGGGATATGATGATAAGCTTATGACAGTAAAAGTGGAGTTTGAGGCAGGAGCTATTGGAAGTCTTCACTCTCATCCTCACTCGCAAACTACTTATGTTGCCAGTGGTACCTATAGATTTGAAATTGGTCCAGAGAAAAAAATTGTAAAAGGTGGTGATGCGCTTTATATTGCTCCAAACGTTGTTCATGGAGTTATTTGTCTCAAAAAAGGCATTCTGATCGATTCTTTTAGTCCTGTTCGGGAGGATTTTCTGAAATAAGCCGTTACCAAGATAAATATGAACAGCCTCATCTTGACTGATGAGGCTATTTTTATTTATATTATAATCTTGATACAATCTCCATATTCTACCTTGTAATTAAAGGCTTCGGCAGCACTAAACTGTTTGTTGATAATACAAGCAGCGCGAATAACTCCGGTGTGGGTGAAGATAGCTACTTTTTGATAAGAATGGCTTTCAATTTCCGATATAAACTCATTGACCCGTCGTATCATTTCATTAAACGATTCTCCACGTGTAGGCTTTTCAGCAAGCCAGTCATCAAACCAACGTTGCAATTGCGGATCCTCTATATCTGACCAGCGTTTCATTTCCCATGTGCCGAAGTCAATTTCCATGAGTCTTTTATCAATTACAGGGTTGGAATAGCCGCAATAGTCAGCTAACTGAAGACAGCGGGATAAAGGGCTACTGTATATGCAGTCAAAAGTCTGTCCGAGTAATTTTGAACGAACGGCATTGGCTTCTTTTTTAAACCCGGAGGAGATACTTACATCGCTCTGACCGTAGCAAATGCCAGGTTCTACATCAACCGAAGTATGTCGAATAAGCGTTATTTCCATCTGTTGAGTTTAAATAATTGCAAAATGTCCAGCCAATATATAAACTCCCAAATAGAAGCCTAATTCACACAAAAGGGCTGTTGCACCACATACATCGCCTGTATAACCACCAATTTTTTTCTTTGCCAGGGAAAAGAGTACTATTACCAGAACTATTGGAATAACGATAGACAGCCATAAGCTATAGTTTAATAACAATAACAGTGGAAGAAGTCCGAAAACACCGGCAAATACTAACCTTGTCGGGGTTAATTTGTCGTAGAGTGTTTTGCTTTTGCTTTCCATTTCAGTACGCGCATAAGGCAGGAAATTCATCATGCCCGCTGTGAGTAGTTTGGATAATGGATCGGCAACCAAAATAACCTGAAATACCATTTTGTGCGGAATAGCAATAAGCGTATTGACCAGTAACAGAAAATACATTATCATACCAATTAATGCATAGCTACCCACGTGTGAATCTTTCATTATACGCAGAATATCTTCTTTTGTTTTTCCTCCGCCGAATCCATCAAAAAAGTCGCCCAGCCCATCTTCGTGGAAGCCACCAGTAAGCAATATCCTAATTGTTATGGCCAGCATAATGGCAATGGTGGGAGTGAAGATCAACGAAAAACAATACCACGCACAAGCCGTAATTCCACCCGTGATCCAGCCTGTAAGAGGCCAGAATCCAATGATTTTCCTGAAACTTTCGCCAGGAATATCAATTATACGCCAAAGCGGTATTCTGGTAAAGAATGTAATTGCTTCCGCCAGTTGATAAATCAGATTTTTCATGTATCAAAAGTACTTGGTAACACTCGCTTTCTTAAATGTGCTCATTTCGTTAATCATGCGCACAGCCGAGTCTACCAGCGGATAAGCGCATACTGCTCCGGTTCCTTCACCTAAGCGCATACCAAAGTTCAGAAGCGGTTTTGCTTCCAGATAATCGAGCACCAGTTTATGGCCGGCTTCGTCGCCTTGATGTCCGTAGATGGCATACTCTGATATTGCCGGATATAATTTTGCGGCAGCCAGCATACAATTGGTCATGATAAAACCATCTACTAAAATAACCATGTTCAGTTCGGCTGCCTGAAGCATACCTCCAACTGCCATAAGCATTTCATAGCCACCAAAATGGCAAAGAATATCAACAACCGAACCGTCACCCTTGTAGTTTTCCAAAGCTTGTTTCAGAATGCTGTGCTTTCGCTTCACACCTTCACTGTCGAAGCCACTGCCTGCACCAACACATTTGTCAAGCGACATTCCTGTAAGGCAACTCATCCAAATCGATGACGATGAAGTGTTTCCAATACCCATTTCGCCAAAACTAATAATATTACATCCTTCTTTATGACAATCGGTTACAACTTGTGCACCGCGTTCGATACAAAGATTAAATTCCTCATGGGTTATAGCCGGTTCGTGCATATAATTACGGGCTCCCTTACGCACTTTGCAGTCGATTAATCTATCCAAGCCTTCGAAGTCATAATTGATCCCTGCATCTACCACTTTCATTTTGATGTTGTGCTGACGAGCCAGAAAGTTTATTCCTGCACCACCTTCCATAAAATTGAAAACCATTTGAGGAGTGACTTCAGGCGGTGAGTAGCTAACTCCTTCGGCTGTAATGCCATGATCGCCACCAAATATGATGTGATATGGGTTGTTAAGTGTAGGGTTAAGGCTTTGTTGAATAGTTCCGATTTGTATAGCCAGTTCTTCCAATCGGCCTAATGACCCTTTGGGTTTGGTCAGGTTATCAATTTTCTCGATAAGATGAGGAACAATTTCTTTTTCGGGTGATTTGATGTTGAATGCTTTGTGTGACATAATTTTAAGATATACCCCCAGCCCCTAAAGGGGAGTAGGGAAGTTAGTATTTGTTTGATATAAAACCAGTAAGAGCTGAGTATTATTCTTCATAAAAACAACGTCTTAAAGCCCCTTTAGGGGTTTGGGGTTTTTATTTGATATATACCGGTATGCCAGAAACCATAAGTACCATTTCGTCGGCACATCGGGCAATGTGTTGATTTACCCAACCCAATAAGTCATTAAACCTGCGCTGCAAATCGTTAGTCGATGTTCCGCCAAGTCCTAACTCGTTGGTTACAAAAATAAAGGTGGCATTCTGCTGTGTAAATGATTCAAAACGTTCGGTTACGGCAGCTAACGAGACATCTACGTCTCCGTCGGTTTCGCTGAAGAAGTTTGTGGCCCATAGTGTCACACAATCAATAACTACCACCCGGTTATTCACATCTATGTTTTGCAGATCTTTCTGCTCTTCAATGTTGGTCCACTCAGCGCCCCGATCGCGTTTATGGCGTTCTATTCGCTGGCGATGTTCTTCGTCCCAAACGGCTGATGTAGCCAGATATACAGGATTATCCGTTAGTGATAAGGCCAGCTTTTGCGCATAACTGCTTTTCCCCGAACGTTGTCCTCCTGTTATTAAAATGATTCTTTTTGTGCTCATAGTGTGTTTCTATTTGTTGTTATCCAGGTTGAAATAATATTTGAGTTTGTATCCAGGTAATAATTCCGGATGAAAAATATGAACCAGATCGGCCAAAACACGGTCGGGCTCCATGGGGCTGGATTCATAAAAAGGTGTTTTAGCTGTGTTGATGGCAAAAATGTGTTTCTGTTTAAAGGCATTGAAATTGCCATACAGATTAAACTCGTTTTTTAATGTTTCGTAGGTCAAATCTGACTGAGCATCATTGTATTTCAGTAACCAAAAATCGGCTTTGATGGCTTTTGCACAGACTTTCTCAAAAGTAAAAGGCGCTGAGCCCGAAAAATTCAAATCTTTCCACAAATAATCGGCTCCGGCATCTTTCATAAACGTGCCTAAATAGCTTTTGCCTCCGGCAATATACCATATATCGCCAAATTTTTTTTCGGTAAATACAGTCGGCCTGTTAGTTGTACTCGAGACTTTTTTACAGAGTTCCAAATAGTTTCGTTCAATTTTACTGAAAATCTCATCTGCCAGTTTGCTTTCGTTTGTAAATGCAGCTTCAAACTTAATCCATTCGGCTCGACCCAAAGGGGATTCTTCCATGTATGATGCATCTTTTACCACCACTATCTTTACTTTCTCAAATTCAGTCCGTTTCGTGTTTTCAAAAGGCGAAATAACCAGTATATCAGGCGAAGCGGCAATGAGTTTTTCAATGTTTATCGAAGTAGCCATCCCCAAATCAGCTATTTTACCACTTTTAAGACCTTCTTTGATTACCGGAATACTAAAATACTCCGGTTCGCAGACACCAACGGTTAGATGTGCTTTTTTCAGTTGATTCCAGATACCTGCATGAACCGAAGAAGCAAAAGCAACACGTTCTACAGGTGTCCTTACCAGGTTTCCTTCGGGTAATTGTGCCGGAAGCTTTTTATTCCTGTCTACGAGTATGTAGGTGTCCAGTGTTTTGGTAGAATCCCAGGGATTCATAACCGTGATTTGCGTATATTCTTCGAAATGATTGATTCGAAATCTTTTAGCATAATGAATTTCCGATGCTTTGCCTGCGGAAGACGTTTGCTCGTGTTTATTTTTTGTTGTGTTTGTGCAACTTATGCAGCAAATGGCAATGAGTGGAATCAGGTGTTTAATTTTCATTATCAAATCAGAATAAAACAGGTATTAATAATATTATACAGATTAATATCAACATACTAACTTCGCATCGTTTATTGACAGAAAGCGATTTCTTTAAATCATTTTCGGTTATGCGTCTTTCAGTACTCCCAATGTAGGGTTTTGCAATTAGTTGCCCAAAGTATAAATTGGGTCCACCAAACCGACAATCCAGTATGCCTGCCAGAGCGGCTTCAGGATAACCTGAGTTGGGGCTGGCATGTTTATTTCCATTGTCCAGCACAAACTTTAATTTACCGGGCTGTCCGCTGACTATTAGCATGAGCAGAGCAGTAAGGCGAGCCGGAATAAAATTAGCTACATCATCGAGTCTGGCTGCAAATTTTCCAAACAGGATGTAACGTTCATTTTTATATCCTATCATGGAGTCCAAGGTATTAATCATTTTATAGCTCAACATGCCGGGAGCACCCAGCAAGGCAAACCAAAATAATGGTGCAATGACTCCATCGCTCAGATTTTCAGCGAGGGTTTCCAAAGCAGCCGTTTTAATCTGTGTAGCGGTTAGATTTTTAGTATCGCGTCCCACAATGCGCGCCAGTTGTTTTCTTCCTTTATATAAAGACTCTTTCAATGCATCAAAAACCAAACTTACCTCTTTTCTGAGAGTTAAGCCAGAGAGACAGTAAAATATGGCAAAAGATCTCAGTATAAGGTTGAGTGAAATATGAATATGAGCTGAAAATGCTAATATGTAATAACTTGATACGAATATTGAACCTACAAGTGCGATAGTCATAATTGCACCTTTTGCAGTCCGGTTTGTGCCTCGGTTCAATTTTTTCTCGCACCATCCGATAAGTTTACCAAAGCCCACAATGGGATGAGGCAACCACATAGGGTCGCCCAGCGTAATGTCGAGAATAAAGCCGGTAATAAGCGCAATTACTGCAATAATGTGTATTTCCATTCAGTTAGCTTCTCTATTAGAAGATTGTTTTCTAATTCTGTAAGGGTATTGAGTCGGATTAACTCCCCATAATCCTCATACTCAAAGTTATTTGCATCTCGAATTAACAATCCGCTTTTCAACAGGAATTTCTTAAGTTCAGCAGCCTTTCCCTGAATGAGTTCCACGATAAAAAAAGGGGTGTTACTTGAAACTGTTCTATAAATTTCTATCTTATTTATTTCACTTTGAAATCGTAAAGATTCCGAAATCCATGTTTTTAATTCAAAATGATTCTTTTCGTTTTGTTCCA
>Ga0302205_10000474_pt1 | contig 16651 bp, 13 predicted proteins | sample II_Fen_E1_3_FD_194582 | JGI IMG/M metagenome (GOLD analysis project Ga0302205, IMG submission 194582) | Peat permafrost microbial communities from Stordalen Mire near Abisko, Sweden - II_Fen_E1_3 | ecosystem: Environmental > Terrestrial > Soil > Wetlands > Permafrost | place: Sweden: Abisko...
TGGAATATTTGCAATTAGTTATCTGGTTACCAATCTAAGTTACTGCTACGCCTAAACTTGTAGTATGCAACGCAGTGCAAACTTGGAATAAAAGGGGAATGAACCACCTGTGAGCTTCAAAATAATGATTTCACATTTTCTCATCATTCAATGATTATTGATTTGCACCACCATTTACTAACAGATGCTGCCCATTTACGAATGAAGACAGATCGCTTGCGAAAAATTCAGCCACATTAGCCACATCTTCTACTTCTGCAAGCCTTCCCATTGGACAACTGTCGAGCAACGATTTTCTTAACTCTGGATAACTGTCCACTTCCGCAAAAATACCGGAATGGTCAACAGCAAACGGAATAATGGAATTGACCGTTACGCCACGATGCCCGATTTCTTTGGAAAGCACATCTACCAAATAGCGTGGCGTGATTTTGCTGCCACCATAAACTGCCATTCCTTGAACAGGAAAAGCCGTAGTACTGGACGCTATATAAATGATACGTCCGTTGTCTTCCACATTTATGGCAGCCTGTTGCATGGTGAAATAGGCACCTTTGGTATTGATGCTAAACAAGCGGTCAAACTGTTCTTCCGTAAACTGCGTTACAGGCGTTTCCACCATTTCTATACCGGCATTGGCTACAACGATGTCTATTTTTCCGAAAGCATTTTTAGCTTCTTTAAAAAGCCGCTTGATGTCGGCCACTTTGCTTACGTCGGCCTGAATGGCAATAACCCTCGCTCCCATGGCTGTGATGTTTGAAACTACTTCATCTGCCGAAGTTTTATCTTTTGAATAATTGATAACAATATTTGCTCCAAGTGCAGCGTAGCGTTCGGCAATGGCTTTTCCCAGCCCTCTTGCAGAGCCGGTAATTAAGGCTGTTTTATTTTGTAAAGTATACATGTTGTTTCTTTTTTAATTGATGATTAAGCCATTCCTCCGTTTACACCAATGTTTTGAGCATTTACCCATTTGGCATCATCGCCAGCAAGAAATACAATTACTTCGGCAATGTCATTGGGTTCGCCAATACGATTGAAGGGTGAAAGAGAAGCCAGACGGTCTATTACTTCCTGTGGTTTGCCGGTGGTAAATAAAGCGGTATTGGTCGGTCCGGGCGAAACAGAATTTACATTGATTCCACGACTTCCTACTTCTTTGGAGAAAACTCTGGTTAGTTGTTCTACAGCTGATTTAGTGGCCACATACGTTCCGTAGGTTGGTAACATCAGACGATTTACCGAAGTAGACATGTTGATAATAGTCCCGTTGTCGGCCAGCCGGGTAGCGGCTTCACGAAGGGTATTAAACACCCCTCTCACATTAATATCAAACTGACGTGTAAAATCTTCGTCCGTTGTGTCTTTAATGAGTTTGGTAATCATAATGCCGGCATTGTTTACCAACACATCAATCTTTCCATAATGTGCAATAGATTGATCGAAAAGCAACTTTACATCTCCGGGCTTGCTTACGTCGGCTTGTATAGCAATGGCATTGCCACCTTTACTTTTTATGGTTTCTACAACGCTGTCGGCATCTGCTTTGCTGCCTGAATAGTTTACAATTACACTTGCCTGTGCTTCGGCTAATTTTTTGGCAACTTCTGCTCCAATTCCTTTTGAAGCTCCTGTTACAAGGATTACTTTGTTACTTAAGTTTTTCATTTGTCTATCATTTTAAATTTGATACGACAAAAGTAAGTCTAACTAAGCCGTCACTTGTTGCACGAAATACAGCATTGATTGTAAGTATTACAGAAGATATGTTTTCCTGTATTGAACGGGCGAAATATGGGTGTGTTTTTTAAAGAAATTGCTGAAATGGGCGGTTTCTGAAAACCCTAATTTGTAGGTGATATCTTTAATAGATAAGCTGGAATTTTGAAGCAGCGATTTAGCTTCAACAATAGTTTTGTCGGCAATCCAAACGGCGATGGGTTTTCCTGTTTTAGTTTTAATGACATTGCTCAGGTAATTGGGGTTTAAATTTTGCGCGCTGGCATAATCCTGCGCCCTGAAAGTAGTTTCGGCCTTGCCGGAACTCAAATCGCGGTAATGCTTATCCAATAATTGTTTGAACGATTTTACAATTTGCGAACTCCTGTTTCCTTCGTAAATAGGGTTGTAATCCTGCCAGAAATATTCTTTGATTTTATAGAGCAGAACAGCAAGTAAGTGCCCGATGATTTTATATTTAGAAGAGGATTGGCTGGTGTATTCCTGATGAATTTGCAAATAAATGCTTTCTACCGATTGGTAAAAATCGTCTGTTACAATTTTGGGCTGAATTGTTTCGGTTAGCAGAAACGGAAAATCTTGAAATACGTCTTTGTCAACATATTTTTTCAGAAAAGTCTCGTCAAAGGTAATCAGGTAAATTTCTTCGATTTTTTCCCAGCTAAACGTTCGGTAATTGCTTGGGTTGGTAAAATAAATGGAATGAGGCTTTGCCTGAAAGGTATGCTCGTCAATGGTATATTTTCCAGTTCCGTCTTTTATAAAGAGAAAAGAAAAATAGTCAGGACGAAAGGAAGGCGATTGATACGGAACTTCAAAACCAACGTCTTTCAGGTTAAGTACGGTAAACCCTTCCGATGTTTGTATCAAGTTTACCGGCAGGTTTAAATGCCGATACAGATCATACAATGATTTTACTTCCGGATTATCTTTTTCCATATCTGCTTTGTGTGGTTTAAATTTCCAGCGTTTTGTTAGGTACGCTCTTTTCTTCCCCTTTTAACTCACTTTTCCTGGTTAATCACCAGATTTCCCAAAAACAATTTGGCACGGATGCGAACAATAGAATGTGATTTGTCGGCCGAAAACCATACATCAATAGGATGTTTGCCATTAAAAACTTTATTTTTGGGAACAGCAGGTCTTACCCTATAACACAACATAGTCCCTATTTCGGTGTCAACTAACTCCTTACCCACATATTCCACATCAATTTTATAACCTTCGTCTTCGTAAAATCCATTGACCGTAATAATATCGTTTTTCTTATAACGCTCCAGATCAATCAACCGGAGAACCATAAATCCGGCAACCACATCGCGGATATTCTCAGGAGTATCATAAACTTTTTTCAACACATAGGCTTTGGTCTTTTTATCAAGTACCTTAACCTCAGCCTTTTTATTCTGATGATCGAAGTGTACTATTTCATCAAGCTCATAATTCCCTTCGCGAATACTTCTAAATGATTTATGTGTGGTTATATTGGCTGTGTCGATATACGAAATCCATTTATCCCGAACATAAAAAAGTTTGGCCAAACCGTTTGTTTGTCCCAGTATTTCAATATTATAACAGGGTCTGCCTCCTACTCTGTAAATGGTTTTATCCACTTTGGTCACCGCACTGCCAATAGTCAACGGGCCCCAATTGGCTTTATAACGTAATGTTTCACCCGGCACAATACGTTGATTATCCAGTTTCAATTTAGGTTGTGTCAAAACAAAGCAAGGTATTGCAATGATAAGTAAAACAAATGGCCGACGATAAATATTCATGTTGTAAACAGTGATATGAACTACAAATGTAAAAACATATTTTGTTTAGCCAATGCGTATGCCGGCATAGATGCATCTTTTTTTTTAATTTAATGCAGTTTTGCATTTTGGAGGTGTTTTATCAAAAGCACGCAAACAACACAAATTTTCGCAAATAAGATTTGTAAAGTCGAATATTATTTGCTGAATTTCAATTGAATAAGATTGCGTTAATTTGCGCATTTTGCGTTCTAAAAATACTTTTGATACAGCCTACCTGATATTATCAAGGAAGATACTCCGTTAGGAGTTACTATCAATAGAATAATTCAATAATTCAGATCATTTCTCCGTAGGAGATATACAACAAAAGACCTGTGAATGACTATTTCTTGATCTATGGGTTATTTACGTGCTTTTTACAAATCGGATTACCGATTAATCTAATCCAATTGTTTTATATTTTTCCGATTTTTCTTTTTCTTAGAAACATTAAGAAAGATCGGAAGAAATATTATTATACCAATAATTGAGAACAATAAGCCACCCATTGTACCTGCTGCCAAAGGATACCAAAATGCTTCTTTCGTAGAACCAATTATAAATGGGCTAAAACCCAGCACTGTTGATGTAATGGTTAGCATGATAGGTCGCATTTTATAGCTCCATGCTTTCACATATGCTCGTAGTTTTGATACTCCTTTTTGCTTTATTATTCTATTAAATTCATCGATAATGTAAATGTTTGCATTAACGGTCAATCCGCTAAGAAGGATGAAAGATGCAAAACCTCCCTGATCAAAGTTCAGTTTAAAAAGGTAAAATATTAGAAATATGCCTATAAATGAGAAAGGAATAACAAACAATATTGCAAAAGGTTGTTTGAGTGAATTGAAAAGGATACTCGACAGAAAGAAAATGATAATCAGGATTAAGAATAACAGTCCGTATTGTTTGCCTGTATCATTACCCCAATTGTAATTTCTACCGCTTTTATTTTCTATTGTATACCCCATTGGTAGTTGCTTTTTAAAGCTATTAACAGCTTCTTCAAGTACTTTTTGTCCTTGTTCAGATGCCCCTATATATTCATATTGAACACATAAACGGTATTGCTGATTTTCTTTATAGATGTTCTGTGGTGATTGTCCCTTTTCTATTTGTGCAACCCGGGATAGTTTCACTTCTTTTTCACCGATATTCATCGGAGCATGAATTAAATTCCATATATCATAATTTGCAGACTGTTTTGCATCCAAATATATTTGCTCTTGTCCGCTATTTGATGATACCTCACCGGCATAAACAGACTTGCCCATTGAGTTATTTAACGAGCCAAATAATTGAATAGGAGAAATTCCGGTTTCGGCCAATATCTTTTTATCAAGATTGAATTCAAATTCTTGATAGTCGTCTTTATACCAACTAAATTCGGAGTTAATAGACACTTCTTTAATTCTTCTATAATTGAGTAGTTTGGCTTTAAACTTTTTTGCCCATACATTTAATTCATCGTAATTATAACCATATAATTCGGCTTGATACGAACCTGCATTTTCGCTCACATCATTGCTAAAACCATCTCCTAGCCCATAGACACCCCAACTTCCGCCACCCATTTCTAATGCTTTTGTAATTAAGTTCGATTTCAGTGAGTTCGGAAACCCGGAATATTGATCTTCTTTATTAAACAGGATGGTTATATTAGCTCTTCGTGCACTTTCTATTGTAGTTTGAAATTGTTTGATTTGTTTAAACCGGCTCAAATAAGCTTCCATTTGTTGAATAAGATAGTTCATTTGCGCAACAGTTGAGCCATTAGGTAAAGTTGCTGTAACATAAAGACTTGTTTCCTGTCTATCTGTAAAATAAGAACCTTCATATACCTTCTGAACAAATAGACGTAAAGCTCCACCTAATACGTTGTCGGCAACTGGCTTAATGGTTTCTTTATAGAATTCAGATCCTAACGTTTTATTATAGGTTTCTTTCCATTTCTCATTACCTTCAAGCTTGTCGGGAAGCATAAATACAGGAAGCCCAAAACTCAATATCAACAACGTTATCAGAATATATTTCCACCGACATGCAAATTGGCAATATTTTGCGTAAAACCGATTTATCCAGATTGAAACTCTATTCCAACGTATTCTTTTAAATAAACCAATTTTTCTTCGAGGTCTATTTAAATCATTTATTTTAAACAGATCAAGTAATACGGGAACTACAAATAATACAACAAATAGGGAAATTATCAAATTAGTGATTAAAGCAAGTGCAAAATCCTGCAAATTAAGTTTTATTTTATCGTCCATTAAAAATACCATCGACAACGAACCGATTGTAGTAAGTGTTCCTGCTACAATGGCAAGGAAAACATACATATTTTTTCGCCTCATTATTTGATCCGACATTATAATGACATTATCAATAATTAAGGTCATAGAAATAGTGATACCGGCTAATGAATAGAGATGAATTTCCAGCTTTAAAAGATAATAGATAATTATTGCAATTGACAAATTTATTATTAGCGATGATACTATGAGCAACAGGTATTTGAGGTTCCGATATACCAGCAAAACAAATAACAGTAGTATAAATACGGTAAGTCCCGAACGAAAATATATTTTAGAAAGCTCTTCTCTGATATATTCTGTTGCATCGTAACTAACATGTATTTCGTACCCTTTGGGTAGTACTGATTGAATCTTATTTATTTGCTGCTTTATGGTTTCACTTAAAGACAGCTGGTTAGCCGTTTGCTTTGCAACAACAGAAAGATAAATAGAATTCAAACCATTAATTCTATAAATATACTGCGATTCTGCCTGTTGGTAGTTTATCTTTACAATTCGACTAAGGTTTATTAATTCTCCGGATTGTGTTTTGATAGTTATTCCTGAGCAGTTAAACCCTGACTTATTATTTTCATTATTTGTTATAAGGAGGATACGAATTAATGCCTTTTGTCCGGTTACTTGCTCAACAGACCCATTGCCCAGAAATTCTTTCGACAAATAGTTGCTGATTGCTTGTTGGATATCACTTACAGTTATACCTAATGCTCCTAATTGTTTTGCATCATATTCCAATCGATATTCCATTGGAGTTGATCCCGAAATGTCTATCCGATCAATACCTTTAATGTTAGCCAGTTTTGGCTTGATTAATTTGTCAGTCAGTGCATAAATCTGAGTAAGATTTTCAGGAGCATTGATTGTATAGCTTATAAATGGACGATCGGAATTTTCATCTGATTTACTGACAGAGATATTGGGGTAACTTGTTTGAGGAGGTAAAGAAGGTCTTGTCTGACGAATAATAGTTGCAACTTCGAATCTGGCAACATTTATATCAACATGTTTATCCAGATTAATATTAATTCTGCCCCAGCCATTTCCTGATGTAGAACTAATATCCAGAATGCCCTCAAGACGACTCAGCATTGCTTCCAATTTAGACGTAACTTCGGTTTCAACAACTTTGGATGATTGTCCTGCAAGGGAAAAACTTACCGAAATAGATGGTAAAGCTTTAGATGGCGATAATTTTACAGGCAGGTAAGGCATTAATGCCATACCAACAATGGTAAGGCAAACAAATACCAAAATTGTTGAAAACGAAGAGATAGGCAATTTGCGGTTCATCGGCGAACTTTCATTAAGCTGTCAAACGATACAAGTAGAGATGTCTGTTTTTCAAAATCAAAGAGAGTGAGCTTTCTGATTTTGTAATAACCTAACCAATAGTTTTTGAGTGCTTCAATATAATTTCGTTTCGCTTCTGTTTGACGATTGAGCGACAAAGTCAGCGCACTAATATCATTCTCACCTATCAGGAATCGTTCTTTGGTAGCCTGGTAAGCTAAGTCAGCAATCTTGGTTGCTTCTTCAGCGCTTTTTATTACCTCTTGTTGAACGCTAAAATCCTGAACTGTATTGATTACGTCTTGTTCCAGAGCAATTTCTACTTGTTTGTTCGAAATTTTAGTCACATTCAGGTTGTTTTTTGCAACGTTCAGTTTTCCTTTTTTTACACCCCAGTCAAGAATAGGAATATTTAAACCGATCGAAATAATATCTTGCCTTAATGTATTCTTATAGGCAAGATTCAATTTTTCAGCCACATTGTTATATCCAACACTGGCATAAACAGAGGCATCAAAATGCAATTCTTTTGAAGTCTTTTCCACTAGTTTTTCGGCATCCATAATTCCTGATCTGTTCTCTAAATAGGTAGGATTATTAGCCATGGAATGTTGCAAAGCAATATCAGCAGGAATTTGGAGGATACCGAGTTTTTCCGGCAAAAGAAGTTTTATTTCTGTTCCTTTTTCTAAATTAAGAAATGTTACTAGTGCCGACATTGCTTTATTAAGGCTTGTTTGAGCATTTATCAAACTGTTTCGGGCATTTAGAGCATCTAATTTAAGTGTTAATAATTCTGCTTTTGAAATAGCTGCAATCTCAAAACGTTTTTGTCCGATTTGATATAAAGTATCTGCAGATGTAAGGTTTTCTACAGCCCGTGAATGCTCAACTTGCGCACTAGCCAGATCGAAGAAGTACTGAACACAGGTTACTGAAATTTCTTCAGCCTTATACAAAAAATTTCGTTTAGCAGTTTCATATTTAAGTGGTTCTATTTTTTTGTCCCACTTAAAACTATTATAACCAAACAAAGCCTGTTGGTAAGTTATACTTATTGGAATAGCTGAAAACTGAGTATAATTCTGGTCTCCATAATTTTTCATAAATCCAAGCTGTGAATTGACCGAAAAAGTACCACCAGTCAGATCTATATTTTGACTTAATGCTAAATTTCCTGAAGAATATAAAGATTTTTGCTGACGATAAACATCAATATTTTGTTCAGAATCATAACGCTTTATAAAATTATTACTATACGAAATGGGTGTAGTACTAAGCGAAAGCGATGGCAATCTGGCTGCTTGATAAGATTTATATTGCCAGTAGCTTGACAGATATAGATTTTTAGCCACAAACGCTTGCAATGAGCTGTCACTTGCAATGGCAATAGTTTGCTCAAGCGTAAAGACTTTTTGCTGGGCCGAAATACCGGATATTAATAGTGAGATAATAGCAAGAATTATATTGATTTTCTTCATTTCCTTTAAATTACAGATTATGCATTATAAACTATGAATTATGAATTCGTTATTACTTCTTTTTTCCTATATATCAACCAATAGACTAATGGAACTACAAATAAGCTTACCGGTGTTCCCATTACCATTCCTCCAATGATACCAAGAGCCAATGGTGTTTCTAATTGGGAGCCAATATCATTACCAAATAATAGGGGAGCCATACAAACGATTGATGTAAATGTGGTCATTAATATAGCTTTCAATCTTCGCCTTCCCGACTCGTGTATAGCGTCCATTATGGGAATTCCGGTTTTTCGAAGTTGATTCATCATATCTACTTTTAATATACTATCATTGATAATAATTCCGGCACTAACTACAATCCCGATTGCAGACATTAAATTAAGCGAATGCCCTAAAACAATGAGTAAGCCCAATGAGGCGGTAATATCAATTGGAATCTCAAGTAATACAATTAATGGTAAAACGAAATTCTCAAATTGTGCTGCCAGAATAAAATACATGAGCGAAATAGAAATCAACAGAATAACTATTAATTCATTTATCATTTTTTTATTAGAGAAGAATGAACCTGAAAAGTCAATATTCCAATTATTACTAACTGAAGCATCCGATTTCACTTCTTCGATTATTTTATCAGGATGCTTCGTATCATAAAATTGCAATGGAATATATTCACCTTGTTTTCCCGCAATGATTGATTTCAAATCTTCAGAATACGTAACAGTTAGAAAATTGCTCAACGGGATAGCCGTAGATTTACCTTGCTCGGATGAAGATGTTTTTACCAACGTATTCGTAATAATTTCATTTACTGTCCTTTCTTCGCCACTCAGCACTATCGGTAAATATTGTTGATATGAACGCAAAACAGCAACTTCATTTTCTTTAAAGGCCGTTTTCAGAACATTATAGACTTCATCATAAGAAACATTATACAGCAAGAGTTTCTCTCTGTCTATTTTCAAATTCATTTGCAAAAGAAACGGAGTTGCCGTTGGCTTTTCGTGAGTTTCTTTTAGTATCTTTTGTTCTATCCTATTAATACCATCACGCGATATCGGGCTATTTTCGTTTTTGGAATACAATTCAACACTTAAATCGGGTTCGCCTGTTTCAAAAATCCGTTCAAATATATTACCTACAGGAGATATGGTTATAGCAGCAAAAGGATAGTTTTTGGCTAAATAATTGGTTATTTTCCGTTTTAGATTGGGAATATCTTCAACATGAAGTGCTTTCATGTATATTTCGGCTTCAGATGTGGTTTGTTCTTTTTCTTTATTCAGTAAAAACTGTTGTTGACCTAAATAGACAGCATGTTCGGGCAATGCACCATTCAAACTCTTTATTAATGTTTCCACCCGATCCTTATTTTCAGACAAATGAATGTTATCGTTCCAATCAATTTTCACTATCATCTCGTTCTGCGTGATATAAGGCATTTTTTCTTTCGGAATAATCCAAAACAAAAACGCACATAGTGGAAAAACACACATCATCACAATCATTGTAAGTGCTTTATGACTAAAGGTCCAATGCGTTCCCCAATCATATATTTTATCAAAGATTGTATCCTTAACAGGCCTCGTTAATCTTTCATTTTCCTTTTTCAGCCAATTTTCAGGTAATTTGATAGAATAAACCAGCTTATAGCATATCGGAAGGAAAATAATCCCCGAAAGATATGAAACAAACAGTCCTACACTTACAGAAAATGCTTGATCGAAAAAAAGCGCGCCAGCCATTCCACTTAAAAAAATTAATGGAACAAAAACAGAGGTAGTAGTAAATGACGAAGTTAACATAGGTACAATAACTTCATTAGTTCCTTTAATACAAGAGTTTTGTATTGAAAAGCGTTTACGGCGGTATTGGCTAATATTATCGGTAACTATTATCGAATTGTCAATCATCATCCCCGAAGCCAGAACCAATCCGGTTAAAGAGATCATATTCAATGATACACCAAACAAATAGAAGAACAAGAAACAGATAACAAGAGACACAACCATATTGAGACTTATGATAATCGATGTACGAATATCTTTTAGAAAAATGGCCGAAACAAAACAAACAAAAATGAAAGCAATATATAAGTTTTGTTCTAAGTTGGAAATGGTATAATCCAGCAATACAGTTTGGTTTTGTGATACTGTAAAATCGATATTGGGATATTTCCTTTTAAAATCATCAGTAAGTCTTGCTATTTCAGATTTCAGGCTACTTATTTTTTCGTTATTCTGTTTTATAACCTGCATTACAACAGCTCTTTTCCCGTTATAAAACGCCATTCCCGTTTCTTTCTCAGGAACTATTTTTACACTTGCAAGGTCTTTCAAGTGATAGATTTTATCGTTTTTTCGAATAAAAATGTTTTCAATGTCTTCAACGGAGCGTACTATTGTTGAAAACTTGATATTGTATTCGTAGTAACCATCCCGAACGGTCATGCTTCCCGGATCAATATTGTTATTGGCTAGTGCCGATTCAATATCGTTATTTGTAATACCTGAAATTTCGAGCAAGTTATGATTTGGCACCAGAATCACTTGCTTTTTAATCTCTCCGGTTACATCCACCATGGCAACTTGAGGTAGTTGTTCTATGCGGCGCTTAATCACATTTTCTGAAAATTCGCACAGATTAATAAACTCGGTTTGATCCGTTTTATCGAGTGTCTTTTCATTTTTCAGGGTTAAGTTTAGATTAAAAACAGGTATGTCTGTGGCACTGGCTTTTACTACCCGCGGACGATCAATCGTTTTGGGTATAAAATTCATGGCAAGGTCTATTTTCTCATTGACCTCAATGAATGCTAAATCGGTATTTGCACCATATTCAAATTTCAGGCGCACAATGGCATTTCCATCCTGGGTTTCGGTGTGAATATCACGTAAATTCCCTATTTGCAATAACTGAAGACGGATCGGTTTTACTACGGTATTTTCCAGTTCGCGGGCAGAAGTGTTCTTCCCTGAAATTTTTACTGTTATCTCGGGTATGGCAATATCCGGCAACAATGAAATAGGGATATTCATGTAGGTCACCAGACCCAGAATAAAAAATGCCGTGAAAACCATAAAAACGGCAATTGGTCGGTTCAGAAGGTACTTTATCATTTTATTACAGATACCGGAGCTTCATGAGCCAGATTGATATTTCCATCGTAAATCACACTATCACCTTCGTTCAGCCCTTCTGTAACAATAAACCCAGTAGCATTCTCCAGTCCTGTTTTCACATAATTCCACATGGACTTGCCGGCATGAAGCGTAAAGACAACTTGTCGGTTTGTTCGTAGTACCAAGGCTTTTTTGGGAATAACTAATTGATTCGGGAGTGTTTTTTGTACCCGTACATTCACATTCATACCATCAAATAATTTGGTTGAAGCTTGTATAGTGGCTTTCACCCTCACCATTCCGTTTTTATCCACTACAGGGTTTATTTCTACAATCCGACCTGACCCATTATAATTGGCAACCGAAAAGGGTGAAACGACTACTCTATCCCCTACTGAAATCAGGGGTAGTTCATTTTCCAACACCTGAAAAATTACTTCGGGAGAAGCATTGTCTACTATGGTGCAAAATGGCTGACCACTGGTTGGCTGGTTATGTTCTTTACTAAGCAGATTAGCCACAACACCATTAAATGGTGCATAAAGGACTGCATTTTTCAGGTTGTAGGCCGATAGTTCATGCTGTATACGATTCTGCTCATAGTTACTTCGGGTTTTGGCTATTCGCAGAACCTCCTTCGGAATCTTTGTTGAATCTTTAACCGAATAGCCCTGACCAATTAACACATTTTGAAGTTCCAGTTTACTTTTCTCCCAATTATCACTAGCCTGCTGCAGAGCATTGTTGAGTTTAAACAAATCGAGCGAAGCTATTTTCTGGCCCTTAAGCACTCTATCGCCATTTTTCACAAATATGCGTGTAACTACTTCGTTGGTCTGAAAATACAAATCAGCTTTACGAACAGCTGCAACAGTTCCGTTGGCCAGAATTTCACGGGCAAAAGCAGTTCTTACTAATTTCATTGCTTTTACTTGCGTTTGCTCTTCGGCTAACTTTGTTTTTACTTGTTCTGCTTTTGCTTCTTTGGGCTTGGAGGAACAAGCTCCTCCAAGCACCAGTAAACCGATTAAAAATAAAGGAATGGTGAAATTTTTCATATATGATATTTATTACTTAAAAATTGACACACTTGGTTAGAATGATATTTTTTGCAGTACGATAACCTACTTCTCCACTACTTCTCCGCTTATTTTCAGTCTGATGTATCCTTCGGGCACATTACAGATTACATCAGCTGTTTTACTAAAGTAACCCAACGAATTAGGCTTATACTCTAATATTACTGTGGTTGTTTCACCCCGTGGTATTGGTTTCTTATCATATTTGGCTGCAGTGCAACCACAAGAAGTCTTGGCATTGCTGACAACCAACGGTTGTTCTCCAATATTTTTAAGTTTAAACCAAATTCGTTTAATTGAATAATACTTAAATTTACCAACTGATAAAGAATCTGTTAGTAGCTCTACCTTAGTATTCACATTCCTAATGGCTGACTTTTCATGAAGAACAGCATAAAAATAATATATTCCTACTGCTATAAAACAGAGTAGTATAAATATAAAATAACACCTTACTCCTTTTATTCGTCTCATTTTGATATTTGTTGAAGATATAAATCTAACAATTTTGGTCTACGTATAGGATTTCCGACTAGAATAATTTTGTTATTTTCATCCAATAAAAATGTTTGATAGTCAATATTTTTTGACAAATGGTTTATCGAATTTAACTTGTCATCATAATCAAAAATTACTGGATAATTAAAGCTATTAGAAACTAATTTATACTGAAAATCTTTATAGTCACTAGAATTCACGTAAAATAGAAATGATATATTTTTGTGATTTTTTGTAATTTTACTAATAATTTCTCTCCATTCATAAATTTTTAGTTTGCATGCTGTACAACCCAAAGAATCGATATATATGACCATTTTAAATTTTTTAGCAAACATCTCTGCACATGTTGTATCTTTCATTCCTAGCTTCATACTAACATCCTTTGGCAAAATAATTACTCTACCTGTCCATTTCATTACATTTTTTTTTATATCCTCCCGTTTATTTGTACATGACAAAAATAATATACTAATTAATAGATATTTAAAAATCAATTTAATATTGGACATACACTTTTATTTTAAATGAAGTATTTGTAAAACAGGATTTGAAGAGATAACTTTAGGTGCTACAGTTGCGACTATACTATTATCATCATATCTACCAACTATTTTTTGTGTCTTATGATTGTCAATGTTATTGACAAATTCTTTTCCTATTTCAAGGTTATGATTCTCTCTGTTGAAAAGTACGGCTCGATAGTCATTATCAGAAATGTAAAATAATAAAATGTATTTGTTTGTTGGATAAAAGCCAATATTGATAAAATAATCATCTTGCTTACCTTTTTGATCCTTCATTATTTTCTTTGGTATTTTCTGTTCCAATTCAAAACAATATAGGCATTTAGCAAGATCTTTGTTTATGTAGTAAATTTTATCAGTATATATATCATAATAACAAATTGAATTATGCATCTTACAACACATCTCTGCCCCCCTAACTGAATATGAATTGTCAGATGTACCTTCTATAATTGATTTTATGAATTTTCCTTTGTCGTTTGCATACCAAATTCCTTGATGTTCTTTCATATTGTAATCAGGATGAAGAAATATAAAATCATTATTACCTAAAAGTGCGAAATCTCTAATATCATCTTTAATTTTGATTTCTGATAAAAATTTTCCATCAAAAGTATACCGTAATAAATTTTTCCTTAAATCATCATAAATATAAATGTTCTTTTGCGTTTTATCAATATCAAAGTTGTGAATTCTATTAAATTCACCAGGTCCAGAACCGAATTTATTTATCTTAGCTAAATATCGACCATGATTATCAAATCTTAGAATTCCACCGCCTTTCATATCTTTAATAAATATTTCGTCATTAACAACATATAAATATTCGATTTCAGAAATTAAACAAGAATCATTCGTCTCCAATTGAATATATGATATTGAATCAACAAATTCGGAATAATTTATATTCTTTTTAAATTGAGATAAATCTATTTTAATCATTTCATCACTATTATGAGATTTAGAGCAAGATATTAGTATTATCATACTAATTACGCCAATTATGTATTTTGTTAGCTTTAAGTTGTTTTTCATTACATTGATTGTTTGAAATTCATTATTTACATCTAGTTTACAATATTAAATATGCTGTCGCTTAACAAGAAACTACAATTAGTATTTTAATCTCTTTGGGTAAATTCCGCAACCCTTGCGGCGTGGGTTATTCACTAGGCCTACTAAATGAACAAAAAAACCGAATAACATTTATTGATAAAAGAGTTGTTGCTAGAGTAATCAATACTTAACAACAACTCATTATTAAAAACTAACAATTAACCTGTTGTTTGTAACTACATTGTGAACCTTGACTAGATTCACAACAAGATTTGTAAATTTGATTTTGATTATTTTTGTAATCAACCATTCTACAATTATAACACACATTTGGATCATTCTCACTCTGTGCCAGTGCTTCCACATTTGCCAACGCAAGGTCACCTTTATTGCTTACTTTGTTTAAATTTACATTAATCATTGCACCTACAGCAATAGCTACTACCACTGCGGCACCAAAAAATTTCTTTTTCATAAATTTCGTATTGATTTTTTATATTAACCATTTAATTCTTTTTGCTGTATGTATCGTTTCAACAGCCTGAAGCGACGAGCTTCATGATAATTCATGTATTTTCCGTACTTTTGTCCTCCTTTCCTTTGTTAGGTGGGAGTTGGGGCGGAGGTCGTTGTCCGGGCTTTTGCGAGTATAGACAATTTTTCCGCCCCATTTTCCCTATGATTTTATTGTTTATTTTTTGTTATAGCCAGATTACATTTCTATTTACACTTCAGCTCGTTTGCAACGAGATATTAATGACTATTTACTTCTAAAATAATTTTACCTTCCGTCGTACTGTGTGCACGCACTGGCTCGCTGCATTATCGCAGGTTTTTGCTGCGTCATCGCACCGTCTGACTGCGTGCGCGCACTGATTTGGTGCGTTATCGCAGGTTTTCGCTGCGATATTTAACCAATCAACTGCAATGTCGCAGGTTTTCACTACAATGTTTAACCAATTCACTGCGATATCGCAGCTTTTTAGTGCATCATCGTACTGTATGGCTGCGTGCATGTACTGATTTGGTGTATTATCGCAGGTTTTTAGTGCATCATCGCACCGTCGATCTGCAATTCAACACTCAACCGGTGCGACTCTGTGAACTACATCAGTTATTTTGCAGGTTTTTCCGATGAATCGGTAGCAGTAGTCTGTTTGAAAAGTTTACCCAGTTCGTCTACTATAGCTTGCATACCCGGCTCTTTCATTTTAAGTGCCATTTTGGCTTTCATATACACAAAGCGCGCTACTTCATACGCTTCAGCACCTGCCAGTTGCTTGGTATCGTGCACCATTTCCAGTAGTTGTCGTAATTCATTTTCGATGATTGATAATCCCGAATAGAGATTCAAATCATGCTCACAGGCGGTCAACAATGCATCACCCGGATTAATGATTGCATTACGCGTAGCTAATTCATAAGCCTTTTCGGTAAATGGTTTGCGACCATCGTCGAGCAACTGCAACGATTTTCTGTCGGCTTCCGATAGTTTAATCAGAAATGCCATGAGTGATCTTAATCCTAAAATTCCCTGTAAAATTTGATTCTTCGATTCTTCGTTGAATGCTACATCAATACGGTTTTCCATACTTTTTTTGTTTTTAAATTAGTAGTGTTGCGTTTACTTTTAACTTTAACTTGTATATATGTGTAATGCAATACAATAAATGAGCTCTTTGATTTTTTGATTTGAATTGACTTACATTTGCCCGAAAAGCAAAAAATTATG
>Ga0302205_10000475_pt1 | contig 16645 bp, 10 predicted proteins | sample II_Fen_E1_3_FD_194582 | JGI IMG/M metagenome (GOLD analysis project Ga0302205, IMG submission 194582) | Peat permafrost microbial communities from Stordalen Mire near Abisko, Sweden - II_Fen_E1_3 | ecosystem: Environmental > Terrestrial > Soil > Wetlands > Permafrost | place: Sweden: Abisko...
CTGGTGAACCTGCTCTACCAATATGCACGCATCGGCCGATTGCGCCGTGCAGGCAGCATCGAATCCAACGACGGCTACACCCTATTGCGTCGCGCCAACATAGACACCCCGTTCTCATCCGGCAAAACCATCTTCCTACCCAACAACCTGAGCGACAACCAACAAGAAGTGGTGATCCAACACGAACGCTGGCACATCCGCCACCGCCACTACCTGGACGTCTACCTGCAGGAAGCCCTCAGCTGCCTCTTCTGGTTCAACCCCATCCAATGGCTCTTGCGCAAGGAACTCCGCAGCATCCACGAATACGAAACCGACCGCAGCGTGCTCAACGAAGGCACCGACCTGTACCGCTACCAAACCATCATCCTCGAAGAAGTGATGGGCAACCACTTCCGCCTAGCCAACGGCTTCAACCAATCCTTCACCAAAAAACGCTTCATCCAAATGAAAAACACCCAAAACAACCGCCTCGCCCCGAGCCACAAACTGCTCCTCGTGCCCGTCCTCACCCTGCTGTTCGCCGCCCTGAGCTTCGTCCCCGGTCAAAGCCAAGTCATCAAGGTTGAATCCAGCACCAAAACCGGCCAACCCAATACCAACACGACTTCAACCTCCACCTTTACCATCGACACCGTCAACACCACCAATCCCCTTCAACTGGATCCCACCCGTATCAAAGACCCCGGCTACATCCAAACCTCCTACCTGAAAAGCCTCGACTCCATTCAGCAGATGGTTGACAAAACCCTACCGGTCGTTCGCAAACTAGCCGCCCAAACCAACCCATCGGCCAACACCGCCGACATGAACGCCCTGCTCGAAGCCATGAACATCAAAGCCAACAACCAAGGCATCAGCATCACCGACCTCTCCGACGAAGCCCGCAAAAACTTCACCCGCGACGACTTCAAACAACTTCAACGTGTCCTCGAAAACACCAACGATTCCCTCCGCTTGTATCGCAAACAGAAAGTGGATCGCATGGACACCCCCTACCTGCTCCGCCCCGTCAGCCTCGCCCAAAGCATGATGACCAGCAGCTTCGTCACCAAACTCCTCCCCGAACTCTTCCAAGTGATGAGCCGCCAACTTTCCGGTATGATGCAAGGCATGGCCTCCTCCATCACCAATAGCTCCACCGAAACCGACCGAGTCTCCAAAGAAGCCACCGAAGCCGGCAGAATGGTAGGCGACATGCTCGGCCAAATGGTCCAAAGCATCACTTCAAAAGTTAAACCAGAAGAAGTCGTCATCGACTCCGTTCGCGTGAGCAGCCCACAGACCGAACCCACCGACCAAAGTGCCCTCATTTATGTGGTCATGAACGATAAAGAGCCTAAGATACGCCTCGCCGCCCTATCCAAACTCACCGACCAAGTAACAATCAGTTACGCCGCCATGAACGACAAAGAACCCCAAATCCGCAAAACCGCCGTCCAAAAACTCACCGACATCAATACGCTCAACTACGTTTCAATGAACGAGAAAATCCCAGACATCCGCCTAGCAGCCGTCAATCGCCTCAACGAACTCTCTAAAACCAACTAGCAACCAGACTTGAAAAGGGGTTTACAACTCATTTGTATAATACGATAAAACCAACTAGATTTAACACGCGAAACATCCATTTTTCGCTCCAACAAAACAAATCAAGTTGTAAACCCCTTTTCATCTCACCCAATGAGCAACACCCTCCCCTTCAAGAAGTCCGCCTTCATCTTGTTATCCATGGTTTTGCTCTTCTCGACCGAAACCATGGCCATCGGTTCCACGCAAAAAGACAGCATCCAAACCCTGATGCGCCAGTACCAATACGGCGAAGCGCTTAAACTGTTGAACACAGCCCTCCAAGCCGAACCCAAAAACAAGGACCTGCTCTCCAACAAAGCCTTCGTCCTCAAGGAATTGTATTCCTACGACCAAGCCATCAAAACCTATACCGACGCCCTAGCCCTGGACACCACCGACCAGCGCTTGATCACAACCCTAGCCAACACCTACAAACTGGCCCACGACTACCCCAACGCCGTCCGATGGTTCACCAAAGCTCAAGCCATGGATTCGACCAACCGATACCTCCGCTTGGAAGTTGCAACCTGCAAACTGCTCAACGATCAATACATGGACGCCATCAAAGCCTTTGTCCCCCTTTACAAAACAGACACCCTCAACACCTATATCCTTAAAAGCCTAGGCTACAGCTTCAATCAGCTCGAGAAGTACGACATCTCCATCTTTTTCTTCCAGAAATCGCTGAAAATCACGCCCAACGACCCAGACTGCGTCCTGAGCCTATCCAACCTGTACCTCAAGCAAAGGCACTATCGGGAAGGCATCACTGCGACCAATGCCTACCGACAGCTCGATTCCACCAACCAAGAAGTGAACTCCAAGAACGCCTACTTCTACCTGCTGGACAAAAACTACCCAGAAGCCATTTCCCGATTCCAGAAATGCATCGCCGCCGGCGACAGCACCAAATTCAGTTACAAGAATCTCGGCATCGCCTACTACTCCACCAACGAATACGACAAAGGCAAAGACTACCTCGAAACCGCCTACGCCCTAGACCCCGAAGACGCCAGCACCCTCCACTTCCTCGGCATCTGCTGCTACCGCTCCTTCTACAAAGAACTCGGCATCAAGTACCTGGAAGAAGCCCTCAAACTCTACCGCCCCACCGAAGAAAAAATCGCCCTCGTCTACCAAAACTACTCCGAAGCCTGCCGCGGCTGGGACAAATGCCCCCCCGAGAAAAAAATCTCCAGCACCCTCCGCGCTTACGAACTCAACCCCATCGACTCCTCCCTCGCCTTGAACCTTTCCTACGAATACGAACACGCCAAAAACTGGCCCAAAGCCATCCAATATCACGAACTCTACCTCAACACCCTCCAAATCGACGAATCCAACCCGTCCCAACGCTTCCTCAAAAAAAGGCACGAACTCGAATTGGACCAACTTAAAAAGAAACTAACCACCCCAGCCACAAACTGAATCCGCTTTCGTCCTCACATATTTTTCACAAACTTCCCCCAACACCTTGCCCATTCCCAATTTTTTCCTACTTTTGCATCCGCATTTGGGAAACCAACCACCCCAACCTGCACCAAAAAGGAGAGATGCTCGAGTGGTTGATGAGGCACGCCTGGAAAGCGTGTGTACCTCTAAAGGGTACCGCGGGTTCGAATCCCGCTTTCTCCGCAACATTTTAATGGCAAAACGAACCGTAGGTTCGTAGCATCAAAAGCCAAAAGGGAAAGTATCAAGCTTGCTTGTTTACTTTCCCTTTTGGCTTTTGTGCGTTTGGCCTTTTAAGGCCTTTGCCATTAAAATGTTGCAGGTGCACCCCCCGAGGATGGCGGCGCGCACGCGACGCAATTCTGCACCAACCCAAAATTACGATTCTTCAAACTTCTTGTCGATGATAATCTGGTTATCCATTTTATTTACTGAAATGCCTTTTACTGTTAATCTTTATTTTTGTTTGCTATTGTTTGGCTTGTCGGAGAGTCTCAGTTCGATTAAACACTTATCTATTGCCTGTTGAATATAAATCTTCCTAAAATTTTCTCTATTTGAAAAGTCAATTTTGCTTGCTATCCCGCCGGGAATGCTCTCCTGCAAAAACATTTATCAACTTTTCGACTTGCACGGCGACTTGGGGGTTACTTGCCCAACAGCTGGAAATACCATCCTCATAAAATTCTCCATAAACCGAAAATATCATCTGTCGTAATGTTCCAGAATTCTTGGTCCTGGTAACTGTACGCATGATTCGGTGCAGTGCTTCAACGGGATTTGTCGTGTAAAAATTACACAATAACGCAACATATATTACTGTACTTTAATATTTGTGAAACTTAATTGGAATGCGTTGATTCTACTTTTGAACTTTAATAATCAGAAGAGAATGCGAAAATTTATTTATTTTATTTTGCTTTTTGCTACCTCCATTAGTTTACATGCCGGAATTTTACAAGGTGTTATAAAAGACTCAAAAAGTGGAGAAGCGTTAGTTGGAGCAACAATATTTATAAAAGGTCAATCGCAAAATGGAATTTCAAGCGGAATGGATGGAAGCTTTACTTTTCATAATTTGAAAAACGGAAATGTAGTTTTGGTTTGCAGCTATGTTGGTTGCAAAACTATTGAAAAAGAAGTAGTAATTGCAGCTTCAGAAATAAATAAAATATCGATTGAACTTAGCTCCTCGGAATTGGATTTACAAGAAGTAGAAGTGATAGCTGTAAATCATGCAACTGATCAAAGAGCACGTAATTTAGAAAAGATTGCTCCAAGTATCGTCAATGTTGTTAGTGCAAAAAGTATCGAATTATCACCCGACTTAAATATTGCCAATGTTATTGGACGTGTGTCTGGCGTTACAATTGAAAGAAGTGCCACAGGTGATGGTCAATATGCAATAATCCGTGGAATGGATAAGCGCTATAGTTACACCATGGTAAATGGTGTGAAAATTCCCGGAACAAATAATAAATACAGATATGTCCCATTAGATATTTTCCCATCTTTTTTAGTTGATAGATTAGAAGTTACAAAGTCCCTAACGCCTAATTTAGAAGGTGACGCATTGGGAGGAGTTGTGAATATGGTTATGAAAGATGCTCCAGATCATTTTCAACTTAACCTGAATATCGCAACCGGATATAACGAGATATTCTTGGAAAGGAATTTTATGGGTTTTGATGCGGGTGCTGTCAACAACAAATCACCTTATGAAATTAATGGGGAAAACTTCACAGCAACGCCAAAAGATTTTACCACAAAAAACCTCAATTTGAAGACTTACAAACCCATGCCAAATCTGGCTGCCGACTTCTCCATTGGGAATCGTTTTTTTCATAAAAAATTAGGGATTATTCTTGCCGGAAGCTTCAGCAATAATTTTAAAGGAAGTAATAGCACAACGTATGGCGCTGAAAATGATACAACCAACCTGCCACTTGTTTCAGGAAAAAGTTTCCGCACCATCTCCGAACAATCCACACAAATAGGAATTCATAATAAAATTGATTTTCAACTGAATAAAAACCACAAATTCATATTGTATAACGCATATATGAATTTTACTTCCGAACATGTACGCCAATCGCAAGGAAATGACTTAAATAATAGCAGTAATTCCTTATCGAGTTATTCATTACGATACCGGTTAAATAACCAACAGCTTTTAAGTTCGGTATTACAAGGCGATCATTCATTGTCAAATAAATTAAAGGCTAACTGGTCATTCGTGTTTGGGAATGCGTTGAACCAAACCCCGGATTATATTAATCTTTCCATGTTTAATGAGATTAGTAATAATGTTAAACTCCCTCTTACCATATCCAATGGCGGATCGACCCGTCGCTGGGAACATAATACTGACAAAGATTGGGCAGGTTACCTGAATTTAATCTATACACCAATTATCGCAAAAACTCCGGTTGAATTATCTGCTGGTGGACTTTACAGGGATAAAAAACGAACCAGCTTTTTCAATGAATATAAGTTTTTTGCAGTACTGAATACCGATTATAAATCCATTCAAGGAAGGGATTGGACTAATTTTTCTGAAATACAATGGAAAAATTCGGTGGATTTAAATAACAATGATCCATTGAATTATTATGCTTTTGAAAAAATAGCTGCCGGTTATCTTCAATTTAAATTCAACATCCGAAAATTACAAGTAGTGGGAGGTTTACGGGCTGAAAACACCAACCAGAGTTACTACTTAATCTATACAAAAGGCGATGTGCCTCCAATTGGGAAACAAATTTACACTGATTTCTTGCCAAGCCTGCATTTCAAATATATGCCGTCAGCAAAACAGAATGTGCGTGCATCCTATTTTAGATCTATAAATCGCCCCGGTTTCTTAGAAATAGTACCTTATTTGGTAGTCGGTGAAGAATATACCGAAATGGGTAACCCGAATATAAAACATACTGTTGCCGATAATATTGATGTCCGGTATGAATATTTCCCCAAACCATTGGAACAATTTATGGTTGGCGCCTTCTACAAGAACATTCAAAACCCCATTGAATATGGTTGGAGTACACCGCAAGGAAGCAAAGGGAATATTTACTACATGCCCGACAATTACGGTACGGTAAAGAATTTGGGTATGGAAGTGGATTTCATAAAATATTTCAACTTCATTGGTATTAAAGCCAATTATACTTTTACAAATTCTGCAATAACGACTGTAAAACAATTTTACATTCACAAAAGTAACGGCTGGCAATTGATCGACACTACTCAAACCCGTCCATTGTATGGGCAGTCGGCACATGTTGCAAATATAAGTTTGCTTTTCAAAGACACGCATAATGGCTGGGATGGGCAATTGGCGGCAAACTATACGAGTGACCGAATTTACCTTGTTTCCAGATATTTCAACGATGATCAGTGGCAACGGGGATTTATTCAAATGGATGCTTCTATCGAAAAGAAATTTAAAAATGGAATGAGTATTTATCTGAAGGCAAAAAATCTGTTAAACTCACCCATGGAGGTATATATAAAGAAAATAAATCCGGCGAATAATGAACTAATCAAACAAGATTTATCGGGCAAGACGACCACCATCAGGCAAGACCAGTATATGCAATCATTCTTATTTGGATTCAGATATAAAATCAATTAAAAAAAATCAAAATGAAAACAAAGTTTTTTTCTTTTAGCATTTTCTTGTTTTGTTTGTTTCTTGTAGGTTGTACAGCAGAAGAAATAACCCCAAAACCAATTGAGGTAACTCTTGGAACGTCAACTGCCTCAGGCACATGGAAAAAAGGAGGTACTTATACCGTAAACGGGAGTATAACGATTCCAAAAGATTCTTCTTTAACTATTGAAGAAGGAGTAACAGTATTATTTGCCGATACTTCAAAAAGAAGTGAAATCATTGTCAATGGTAATCTGTATGTAATGGGTACTGCAGCTAATCAGGTAAAATTCACAGTACCCGATCAGTTTAAAACAGATGCAAATGCAATGAAAGGTTTTTGGGGTGGAATTATCGGATCGCCAACCTGCAAAGAAATCCTTATTTTAAATGCAGTAATCGAATATGCCGGTGCTGTAACAACGTCTAATTCTCTTTCAGTTATTGCCGGTTTGTATAAAGCGACTGCCGGAGAAAAAGACCCTGCATTATATGCCAGTAATGTTGATGGCAAAGTGGTGGTTATGAATAGTACTATCCGCAATATCAAGGAAGATGTTTTTTATATGGAAGGTGGAAGCATTATTTTTGCCAATAACACCTTTGGCCCTTCAGGATTGGAAAATGGTGGTGTTATGAACCTTAAATCGGGCTGTACAGCCGATATGGCTTACAATGTTGTTTTTAGTTCAAATTCGGATGCATTTAAACTTTCAAATTCAGGAGTAAAAGTTCCTCAAACGCATGCAGTTGCTTATAATAACACCATTGTAAATTGCGGTTGGAGAAGACCAGACATTAAAGGTGGTTCCATTTGGATGGAAAAACTGGTTATTGCTGAAGTGTATAATAACTTGTTGGTTAACAACCGTTGGGGAGTAAAATTCAGTGGAGCTGATACCCGCACTGTTTATGATTATTCATACTATTATGGTCAAGATCAAATAACAGTAGATCAATTTACTCCGGATGCTGCAAAATGGAAAGAAGTAGTAAGAGGTGCACATGACAAAGCAGGAACTACTGCGGGAGCTAACGATCCAAAATTTGTAAATTTCCCACTTACCAATACAGGCATAGTAAACAACGTATTTACGAATGGTGTTTTGAACTATACTTTCAATACAAGTTGGGATTTCCACTTACAAGCCGGTTCGCCTGCATTGACCGGAGGTAAAACCGATGTAGTAAGAAACTTTCCGAATGGTTTAACTATAAAAGGCGTTGTCTATTCCGCACCTGTTGCTTCCGCATTCTTTGGTGCTTTTGGTACAAAATAATAAAAATAATTGTTGAAAGTATGCTCCGAACATGATCGTTCATGTTTGGAGCATACTTGATTATTAAAAAGCATAAATTACATTAACTTAATTGCAAATAAAATGAAACGAAAGAAACCAATCAGTATATTTTCATTAGCTATTCTTTATTTTTTAAACGTTCTAATTTCATCATGTGTTCATCAAAATCCGTCTGCAAAAAAAACGGTTGAAAAAGAATCCAAAAGCTTCAATTTTATAATTGTCAGTGATATGGGACGTAATGGATATTACGACCAAAAACCAATTGCTGCTCAAATGGGAGAATGGGCAGGAAAGTCTAACATTAATTTTGTAGCTGCAGCGGGCGACGAACATCATTTTAATGGAGTGGCAAGTGTAAATGATCCTCTTTGGATGACGAACTACGAATTGATTTATACCCATCCCGAATTAATGCTGGACTGGTATCCTGTTTTAGGAAATCACGAATACAGGGGTAATTCACAAGCTGTACTTGATTACTCAAAAGTAAGTCGTCGATGGGTTATGCCGGCAAGATATTACACCCTGGTAAAAGAAGTTGATACAAGCACATCAATAAGACTAGTATTCATTGATACTGCACCTCTTATTGACAAGTACCGCAACAATAGCGAAGAATATCCCGATGTGTGTAAGCAAGACTACAAAGTACAACTACACTTTATTGACAGTGTCCTATCCGTTTCAACCGAAAAATGGAAAGTAGTTATTGGACACCATCCCATTTACGCCTTTACAACCAAAGATGAAAAAGAAAGAACAGATATGCAAACCCGTTTAGATCCAATTCTGCGTAAATATAAAGTGGATTTTTATATTTGCGGGCATATTCATAATTTTCAACACATTAAACAAGCAGGTTCTCCGGTAGATTATATTGTCAACAGCTCCGCATCGTTGTCAAGGCCTGTTGAAAAAACAACAGGGACTCAGTTTTGCAGTGATAAATCGGGATTTTCAATATGTTCCGCAACAAATAAAAGTTTAAACATTACATTTATAAATGCCCTTGGTATATCAATTTATAGTTATAAAAAAGAAAAGTAACAAAGTGATTTTGCTGCTAGATCACTTTCAAAACTAATTCGGGATAGCTGAATAATAGATATAATATTGACTATGTGCATATTAAGTCATCTAGACACTTGTACAAGTACAAATATTTAGGTATTCGAATCCCGCTTTCTCCGCAACATTTTAATGGCAATCGAGCTTTAGCTCGATTGCCATTAAAATGTTGCAGGTTCACCCTCCGAGGATGGCGGCGCGCACGCGACGCAATTCCGCTCTTCTTTCTATCTCAATCTTTTCTCGTGTTTATTATCAACGCCGCCAACACCCCCGGTATCCATCCACAGCAAGTTAGGATGAGCACTAAAATAAACGATCCACACCCCTTATCCACAATTGCCAAAGGTGGGAAAATGATGCACAAAATGACTCTCCATAATGACATACTTACCCTGTATTAAAGTTGGAATTGAAACCCTTTCCAGATACAATATTAAGCAAAACAGTTAACTATTTGAACGCTTGAAATTTTAAATATTACTCATTTTTTATAATTGCCCTTCCCCGCAACCACATTCCTAACCCCACCCGTCGCATCCTCCACATCCCCCTTCCTTCTCGGAATCAAATGCACATGACAATGGAAAATCGTCTGTCCAGCATCCTTTCCATTATTCACTCCAATATTGAACCCAGTAATACGCTCATCATAAAACTGAAGCTCCTGTTTCGCCTTCAGCAACAACTCATGAATGGCATTGATTTCAGCTTGATACAAATCAAAGTACTCCCAAACATGCCGCTTCGGCACAATCAAAATGTGGCCCTTCGTAACCGGATAATTGTCGTGAAACGCCATAGCCAGATTGTTCTCGAATAGAATTCGGCCAGTAGGAAGATTGCAGAACACACAGTTTGGGTCCCGGGTCTCGTAAATGTGCTTAATCTCCCTGAAGTCGGTGTCGTCAAGGTCCCTTTTCTGTGCATTGCACGTGTAGCACAACGCTTGATAATTGTGGATGGTATCCTCGCCCATTTTGTTTTTCGGGGTGATGTGGTCAACTTCCAACGCCTTTTCGTCGGCTGAAATGCCACACAGTTCACACCTGAAATTGGCACGTTTCAACACTTCGTAACGGATGGATCCTGGAACTGGGCGACGATTTTTGCGGCGGTGTTCCCAAACATTCAAACCGCGCTTCAGAATGAATTCGTTGATTTTTGAATCACACTCCTTGATGATTAAATCCTTCTGCTCATCCGTCAAGGTTTCGAATTCGACCAACGCATAGATTTCCTTATTCTTCTCAACAACGCCTCGATTCCTTAGGACTTTGCCAACCATGTTGTTGACGACGTTCTCGTAATACTCAATTTGAGAAATGTCGTAAATGAGGATTTCACGGGCAATGTCGCGGGTGGACATTCGACCGCCATTACTCAGCAAGGCTTTGATCATGACTGGCTGGTAAATGTGCGACATGCGCATTTGGTGCTGAACGAAATCGAGGAGGTTCATTTTATGCAATTTACAATTACTCTTTTGACTTATCCTTGAGTATTTCCCAATAACCATCCTTATCACTTCCAACCCGCTGGATAACCCTTATTGATTTCAACTTAGCTAGTTGTTTCTCTATGGCTCTAGTACTTAATTGCATCTTAGCGGCCATTTCGGGAATAGTTATTTTGGGGTGTTCAGCTATCATGACGATTATCCTCTCTGAACTTTTCACCGAACTTTTCACCGAACTTTTCACCGAACTTTTTTCTGGGCGCTGAAGTATTACGGTGAAAATGCCGGCAGTGTTGAAAACAGGCAAAGGAAGACCAGCATCTGACATCAATTGTTTCATTCGGGCAATTCCAGACCCTACTTGTTCTACTAAATGCATTCGTGCAAACAATCCAAAAATCAATGGATTTCGGGAGTGACTTCGTTTACCAAATTCAGTTTGTGGAATGGCACTTACTAGGCCTCCCGGATTTGAAATTACCACTCTGTTATCGAAAAGTTCCAGCATGCAAACGCCACCCTTGTCGTAATAGTCTCGATGTGTCAACGCATTGATAATGGATTCTTTAAAAACCGTTTCTGGGATTTCCCATAGTTCTTTACGGGGACCTGAACCCTGTCCTTCAATATCGTAAGCGACATTCAGTTTGGAGCGCAGCCACTCCATAGAATGTCGGAACTGAGCATGCAGGTTGCCACCAAAGGGTTTATCATCTGCTATAAAACGTTTATCTACTCCCTGATAAGCGACACATCGAATGATTGCAGTATCAATAATAATCTCCGGCTCACTACCGAAAAACAACACTGCACCGTTTTTGAATTCGGATGAATTGTTTTGAAGTTTCAAATTACTGAAAATCTGAACGTCAGATACCGATGCACCCAATTTTGCTTCAGTTTTGAAAAGTTGGAAGAAATCACTGTCCAACATACTATTGGGATTGAATTCAGGGCATGAAACTTCATCGAAATAAATTTTATCAGCTTGTTGGAAAAAGTCGCGCATTTGCTCGGCTGTAGTCAGTTTTTGAGAATTTGGACCAATGCGTACATAAATTGCTCCTGAAAGGACATAGGGTTTATTTTCTCCAGATGGAACTTCGATAACTCCTACGTTTTTACCATCGACTTCCACGAAAGACATACCACAGTATAATTTTGGTGTGATATCACTCAAGCTATTTTGAATAGCTGATCGTTTTGCATTATCTACGGTCACACCAACAATTTGATTCTGATCACTTACTCCGATAAGTAAAACTCCTCCAGCAGCATTTGCAAAGGCACAAACCTCTTCGGTAAGTTCTTTTATTTTAGAAGGTATCGACACTTTGAATTCAGCATTGTACCCTTCGCCTGAAGCTATCAATAATTTAATATCATCCGAAGTCATCATACCCAATAAAATAATAATTAAAGCAACTAAATTTAATTGGTTAAAGATAAAGAAAGTGTTACAAAACCCAAAGCGCATTCAACCTTCTGCCAGGCACTTTCAATATCAAACTCAATACCGGGTATTAAGCACGAATTTTTTTTGTCCAAGCATTTTGGAGTTGATAAAGTAGTTAAGAGTTTGTTGGTTCATAATAAAGCACCACCGCACCACCCCTAAAGATTTTAGTCTTGGTGAGCTTAAACAGACTTCTGTGGTCGATGTTTTCAAATAGTGGCAAACCGCTACTGGCTACAACGGGGTGAATGCAAAGTTGGAGTTCATAAATCAGATTCAGATTCAGGAGTTGCATGATGAGACTCCGGCTGCCTACCAGGATGTCTTTGCCGGGTTGTTGCTTCAGTTCTTTAACGACTTCTGCTATGGATTGAGTAGCGAGTTCAGCAGTAGCCCAATCGGTATGTTGCAACGTATGCGAAAAGACGATTTTTGGAATTTTGTCTATTGCTACAGCAAAGTCGTCCATTGACTTTTCACCGGAGGGGGTTTTAACAAAAGGCTGCCAGAATTGCATGAGTTGATAGGTTATGCGTCCATATAGAATAACGCCTGCGTGATCTAACAGATCGGTATAATGTTGATGAACTTCTTCATCTGGGACGATGGCCGTATGGTCACAGAACCCGTCAAGGGTCATATTAATGCCTGCAATTATTTTTCTCATTTTCGTTTATTTAGTGGTTGTCAATTTACTTGTTTTTTGGAATCAGTCAATGAATGCCGTGACTAGAATTCCTTGCCAATTCAAATTTTCCGCCCTATATAGAACACATAGCCATAAAAGCTATTGTATTCCTGATATAGCACCGCCTCCCTTCGCTGGCTCTCAACCAACATTTCAGCAGTCTTGTTCCCAATGTGCTTTTTCAGGAACGCTTCTTGCAGTGGCACTTGTGGCTCATAAAAGTTCTTCGTCCAGCATTCCGAGGGAAGTATAAACGTTGCCACCGGAACATAGCCCGCGGCCTGCAGTTGAGCGACCTTGATCGGTATGGTATCGATTTCAGCATAGGCCTCTTTCCAGAAGGTATCGATTTCGGTGGGGCGGTGGTCGGTGAACCAGGAGGCTTCGGTGACGGCGAGGTAGCCGCCGGGCTTGAGGTGCGATTTCCATTGACGGAGGCCATTGTCGAAACCGATGTTGTAGATGGCGCCTTCGCACCAGATGAGGTCGAGGGACTCGGGGGCAAAGGGGAGGTTGTCCATAGAGCCGACGATGCCGTGAACGCGGTTCTGAAGGTTCAGTTGGGAGGCGTTCGAGTTGAACTGAGCGATGAACTCGGGGAAGAGGTCCAGGCCGGTGATGGTGCCGGGGGCGTGTTGGGCCAGCATCATGGTCTGGCCGCCGGTGCCGCAGCCGAGGTCGGCTATCTGTGACTCTGAGGTGAGGTTGTCGATGAAGCTCAGTGCCTGGAGGGTGGCTTCGGAGCTACCTGGCCCTTGGCGTTCGAGACCTAAAAAATATTCGCAAATAAGGCTGAAGTCGAAATCGTGAATGTTGGAATGTTCGTTTTCCATGATTTTTGTAGTTAAATGATGTACAGAAGCCCTCCTCAAAAGTTTTCTGAGGAGAAACGGAGGGACAATCGGTAGGTGGGGCTACGGATTGTTTACGAAACCAAATCCAATTTTAATGACATCCAAGGGTTTTAGTAGGGGCAAATATAGAAAAAATTTATACTTTTGAAATTCTTTAATAGAAAGGATTTTGAAAAGATGCGTAAAATTTATGTGATTTTGGTTTTGTTGTTGATCATGTCAAGGTTGAGTGCACAGCAAGATTCCCTTGCTTACTTTCTAAATGATGGGGGAATGTCGAGTTATAAAAAGGTGGTGAAGACGGATCTGTCGCAGATTTTGAAAGGAAATGTGATGTACATGGTGGAGAAAGACATTTCGGGCAACATGCGGATGGAATATGGGATAGGTTTGCTCACTGCGGCTTTGGTTGAGCCTATGTTCAATCGACTTTACAGACAAGGGACGGATGTTTTTGATGAGGGTTTTACCAAGGTAAAGATGAAGCCAGGTTTCAGCCTTTATGTTTCTCCGCGATACACGGACGTCAAGTTTCCTTGGATCTATATGAGTGGCAACCTGTTGGCTGAATACTACATTGGACAGTTGTTCGTAGCTGACGTTTCATTCACGCTAGGTTACGAATACAATCTAAGCAAGAATATGGTACTGGACGTAAGCACCGGGATTGGTACAGACTTGCTGATGTCGACGGATGGATATTATTACGTGCACAAGCATCGATTGTTTAATGGTAAATCCTTAGATGCACAAAATACGCTTTCGTTCTATATCCCTTTGAGTGTCAAACTTGGATACCGAATTCCATAAATTTTAAAACTATGCTTGAAAAACACAACATTCGTTTCTTTTCTCTTTTCATTGCCTGCTTATTGACTATTTCTTCGGTTCAGGCGCAAAGTACCCAATCCTATTCCATCAACTGGACACAGAGACTGAAGGTCCCTGCCGCACAAGATCTGAACATCTTGAAGTTGGATTCCAATTCGTTGTATTTTGCATCGAGCGATGTGATGGACGAAAACTTGTATTCGGGCTACATTCTGATGAATAAGGCGCATGTTTATCGTTACGATCGGAAATCGGGATTGAGCATCGATCGGGAAATCATACTGAAAAATGGAGATTCACGGAGGGCATTTGAGAAAGTGATGATGGTAGGAAACACCATTCATATATTCTCATCCTTCATCAATACAGAGCAGAAAAAATACTACATTTTTGATGAAACGTTGGGTCAAGACAGTTTGGAGCAAAAAAAAGATGTTCGAAAAATCGCTGAGTTGGACTATGGCATCTTGAACCATGGAAGTGTCAATTCCTTGTTTACCAACTTTATAACTGTGAGAGACAGAATCTTGATTCAATCGAGGGTCAGTACGCAAGATGGCTATTTTACGACAAACGACATCTTTGATGGGTCCATGAATAAAAAAGCTTCGTTCAATTATCAGTCTATTGGGAAGGAATTTGTAAATCTTGATTGCACCATCGACAGGAACGACAACTTGTATGTTTTGAATTCGTACATCAATTCGAAAAAAGAAGCTTGTTACGATTTGTATTACTATTCCAAGGACACGACGGTGGTCAAGAAACAGTCCTTCACCGGCTTGCAAATGGTGGGAAATACCCGAATGGCTGTGAACAAGCAGAACGAATTGATTGTTGCTGGGTTGTTTGCAAAAGCCAATCATGTGAGCGCCATAGGCACTTTTTCAATCGTATTTCCGGCTGAACTGTCCAATCCTGGCAAGTTGAATTCGACCAATTTTACGGATGCATTTCTCACCAGCGGATTCGATAAAAAGTCTGCCGCCGAGTTGTTGAAGGACATCAAAAATAATAAGGAGTTCAACGATCGTTGCGATTATATCATCGACACGATTGACATAAAGGAAAATGGGGACTTTTCATTCCTAACTGAAAAAAGAAAGATCGAAGTAAGAACAACCTCAAGTGGTTCCTACTACAATGGAGCTACAGGAGGATTTACTTCGACGGGAAGTTCAAGGACAATCTATGTTTATACCTATGGTGACATCTATGTCTGTTCGTACAAGGCAGACGGTAGTTTGAAATGGTGTCAAAATTTGGTAAAGAACGTGGAATTGACGGACCTCGACCGATTCAATGGTCAATACATACCCAATTTTGGAAAAGACGGCAGCATCAACCTGATATTGACTTCGTACAAAGAAAACAAATCGATTCTTCTGAAATTGTTTGGCTTGAATGGGCTGAAAGTTGATAAGACCAATATCATCTCATTCGATGCCAAGGGTAATCGTCAAGACAAAATACTGTTTACCGATACCAAGCTTTCGAAAAACATCATTCCCATCTACTCCAGAAGCAATGGCGATGGTTCGTACGTGGTGGCACGTATGGAGCGTGTTCTGATAAAAGTAAATTATTCGGTTGGGGATTTGAAGTTGAAATAGGCGCCTTCGAAGGAGAGGAGGTCGCTGAATTTGGTAGCAACGATAGAAAGAATTCCGGTATTATTGGATTCCTTTAAACCCAATCCGATTCTTTTCGTCTAAAATGCAATACAAACCGAAAATCCATGAAAAAACACCTCCTCACCAACTGCCTGCTGGCATTGGCGTTAACTGCCTTCGCAGAAGCGCCAAAACAAGTTCCCAAGCTTACCCTCGACCTAACGAAAGAAGTGCTTCAACAAAGTGCGGATCCAAATCAATGGTTGACGGTCGACAAAACGAATAAAGGCTTGAAAGTGAGCCCCATGCTCTACGGCCTCATGACCGAAGAAATAAACCACTCCTACGATGGAGGGCTATACGCGGAGCTCATTCGCAACCGCATCTTTAAGGACAACGCCACCAATCCTGATGGTTGGAGTCTTGTCCAACCAGATACTTCTGCAGGTGCAAGCATCAAGCTTATCGCTGCGAATCCCGACAACGTACCCAACGATGAGCGTCGGCATGCCATCAATGGTGCATTGACGACTTGCTTGAGACTGACCGTACCGAGGGCAGGCGTGCGAGTGGGCATCGCTAATGAAGGGTACTGGGGCTTTCCGGTGAAGGCTTCGACCACCTATAAAGCATCGTTCTATTTGAAGGGAACTGGAAGCGCGCAATTTGGTGGACGTCGAGGAGGGCCGCAAG
>Ga0302205_10000477_pt1 | contig 16639 bp, 12 predicted proteins | sample II_Fen_E1_3_FD_194582 | JGI IMG/M metagenome (GOLD analysis project Ga0302205, IMG submission 194582) | Peat permafrost microbial communities from Stordalen Mire near Abisko, Sweden - II_Fen_E1_3 | ecosystem: Environmental > Terrestrial > Soil > Wetlands > Permafrost | place: Sweden: Abisko...
TCTTTAATTCTTTCTCCCAAGAAACCATGTAATACAGTTCCGCCAGTATACTTAGTCTGTAAATCATCCTGTAAATCAAGGGCTGTAAAAATATCGTTAGTATAACCTACTGGAAGATGAGTAGAATTAGTATAATAAGGAGGAATTCCAGTTTCTTTAACTGCTTTATCATTAGCACAAATAATTTCTGGATAAACTTCTTTATCTTTTTTAGCAAAACGATAAGTACAACCTTCACCTGGAGTCGCTTCTAAATTATATAAACTGCCTGTTTCTTCTTGGAATTCTAAGAGTTTGTCTCTCATAAATTCTAGAATTTCAGCTGCAAAGATATGTCCTTCTGGAGAGGCAATATCAGAACCCAATAAATTCAAACAAGCTTCATTCATACCGTTAATACCAATGGTGTTAAAATGATTCTGCCAATAAGAACCAAAGCGTTCTTTAATATCGTGTAAATAAAAACGAGAATAAGGATACAAACCATCATCAGTGAATTTTTCAACTACTTTACGCTTCTGCTCTAAACTTTCTTTAGCAACTTCCATTAAAGCAAGCAATCGTGCCTTAAAATCTTCTTTATCTTTTGCTAAATAACCTAGACGAGGTAAATTAATTGTTACTACACCCAAAGAACCAGTCAAAGGATTGGCGCCAAATAAACCGCCGCCGCGCTTTCTAAGTTCACGGTTATCAAGTCTAAGACGACAACACATTGAGCGAGCATCGTCTCTATCCATGTCGGAATTAACAAAATTAGAGAAATAAGGAATACCATATTTAGCAGTCATTTCCCACATTGGTTTTAAACATTCTCTATCCCAATCAAAGTTCTTATCAACCTGATAAGTTGGAATTGGAAAACCAAATACACGTCCAGTAGAATCACCTTCAAGCATCACTTCCGCAAAGGCTTGATTGAAGATATCCATTTCAGCTTGAAAATCTTTATACTTTTCATCTCTTACTTCACCGCCAATCACAACATTTTCTTCACCAATCAATTTCGAAGGAGTAACGTCTAAAGTAACGTTAGTAAAAGGAGTCTGAAAACCAACGCGAGTTGGCACGTTAACATTAAACATAAATTCCTGAAGACCCTGTTTAACCTCTTTATAAGTTAAATGATCAAAACGAATATATGGAGCTAAGTAAGTATCAAAATTAGAGAAGGCTTGAGCCCCAGCGGCCTCACCTTGCATAGTGTAGAAGAAGTTAACAATCTGACCCAAAGCACTTCTAAAGTGTTTTGGTGGCTTACTTTGAACCTTCTCAGGAACACCTTGGAAGCCTTTAATAAGTAAATCTTTTAAATCCCAACCGCAGCAATAAGGAGCCAATAATCCTAAATCATGAATATGTAAAGCACCACTTACGTGAGCTTGTCTAATATTTTCTGGATATAATTTATCAAGCCAATAGCGAGCGGAAACAGCGGAAGCAATATAGTTATTTAAACCTTGAACTGAGAAACTCATATTACTATTCTCTTTCAAACGCCAATCAGCTCGACCCAAATAATCTTCCATTAATTTTTCATCCGAAGTGCCCTTATTAATATCGCGAAGTTGACGATGTTGGTCACGATAAAGAATATAAGTCTTAGCTAATTCTACCTGCTTATTTTCAATTAAAGTAGCCTCAACAATATCCTGAACTTCTTCAACGGCTGGAATAGTATTCTTATGAAAATGCTTAGCAATATTAGCCACGATTTTATCACACAATTCTTCAGCTAATTTATCATTAGTTTCAGAAACAGCTTCCTGAGCATGTTTAATAGCGGTGGTAATTTTGTTTCTATCAAAAGCCACGATTTCCCCAGAACGTTTACGAATTTGAGTGATGATTTCCGGCATAACAAATTGCTAATGTTTTAGAGATTATAGGGGCACAAGGCCAAGTATACAATCTTTAAAAAATTAACTTAAATTATTTTTTTTCTTTTATTAATTTATTAAGCTCTTTTCTAAATTCATTAGCATCTTTGAATTGTTCATAAACAGAAGCGTATCTAATGTAGGCAACCTGATCAACTTTCTTAAGTTGCTTCATTACCATTTGACCAATCTGACGAGAAGTCACTTCACTCTTTTTAAGTTTCTGTAATTCTCTTTCTATTCCATGAACCAACTGTTTGAATTTATCATCAGTCACCGCTCGTTTCTCTAAAGATTTCTTAAGTCCACTAATCAACTTTTCACGGCTATAAGATTCTCTTCGGCCATCACGTTTTACAATCATTAAATCTAAAATTTCTACTTCTTCATATGTAGAAAAACGAAAACCACACTTTAAACATTCACGGCGGCGGCGAATGGATAAACCATCAGTCGCTACACGAGAATCAACCACTTTTGTGTCATCAAAATAACAAATTGGACATTTCATAGTTATGTATTATTACCTAAAGATTCAAAATTCGTCAATAGGTTAAATAACAATATTTAGTGGGTCTATTTTAAGTAGTTACACTACATCTTGTATGTATCCTTATTGTAAACTAAGAGCTTAAAAAATGAAATAGCAATATTTTAAGGAAAAAATCACTATATTTTCATTCCCCATGATACTGTGGATAAATAGTGGGGAATTTTATACTCAATAAAAACAGGATTAAAAAAACATAACTAAAATATTAACCAATATTTATCGGCTTAAAAAAATTTACAAAAAATTTTAAAACTAGAAATAAATAATTTGCTAAATAACAAAAAATAGGGTTTTAAGCCCTATTTTTCAGAAACATTTTTTAATTCAAATTACATCATCTTCTTACGGATAAATGCTGGAACACTTAAATCATCTTCTTCATTATTAGTTGCTGCTGGTTGCTCCATTTTCTTTTCAATTATTGGTTTAATTGGAGTGTTTTTAAAAACCGATAACTTAGTTTTAGTTTTATCAGCCCAAGAAGCATTAGTAGGAGAGGCATCTCTTTCATTATCTTCAATAAATGTATTGGATGTATAAGTTGTTTTAATTGGTTCAACCTTAGCAATGCCACTATTGCCCTTACCGTCAAAACCAGTGGCCACCACGGTAATTTTAATTTCATCTTTAAGGGATTCATCAATAACCGCACCGAAAATAATCTTAGCTTCTTCATCAGCGGCTGCAGTAATAACTTTAGCGGCCTCACTAACTTCACTCATTGATAAATCAGTACCACCAGTAATTGTAAAGACGATGCCACGAGCACCATCAATCGACATATCAAGTAAGCTAGAGTTAATAGCTGCTTTAGCAGCATCAATCGCTTTATTTTCACCGCTAGCCTGACCGATACCCATTAAGGCGCTACCAGCGTTAGACATAACTGCTTTAACATCGGCGAAATCGGCGTTAATAATACCAGGAACTGTAATAATTTCGGCAATACCCTGAACACCTTGACGCAATACATCATCGGCGATATTAAACGCATCAAGTAAAGAAGTTTTCTTATCAATTACTTGAAGTAATTTATCATTAGAGATAGTGATAATAGTATCAACCTTATCAGCTAATTCAGCAAAAGCACGATCAGCAATATTTTTACGTTGACCACCTTCAAAAGCAAAAGGTTTAGTAACCACGGCAACTGTTAAAGCACCAAGTTCGCGAGAAATTTTAGCCACTACAGGAGAAGCACCGGAACCAGTTCCGCCGCCCATACCACAAGTGATAAAAACCATATCACAACCTTTCAAAGCTTCTCTAATTTCATTTTCAGATTCTTCAGCGGCTGCTTTTCCAAGTTCAGGATTCATACCAGCACCAAGTCCACGAGTAACTGTTTTACCAATGTGAATTTTTTCACTGGCTTTATTATAATGCAAAGCTTGAATATCAGTATTTACTGCAACAAATTCTACACCTTTAATACCACCATCAACCATTCGGTTAATCGCGCTACCACCGCCACCGCCAACACCAACAACTTTGATTTTAGCGAAAGTTTCAATTTCTGGTTTGATTTCAGCCATATAACTATCCACAAAAATTAAAAGCGTTAAACAACTGGGATACTTACTAAACGCCTCGGATTTCGTGTTTTAAATATTTATTATTTTGGAATAATGTGTTGAAAAAAGTTCTTGGCTTTACCAAAAACACCTTCTAAATTTTTACGTATATTACCATTGCCGCGCACTTCTGAGCTATTGTGATTTCCCCAAATAACTAAACCTAAAGAAGTTAAGAATTCAGGAGTTTTTACCTTATCAATAACAACATTAACATTCTTAGAAACACCCATGCAGGCAGGTAATCTTAATTTTCGTTTAGCTAAATCAACTAAACCAGTAAGCTCTGCTCCGCTACCGACAAAAACGATACCAGCTGGAAGCATTCCAGAACGATCAACTTTTTTAAATTCTGCATCAATTTTTTCTAAAATTTCTTCAACTCGAGCTTCAATTATTTCAGATACATAATACTTGGAAACCATTTCAATATCGTCGTTTACGTCTTCTTCTTTAACAAGTTCGCGAACGTCAACTTCTTCTTCACGATCAATATCAGCTGGATTACAAGAACCAAATTCTCTCTTAATACGTTCTGCTAAATTAATTGGGCAACGAAGACCAATTGCAATATCAGCGGTAATATGTTCAGAACCAATTGGTAAAATAGCAGTATGTAATAAATTTCTTTCTTCGTAAATAGCTACTGAAGTAGTTGAAGATCCAATATTAATTAAAGCTACACCTAATTCTTTTTGCTTAGGAGTTAACACTGATTCAGCCGCTGCTAGTGGAGCCAAAACTAAATCTTCAATCTCTAGTCCGGTGCGATATATAGCTTTAGTTAAATTTTTAATTTGAGTAGATAATCCTTGAATAATTAAAGTTTCTACTTCCAATCTAATACCACTCATTCCAATTGGATCTTTGATATCAGTCTGATTGTCAACAGAAAATTTAACAGGAATAACGTGTAAAATTTCATAATTAACTGGAACAGCTAAAGCACGAGCTGCTTCAATAGCACGATTTACATCGGCTTCATTAATCTCACCATCACTCTTTGAAACAGCAACAACGCCCTTGCTACGTTCACACTTAACATGTGGATCATTAATACTAACCCAAACATTAGTAATTGGTACACCAATCAAACGTTCCGCTTTTTCAAGACAAGCCGAGATAGAGGAAGTTGTTTCTTCAATGCTGCTAACTACGCCTTTATTAACCCCAGCGGTTGGTGAAGACACCGCACCAATAATTTGCAGTTCTTCTCCTGATGGAGTTTCTATTTTTTGGCCAATCACCAAACGAATAGCAGTTGAGCCGACGTCTAAACCGGCGATAATTTCATCTCTCATAAATAATTTATAAATATAAGCACTCGGGCAAAACCAAGAAAAAAACGAATTTTAGCGATATCCGTTATGGCAATATGAGCTTTACTTGTTTAAATTTATTATACTAGATTTTGATTTTTTTAACAACCAATTTTAGAGCTAAAATAGACCTAAATACCACGCAGCAATCTGTCTACCCCAAAATAAAGCAATTACTGCTCCGATGGATAGAAAAACACCTAAAGGCAGTTTACTGCCCCACTTTTTATTACCAGTAGCTAGTAAACTGAGACCAACTATAGCCCCAATACAATAGGAACTCAAAATAGCCACTGAAAGCTCTAAAACATTAAAAAATACTGCCCCTAAAAATAGACCTAGCCAAATATCACCTTCACCAAGCCCTTTACCTTTGGTTATTAAATATTGAACACCAAAGAAAGCAACTGCTAAAGCCATAGTAACTACTAAAGCAAAAATATAAGAACCAATATTATAAGGATAGGCTAAGGCTCCCAAAATGATGATTGCCAAACCACTCCATAATAAAGCGGATACTGGAATTAAATACCAACGGAAGTCAAAAATAAAAACTAAAACTAAAACAGAGATGATAATAAAACTTCTTAACAAAAAAAATGGGTTAGCCGCAAAAGCTAAAAAGGAAAAATAAAACAATAACCCAGTGATTAACTCTCCCAAAGGATATTGCCAAGAAATTTTTTGAGAACAAGAACGGCATTTGCCTTTTAAAACAAAGAAACTAACCAGTGGAATGTTATCATACCATTTAAGTTGATGACGACATTTTGGACAATAAGAACGACCTAGAATAGTTTCTTCTTTATAAAGTCGCCAAGCCAAACAATTAATAAAACTGCCGACCAACATTCCAAAGATTAAAGAAATAACTGGCCCCAATAAGAAATAATCATTCATAAATTACTTTGCTAATATTTTTACATTAGTTAAACGATTTTCAATTTGTTGTTTATATAAATCTAAATGATTCTTTTGATCAGTATTTAGATACTGGTTATTTGAATCTGGCAACAAGCGATAAGCTTCTTTAAATTTAATCATAGCATTTTTATAATCATGATTAAACATTAAAGAATCACCCCAAGCTAAATGAATCTCCGGCAATTCAGGACTTAAATTGGCTAAACTACTAAATATTTTATCAGACTCTACCCGATTACCAAGAGCTCCAAAAATAAAAGCTTTTACAAATTTATTATCAAAATTTGGCACCATTAAAGTTTTTTGAGCAGTTGATAAATATTTTAAAACTACAAAAGCGCTAGATTTATCTTTAATAGTAGGCAATTTTTCTAAAAATCTTAAAGAAAGGCTTTGATTATAATAAGCTAAAAAAACTGGATATGGATGAGTACTAAGAAGACAATCATCCAAAACCAAGGCGGTAAAATATTCTGACTTAGTAATTTCTACTAACGCTTTATTATAATAATAATCCGCTTCTAATTTTTTAATTTCTATCAGAGCACCATAGAAAAATATAATAGCAAAAGCTGAAACTAATATTATCCTAAATAAACTAGAATTTTTTTTATCTGTTCTACTGATAATTATCGTTTTATCGCTTAAGCTAAAAGATAAAGCCACAATTAACCAAAAATAAATATTAGTAACTGTTACTGAAAAATTGAATAATAAAGAAATTAAATAAATTAACAAAGATAGAATCAAAAAAGCTGCTAAATTAGAATACTTCTCATTTTTTAAAGCCTTAAATAAATTAGTATATACCCAGTAAATAAAATAAATAAATACTAATACACCCAACAAACCACTGGTTAATAAAATATCTAAAATTAAATTATGAGCCCTATCACTATAAGTATTTGGTCTAGCATAAAGAGCCCAATCAATCTTATAACGAGAAACATAGGCTTCACTTTGATTTTCTAAACCATAACCCAACCAGGGTTTCTGAAGATAAGATTGCCAAGCACCACGCCACAATTCCATTCGAAAAGCCGCACTACCAGTTTTAACATTTTTGAACTCATTAAATCTGGTTTTATTACTAAAAGCTAAAAAACTTAAAAAACTAATTAAAATAATCCCACTAGTTACAGCGATTAATAAAAAATTCCTACGTGATAAAATATTTTTTTGCCATAGAAACCACAATGAAAAAACTATAGAGACCCCTAAAAAAACTAGAAAAACTGAACGACTACCAGTAGAAAATAAAGCGGCTAATTCTGTTAAAAAAACTAAAGACCACAATAAACGACTAATCTTATGTTTAGTTATATAAACTAAATAAGCACTAAAAGGTAGAATTAAAACTAACCAACAAGCTAAGTAATTTGGTTGACCAAAAGAAGAAACGGCTCGACCAGTAACACTAGCTGGCTCTGACCAGGAAATAAAATCATAAGCAAATATCTGCAAAACAGCGTAAATTGAAACTAATAACCCAGAAATGGAAGCCGCCTTTAAAAAATTATTAATCTTAATCAATTTGTGGTCACCATTTAAATGAAGTATTAATAAAAAAGCCCATAAGCCATAAAACAACCAAGAAATTAATCCTTCTTGTCGATCATAAGAACCGAACCAAGATTTACTAATATCAACTGAAGCAAACAAGCTTATGCTCAAAAAAATAAATAAAATACCAAGCGGAATTAAATCTTTAGCAATTTTAGTATTAAACTTTATTTTAAATTTTGAGTAACGCCAAGCAACGGCAAACAGTAACAGTAAAATGAAGGTTTTAAATAAAGTTATCTTACTTAAATCAACACTAGTTGGGTAAAAATAATTAAAAAATAAAGGCGTTAAACCTAAAATAATATAAATTGCTAAATCAGCTAGATAAACTGAGCCCGAACCAAATTTTAATTTTTTCATAATAAAATTATATCACATATCAAAAAGGACTCACATCTATTAAGAGTAAGTCCCTTTTTATACGTCAATTTATTTTAGACTATTTTCTTCTCTGCCACTGTTCAATATAAACTAATAGTGGACTAGCTACAAATAAAGAGCTATAAGCACCACAGAAAACACCAACCATTAAAGCTAATACAAAATCACGAACAGAAGTGCCACCAAAGACTAAAACTGCTAATAATGATAAAAGCACAGTTAAAGTAGTATTAATGGAACGAATAAAGGTTTGATTCAAACTGTGATTAACGGTCTCAGCAAAAGAATCGTGACTCTTTGGTAAATTTTCTCTAGTTCTATCAAACACAATAATAGTATCGTGAACAGAGTAACCAAGAACGGTAAGCAAGGCTACTACAAAAGGCGTATTAACCTCTACCGCAAAATAATGACCTAAGATGGCAAAAATACCAGCAGTAATTATAATATCGTGGAATAAGGCAAGTACAGCGATTAGACCGTACTTCCAGGAAACAACCGGTTTAGAAACCTTATTAAAGGCTAAAGAGATGTAAAGAATGATGATAAGTAAAACTAGAGACATCACTGAGAAAGACTTACTTCTTAGATCTGCTCCAACGGAAGTACCGATTGATTCAAAACGAATTTCAGTCATACCGCCCTTAGCTATTTCCATTTTCTTTAAAGCATCAACTACAGCTAAATGTTTTTCTTGAGAAGTTTCTTGAAAACGTAAAATAATGGAATCACTACCAGTTGGTTGGATAACTAAACTATTAACACCAACTCCTTTTAAACTATCCTGAACCTGAGCTACAGTTGGTTGACCACCCGCCATTTTAACCTCCAATAAACTACCGCCAGTAAAGTCTAAACCAGCTCGTAAACCCCAAGTTAATAAGGCTACAATTGATAAAATGACCATTGCGCCAGAAATTATAAGCCAAAGCTTGCGATATTTAATAATTTGATAATTAATCATAAAGTTATAATAAAATGAAGCTTAGTTATTAATTTTTTTAACGCCTAACCACCAAGGATGACGAGCCAAGAACTTACCAACAAAAACTTTCATTAAGCTACTTGTAATAACGATACTGCTTAACATTGAAATAGCAACACCTAAGAATAAGGTAGCACCAAAACCTTTAACTAAACCAGTACCAAAACTCATTAAGACGAAACAAACTAAAATTGTAGTAGTATTACCATCACGAATTGATGGCCAAGCACGTTTAAAGCCTTCGTCAACGGCAATATCAAGTGGTTTACCAGCACGAAGTTCTTCTTTCATACGTTCAAAAATCAAGATATTAGCATCAACCGCCATACCAATTGAAAGAATGAAACCAGTAATACCAGCTAAAGTTAAAGTTACAGCTGTATGAGCGTAATAACCTAAGAATATAAACACAATCAAGAATAAACCAACGGATAAAATACCATCAAAAATCTTAAGTTCTTTAAAGACATAAATAAACAGAGCGAACAGAGATGATAAAAAGACAACAGTCATCCACCAAGGCATTGCTTTATAAATTGCAAGTACTGCTAAAGCATAAATACCTAAACAAATAACGGAGATAAGACCAGGAAGTCTGTAATAAAGAATCATGAATAAAGCCACTAACAAGAAACCAACAATACCAGCTTTCATGCTGTTATCAATTGATTGTTGACCAAGACTAGCTTCAACTGTTTGTTGAGCAACTAGAGTAATTGGTACAGGAAGTGCACCGGTATTAAGTCTTTGAACTAATAACTTAGCTTCAGCAACTGTGAATTTACCTGAAATAACAGCTTCTCCACCAGAAATCTTTTCATTAACAGTAGGAGCACTAATAGTATAACCATCAAGAACAATCGCTACTTGCTTATTAACATTACGTTCAGTGATATTAGCAAACATTGTAGAACCTTGTTCGTCAAATTTTAGAGCGACTTCTGGAGTACCATCGTTAGGATTAAACTTTAAAGTAGCGCTTTTAAGATTTTTACCAGTAAGCTCAGTATTTTTCCAAGCTTGTTGTAAATTAATAGCCGCTGTAGAAGTGCCAGTAACAGTTGGAGTAACAGAAGCTGTTTCCTTGAACTCTAATAAAGGAGTTTCACCAATCATCTTAATTGCTTCATTAGCATCTTTAATACCGGCAAGTTCAACGATAACTCTGTAATCACCATTCATGCTGCGATTAACCTGGATTACAGGTTCAGCTACACCAGTGGAGTTAACACGACGTTCGATAACATCACGTACACCTTCTAATGATGATGATCTATCAGCCTCTGGAATGTTTTTCACATTAGCTTCATAAGTTAACTGAGTTCCACCTTGCAAATCAAGGCCTAGAACAAAAGGGATTTCCTTAGTGTGTGGCAAGATAACAACATTGTGAGTTGCCTTAGCTAAAGAATCAGATAACTGATTATAATAATTACCAGCACTTCCTAAAAAGGAAACGATAGCAAAAATTACGATTAATAAAAGTGTGAACCGTAAATGAGCTTTTTTTGAAGAAAATAAGCCTTTTGACTGATTTTTCATATAGATTTAAAAATTAAAAAGCGAAACGAAAGAATTACGACGTTTTGCTTTTAAAGCTTAGAATAAACTCTATAAAAAATCAATGGGTAAACACTTAAAATTATTAACATCTGGACAAATTGCCTACTTTTAACTATAATTAAGCCAATAAACAATTTAAATATAATAAAAATATGCCACTTATTCCTACAGTTATCGAGAAAGAGGGTCAAATGGAAAGAGCTTATGATATTTATTCCCGTCTTTTAAAGGACCGAATAATTTTTTTAGGTGAAGCTATTGATGACCACGTTGCTAATATAATTATTGCCCAATTACTATTTTTGGACGCTGAAGATAAAAGCAAAGACATTAAATTTTATATAAATTCACCCGGGGGTTCCGTTAGTGCCGGTCTAGCTATTTATGACACTATGCAGTACATCAAGGCTGATGTCGCTACTATTTGTTTGGGGACCGCCGCTTCTATGGCTTCCTTGTTATTAGCTGCTGGAGCTAAAGGTAAAAGAATGGCCTTACCTAATAGTGAAGTAATGATTCATCAAGTAATGGGTGGTGCCGAAGGACAAGCCTCCGATATTAAAATTCAAGCCGAACACATTCTTAAAACCAAAGATAGATTAAATCAAATATTATCAACTCATACCGGCCAGAAAAAAGAAAAAGTGGAACGTGATAGCGATCGTGATAATTGGATGTCAGCTGATGAAGCTAAAAAATATGGTTTAATTGATACCGTTCTCAAAAATCAATAAAAATAAAAAAGACTTACTGAGTGTAAGTCTTTTTTTTATTTATTTTTCTATTTGATAATTAAAGCTTTAATCATTAAGTGAAAAAGCGTCACACTACTAGTATCAGCTGTTAACAAAGAGCAAGAAAAACTATATACCTTTGTTAAATCTTTATTAAAAATATAAGCTGATAAACCATCAGTAGAATAAAAACCCTGCCAAGATTCTCCGCTAACAGCTTCTCCTGGAAGAATACCAGAAAATTGTTGAGCAAACCAAACGCTAGGAGTAATTTTTCCAGGATTATTTTGATAAGTAACTTGAATAAAAGCTTTATTGTCAGGATCAGAAAAAACAACCGCACTATCAGCTTCACTTCTAGTAGTCTCCCAAGTAGCCGGATAAATAGTGGTGGCTTTAGTATCTATTTTATAACTTAAAATTTTAGATGTTTCTGAATTTTTCTTACCAGGAACTAACGGATCATAATCACTTCTAAGTTCGGCCAAATCTAAATAACCATCACTATCAGTATCAGCTTTATTTGGGTCTGTTCCCATAATTTTTTCCTCCGCATCAGTTAAACCATCAGCATCAGAATCAACTGTAGACACAACTGCCGAAGTAGCAATAACTGGAGTTTCTTCTGGGAAAGTAATTTCCGATGAAGAAGCAGCCTGACTAGTTGAAGTAGAAATTAAAGGAGTATCAGTGGCAACGGTTTCTACTGGCAAACTACTAGTTACGGGTGTAGTAGTAGTGGCTACTGGAGTAATAGGTTTCTCTGTAATAATATTAGTTGGTTGAACGGTGGTCGTGGCTAAATATGGTTTAATAAAATAAGAATAACCAAAATAAAATAAAGCTGCTATTAAAATTAAGCCGCCACCGATAATAAGTAAGCCCACTTTATGATGACTTTCTGGACCAGAAACAGTAATTGCTTTATCGCTTTTATTAGAACCATCTGAAAAAGTCTGTCCCGAAAAACGATGAGGGGCCGGCATGTTATGAGTGATAAAATCTTGACTAAGTTTATCTTCTTTTTTAGTATCTGATCCTACCAAATCTTTTGGCTTGCTGGAATTTTTAAACATAAATCATCAAAAAAATAATCAAACTAACTAATATAAGCAATCCAGCTGTTAACCAACTAAAAACTCGGACATCCGTTGATTCGTGTCCATGAGGCATAATGTGAAGACTTAAAGAAACCTTACGTCCGGATTTCTTAGTCTTATTATTATCTGAGTTTTTATCCATAGTAATTATTTTACAACGGAAGCGCTAGCTTCTTTCTTTTGAACATCAGTCATTTTACCAGCACCAAGAGGATTATAACCATTTTTTACTTCTTCGCCATCATTATGACCATCACCGTCAGTATCAGCTTTCAAAGGATCAGTGCTATAAATTTTTACTTCTTCATAATCAGATAAACCATCAGCGTCAGTGTCTACTTTTTTAGCACTAGTGTTATAAATTTTTACCTCATCATAATCAGACAAACCGTCACCGTCAGTATCTTTTAAATTAATATTAGTTCCTAAAACAGCCTCCTCTTCATCGGTTAAACCATCAGCATCAGTATCTAATAAACTAGTTACTGGTGGAGTAGTAGTTGCTAATGGAGTGGTGGTGGCCACAATTGGCTCCTGACTTACTGGAGTGGTGGTTGCTGGAGTTACTACGGTAGTAGTAGCTATGGGGGTAGTAGTAGCAACTTTAGTTTCAGTGATAATTGGAGTTTCTTCAGTATTTTGACCAGTTAAAAATTTAATATAAACTAAATAACCTAAACCAATTAGTAAAATTATAAGTAAAGCTACTAAAATTACTTTTAATATTTTTCCTTTAGAAGAAACTGGTAATTCTTCAGCGGCTGATAAACCAGCTTTTTTAGCATCTATCTCACTAGAAATGCCAACATTAGCTGTTGGTGCTGAATTGGCATAATAACCAGAAAATTTATTAGTTTCAGCCGCTTTATCAGTATCAGCAAAGATGTCATCAACTGGAGGAGTTGGTGTTGCTGGTTGATTTGCTTGATTTAAGTCGTTAAACATAAAGTAATTATTTAAGATTTTTTATTTATTTTTTTAAACGGTATATATATAAACCGTTTTGCTCATTTACTACTTCAGCTTCTTGATTTGGACTAATATGAACTTTAATTTTTTCATCACGAGTCATAGCTCTAACCGGGGTGCTAGTTGCATGAGGGCTTACTGGTATATTTTTGATAGTGCTTTTATTTTTTGTAAAAATTAGAACAACGGCCAAAATAATAATTACTAAAACAATAGAAAGTAAAATAATAATTTTTTTTCTGTTACTTAATTGTATCATATAAAAAGATTTAATTTAAATTATTGTGCAGCTTGTGTTGTTCCCGACGTTCTAATAACTTTACAGAAAGTATATTTTGGGGAAACACAATATTGCTGAAAATCACAAGTATTATCACAAATGCTACCACAACCATCAGGACCACCACATTTACCAGAGCAATTAGGTGTACAAGTAAATTGAGCTTCGGCACCACAAACATTAGGAACACCAGCGCCACCACAAGTATTTGGTGAGCTACAAGTATCAGGACAGAAGCCACCGCAACCATCAGAGCCGCCGCATTTACCAGAACAACTAGCAACACAAGATTTATCTACTTTATCAAAAGTAGAAAAAGTATAACGACAATAAACAGTACTGCTAGCATAATTAGCATCCGGAGACCAAATTTGTTGATACTCTAAATAATTACCAGATCTTACCCCTTTAGTACCCGTGACCATAGCTCCTTGCCAATTAGAATCATCGAAGTCGGTGTTAACCCAATCGTTGGAACTAATTGAATTAGCATTGATACATTTCCAATTAGCTAAATCATCGGTGGTCATACTCTTACAAGAACCCTGATTAAGGGTGGCTGAAAAACCCCAAATACCGCCCCAATCCATGCCTTTAATGGCCATAACATTTTTACCAGTTTGAATGGTAGTATCAAATTTTTCAACGTTACTCCAATCATTACCGCTACCAACTAAATCACCATTAAAATAAGTCTTGTGAGCATTATCAGCACAAACCTGAATATTAGCTTTAGTCGGACAACATGAACCGGCATTACAAACGTCACCGGAGCCACAATCACCGCAAGAACCGCCACAACCATCAGAACCACAAACGCTAGTTCCACAGTTAGGAGTACAAAGACATTTACCGCAATCATCACTACAATTGGAACAATTTTCCATATCCTGAACTTCACCAGCAACATTTACAATTTTATTTTGACAATAGCCATCGCCACAATAACCACCGCCTTGGTCAGCGGCCTTAAAGACACAATTATTATTATCCAGAATTGGGTAAGGAGATTTAATATTTAAACCAGAAGTACAGGCGTATTGAATTGCTGACGATGGACTAACAGTAGTAGAAGATGTCCAAACACCATCATAGCCATCACACTCTTCAACACCATTATTATATAGACCGCCACGACCTTCAGTGTTTGGTTTTTGTTTTTTACCATCACCACAGAAAGTATTAACTTTCAAATTAAAAGTTTTTTCAGTAGTAGCACCATATTCATTAGTCGCTGCTATTTTAACTTCGCTTGGGGTAGCAGCTAAAATATTATCTGAACCTAAATAAGTACTACCATCAGAATAATGAGACGAATCAATCGCTAAACCAGCTGGCCCAGAAACTACTTTATAAGAAATACTATGATTACCATTCTTAGTTGAACCTAATAAACATAGAGAACCATCTATTTGATAAGCTTGTCCTAAACGAGCCATATTTTCACATTGAAAATTCAAATAAGGTTTTTCAATTTTAAAATTAAAATTTACTGTTTGGGTTGATGAAATACCATTAGCAGTAGCTTTGATATTAAATGGAACTACAATATCTTGAGTTATTTTTACACTCGTTGGAATTAAAACTGAAAAATCAACTTTATTTTTATTCAAACCAATTGAAGTAACGCTAGCAGTTGATAAAGCGCTCACGACTGCGGCGTTAATTTGAGGATAAGTGGAATTGACTGGTGTAATAGTATAAGTTGGTTTAGAATTAGTACCTTCAACATTAAAGGTATATTTCAAAGGATTAATTGGATCAACAAAATAAGTAACATCTTCAGCTTCAATAATTGGCTTATTAGCCGCCGTAATCTTAATTATAATTCTAGTGGTAGTAGCTGCCCCGCGACTATCAGTTAAAGTTACATCCATGTCGTAAGAACCAGTATTACCAGCCTTAGCAGCGTATAATTTTTTCTGATTAGCATCACCAGTATCACGTAAAACTGGGGCAGCACTCCAAGAAGAAACATCTGAAGCGTGAGCTGAATCCTGACTAAATAAAGAAGCAATTTTCCATGATACTAAATCACCTTCGGCATCTTTAACTTTAATATAGCCATTAAATTCTTTGCCAGTTTCACCACTAGTTGAAGAACTAACAATAAATGGAGCAGTATTAGAATTAGTACCAGCATAGTTATCGCTAACCGAACAAGCATTGGAGCTAATTTTTTTATCTAAAGTATCGTAACCTAAATCTTTAGTTTCAAACACGGAACACAAAGCATAATTGATACCATTTTTAGCGGCTTTATAAACAAATGAATAACTACCACTAGGTAAAAATAAATTAGAATTTACAAAAGCATTAGTTTTATTATCCCAACAAGTAATAGCATCATAACCATCACAGTAACCAAGAGTATTAATTGGGTCGACTAATAACTGGCTTAAACCTAATTGATTCCATAAGGTGTCTTTCCAACTAGGCCAAACTGATAAACTACTACCCAAGATATAAGTACCAGCTTGTAAACTAGGGTAACTACCACTAGTAGCTTTAAATGATTCGATAGCACTATTTATTTGATTAAGTTCTCCTAAACGCTTAACATCACGAATTGAACGAGCCTTTAAACTATCACAATATAAATTTACGGGACAATCACTATCAATATTACAAACCTTATCACTTTTTAAAACACATTTACCCTTATTAAATGAAGCATGGTCAGAGCTACTGCTATTACTATTAGAGCAAGTGTAATCACTAGGGCAATCTGTATCGGCCTGACAATGAATACTAGAAATAGAACAATGTCCTGAACCAGTAATATTATTGTTAAACTTCCAATGAGAAACA
>Ga0302205_10000484_pt1 | contig 16567 bp, 9 predicted proteins | sample II_Fen_E1_3_FD_194582 | JGI IMG/M metagenome (GOLD analysis project Ga0302205, IMG submission 194582) | Peat permafrost microbial communities from Stordalen Mire near Abisko, Sweden - II_Fen_E1_3 | ecosystem: Environmental > Terrestrial > Soil > Wetlands > Permafrost | place: Sweden: Abisko...
TGGATGAGGGAAGAATACGAGGAACGGAGTCGTAAATGGAAACAGCTGTCAGTCGGCGCATGCAATCACCTAGCTTGGGTCCTTCCGTACTGGATAGGGTTGTCGTCTGATAGGCGTTGTTGATCATGGCCCCGTTCAGCAAATATTTTTTTTGAGCTGTGGTCAGGTCTTGATAGCTTCTGACACCCCAATGATTGGTGGCATAGAAACGGGTAAATGCGGCGTCATCCGCAACAAAAAGGGTCTTACTGCCCGTCTTGGACAGAACATCCTGATAATTTAGGTCTTTGATTAATTCTACGAAATTCGTGTAATTTCCCTGATCGTACAGGTATTCATCAATACTGCTACCCAACCAACTTGGTTTCACTTGGTCTAAGTCATATTGCGAACAGGAAATGAAAAATCCACACCCAGATAGCAGGATATACGCAATAATCCAGAGTCTGGAGCGGTATCTCTGCAGCAATTTGTTGATCATGTTCTTAAATTTAGGTTCTTCTGGAGACTCTCAACCTTCTGTATGATAGGCTACGAAAAGAAATTAAGAGGCTGCCAGGATTCAGACAGCCCCTTAATTTCATTAATTTATGCTATTGATAATACATGGTTATTCAACAACAATCTTCTTGTACATTCTACCTTCCGTTGTATTCAGAACCATCATGTAAATGCCCGAAGACAAGGAACTTGGTACGTTCACCGATGAGGTCTTACCACTAACGGCAGTTTTGTAAACACGTTGGCCACTGATGGTAAACAATTCTACCGCTACCGGTTTAGCCTGTTCATTGGCGAAATCAATAGTCATCATGGAGCCGCGTTTAACCATGGTCGGATAAACATTCACATTGTTGTTGTTCTTGACTGGAGCCAGACCAACCAAAGCAGCATAGCCTTTTACCTGGAGTTCAATGACACCGACTGCGGTAACACTCCTCATATACAGACGCAACTTTGTGGTTGTAAAGTCAACATTCAAGCTGTTGTATTGATCTGCAAGGGATCCGATAGGACCGACTGTTTGCCATGCGGTACCATCCCAATAGTCAACACCAGTAGAGTCGGGGAATGCCAAACCACCACCATCGGTAAACCAATAAACGGATACGCTCTTTACTGATTCTGCAACCGGCCATTCATATTGAATCCAGTTTGCTGTTGCATCGGTACCAGTCCAGTTGCCATATTTTCCATGGGTGTTGTCGGTAGAGCTTGTCGGGTCAAAACCGTCATTGACAGCAGCAAGTTTTTCCCAAGAAGAAACGTGACTTGTGGTTACAACGACATTTGTAAGTCTTGACAAACTAACCAACACTTTACCAGAAGTGTAAGCATCAATAGCGTTTTTCAGAACGGGAATTTCATTTAAGAAATCAGCAATCATACTGGTAGAACCGACATAGATAACGCTGGCAGCATTGTATGCAGCTTGCAATTTATCCTTGTTCACAAAATTGGTCGAGTTTAGCAACAACGTTGTGCTATCTTTCCAGTAGGTCAAATCATCGAAAACAACAGCAGCGCTATCTATCAGGTGATTGAAGTCGGTCAATTGGGTGTTGAATGTAGTCAACGATGCCAAAGTTCCTGTGGAAAGTTCAGTTGCTCCTTGTGTTTTGATGGTTGCAATTGGAGTAGTATATCCTTGTGGCAAAGCTGCCTGGTTTCTGGAATTCAATAGTGACAGTCCATCGGTGACCATTCTCTTATAGTCATCAATGTCATTGACGGTTTTTTGCAAACCCATAACTTTGAACTCGATAATACCGGTTGTTGTGGGACTGCTCATGCTAACACGAATCTTGTTTGTCTTGACATTATTGATGGCAAGGGTGTTGTATTGGTTTAATACCGTATCAATGGCACCAGCAGATACCCAAGCATTGTTTTGCCAATATTCGATAATTGCAGTAGTCGGTTGTGCAAGACCACCGCCGTCGGAGAACCAATAAACGGATACACTTTGAATCGTGTGATAATAAGGCCATTCGTATTGTACCCAGTCTGTTTGTCCACTATTACCATTCCAGTTGCCATAAACAGGATGAGCTCTGTCTGCTGAACTGGTCGGTTCGAATCCATCATTTACAGCCTTAAGGCTTTCCCAAGGTGAAACATACGAAGTAGTAGGAGTGCCTAACAGAGCCAGGTTTGTTACCAATCGGCCATCAATGTAAAGGTGATAAGCCGTATTTAAATCGGAATATGCTTTATTGAAATCAGGAGTCAAACTCGTGAACGAGTTGAAAATGAGTGTAACGTCATCAATGACATCAAGTAAAGCCTGTTTGCCTGACATATTGGTGGTGTTGGTCACATTTTCAGCCGTAATAAATAGATTCATCAGGTTGATAAAGGATGTTTTGGCAGTCCCCAAAGTGGTGATGAAACTTTTAATGTTTAGCAAGTAAGCATTTAATGAATCGATATTGGTTTGTGTCGCAATCTTGTTGGTGGCTTCAATGACTTTGGCATCGATCAAGGCAGTGTATCCGCCCGGTATAGAATCTTTGGGGAAAGCACTTATGACCGTAATCTTATCTTGAATTTGGCTCTTAACCAATGCATTCTCGTCCGAAATGTAACTTAACTTAAAATCGTCCACTTTGAACAATCCATGGCCATCCAATGCGGAAAACGCGCAAACGGTGCTTAATTTCCCATTTGAGCGTATGCCGAAGACCAGTGAATCGCCAGCGGCAACCTTGATGGTGATGGACATCGGATGATACGGACCATTACCATTGCCGTCAATGGCATAATCTGCATAATCGTAGGATTCTCCAGGAACGACGGCTAGTGAAGTAGCGCCAAAATACATGGATTTTGTTCCTACTGAGTTGGAATAGGCAAAAAGTCGTTGCGTCGAATAACCACCGTCCGGAACAGTTAATAGACAGCTGATGGAATAGGTTCCAGCCGGCAAATTTTTAACGGTTTGTGCAATTTCCATGTCGGCGATGCTACCTGGAGACCAAACTCCAAATACATTGAGACCTTCTGGAGGGGTAGTTCCATCATTTTGATTGAGGAAAGCATCCGACAAGTTTTCTTTGGAAATGTTCCATCCAGAAATGACTTGCGAAGGATCATGGAAGAAAGATGGTCCAAGTTCAAAACCTGGGTTCACCAGATAAACTGCAGTCACATCCTCTTGAGCTGACAAGCCCAGAGGTACGATCATCGAGATGATCGAGAGCAAAATCAATCGTAAATGTTTTTTCATGTTTTTATTGTTTTTGTTTTTAATCAAAGGAAGATGACGCTTCATTTCCAATTGACTGTGTGGTTTGAGACAGTCAAAGGAACTATTTCCCTATTCAAATAAATGCAAGGATTTTATAAACAAATAGAAGAATATTCCAATCTGGTGTTAATGCAGAAAAATGATTTTCTGAGTAACCATTTTGGTTGGCGTTTGAACCTTGACGATGTATACACCTTCATGTATATTTCGTTGATTCAGATCGATGACGGCCGTATTTTCGAATTGCTTATTAAGAAGTTGCGTACCATTTGTTTCATAGATACTTACCGTATAAAGCATGCCTTGAGTCAATTGCCCAGGGTTCACGTAAAATACCCCATTTGTCGGATTCGGATAAACCAGAATCTTTTCAGCATGATCCGTTTCAGAGTCCAAAGCGGTCAGCGCGTTTAAGTCATCGGTGAACGGCGAACCGTTCAGAAAAGAGGATGCCATCCAATAGTCATAGGAGTTTGGACTATCCATGGGATTCGCATATTTTGAAGTCAAAGTGTATCCATCTCCGTCAGGTGATGTCGGCCAGGGGTAATTGTCGTCATAGGTGAAAGAAAGCACCGGCTTGTTGTTCCGGTTGAACAAAATGACCTCTTCACCGGAATTGGAAAGATTCTTGGAAAAATTTCCGGAAGGATATATTTTATATTTGGAAAAGAAGATGTTTGGTTTCGATGCGACCACCCAAAACGCTCCCGGACTTAATAGTTTTTCATTTGGGAATTGGTAGTAAATGGCTGAATCCAATTTCAAACCCGTCATGTCGATGGAGGTAGTGCCCGTATTTTTAAATTCGATGAATTCAAAATCCGATCCGGAAATAGTGTCTGTACCAACAATCGAATCCTTCGGGTGATAATTCAACTCTGTCACTTTGAGTTTGGAATAGTCTTCGTCCGCATTGCTGAACACTACTTTCTTAAGTGGTCCCCAAACGCCGCTTTTATACAAACGGGCATTGAGTATGGTGGTTTGATTGAGGGTCAACTCAATTGCGCCTTTTCCCAACTTCGCACCAGTGGCAACGGTACCCCCGATAAGTCTGGGGTCGGTATCGTCCAAGGTGTAATAAAAAGAATTCCCGGAAGTCATCCAGTTTTGTTCGAATAACCGCAGGGTTTTGGTCCCTGTAAAACTCTTGTACTCTTCATAAAACGTCGTGCCATCTAAAGAAACATCCGGCGTTAGAACGGAAGTATACAAACCTTCTGTCAACAATTGTTGTTTCAATATGTCGGTGCGTTGGGGAAAGAAACTGGTGTACATGGATTGAAGCAGTGTTTGCCAAGTGGCTTTTGTAAGCGATGGGCTGGTTTTTGCGTCACCCCAACGGGCCGATTCAGCAATGATGGCCTGGTCAATTTGAGCGGCTCTTGATTTGTAGAGCGTTGCCACATTATCGGGGAACAACAGTCCACCCTTTGTCAATTGCCGATAAGCCCTATCGATGAAACGGGCTCTATATTCCGCATTTTTAGACATTTTGAAATGGAGCCATTGAGGATTGAAATCGGTCATTTTGGACATCATCATGCTACCATTGGTGCCGATATTCACTCTGTTTTCCTGTAAACCGGATGTATAAGCAGGGTCTACAAGCATCGTATGTTCGGAATCGTGTGCCAGAAATCGAAAGCCTTTCGTTTTATCATTCCGATTGTAAAGCGCATAGAAATTGTTGGGCATGTCATCTCCGTAAAACCAGGATACGGGTGCATCAAAATTGCCTGTATAGAAAATGACCAACATATAATCAATCAAGTTGTCAACGTCCACCCATACTTTTCCATTCGGATCGACACTGCCATCCGGCTTTTCTCCCAACAATGCAAAGTAGTTGGCATTGGTATCAAAACCGGTCGTACATTTCGTCCATAAGGCTGACCATGTATCAATATTCCCATCCGTTGCCTCGTCAAAATACGGCCAACCATCTGAATTCGCCTTAATGACATCGTAGTCTTCAGCATTTCCGCCCAAATAAGATTCGGAATAGTCTGCTTCAGCTCTTTCGTCGGTCTGGAAAATGCCCCAATACATCCCATTCAGATATAAATGATAATAACGACCTCTTTTGTAGGGCTGTCCCATCTTTCCTTGAAGGTCGCGACTGAATATGTCGTTTATCAAGTTGTTGTATCTACTGCCATCTTTGCTCCAAGCATAGTTTTGCTCACATCGAAGATCAATACAGTTGAACTCATTTGTGCCTTCGTCCCCAAACAATGGATAATGGAGTTTCTTTGCACCATATTCGTCTCTAAAATAGAAACGAAAGGCATGTTTCGGATTTTCAGTTTGTTTTGCACTTGCTGCACCACGAATACGCAATCCGGCATTTATTTGGAATTTCTGGACACTGTTCGTGTCAATCAATTCAACGGAGCAAGGCCGCTCCCAAGCAGTTCCGCTTTGAGCGGCATTCACATAGATGCCGGTGGTGGCACTGAATAAATTATCCATATCCGTCACGATGGAAATGGTCGGAATTTGTTTGAACGCAGCATCTAAGTATGGTGAATAAAGTGCATTGGTCACCACATCCGAAGCCATGGCATAATCGAGGAGTTGACCATTGACAGAGGCTGAAGGCCATTTTCCGCCTGGATAACTCTGAGTCTTGACCTTGTTCAGGAAGATATAACTGTTTGTGGTGGATCTGGAAGGTGCAAATCCCGTTTTGACCAATGAAGCCCGAACCACATAGCCGGGAGTGGCTCCCCTACCGATGGGTTGACTGGGATCAACAGTGAATGTCGTGCTGTTTCCCGTAAGCATGGCCGTTTTTGAAGTGAGGGGGTCGCTCCCGTCGAAGGTATATAGAACATTGCAGTCCGGTAGTGGCGAAGTTAACGTTAAACTGAATGGGTCGGTGTAAAAACCTCCTTGTTTACTGAAAACAACGCTGCTATTATAGTCAAAGGGTGGTATTTCCGGAACGCTTGCCATTTGCACGTCAAAAAGAATGTCTGAACTGCCTAACGAAAGGTTCAGCACCATGACTGAAATGGTATTGACTCCGTTCACCAAGCCAAGCGTGGTAGCATCAACCGTATAGGTTTCGATAGTGCCTGGATCATGATTCAAAGGTGCCAGGGAAGTAGTTGTCAGTATATCTGGGGCATTTTTGGACAAGGCTGCTTTACCGTTGATGGTAATGACAAAAGCATCATCATAATCGACTGAAAAAGTGATTGTTTTAAGGTATTCCACTTTTTGTGCCGTAAAGGTAGTCCGCAGGAAAAAAGTGGTGTAGACATTTTTCATATCGTTCAACACCGTACCGCCGGTTCCTTTACCATAGCGGAATGGTGCCAGACCTGTAGCCCATCCGGAATCATCGAAAGAGGCAGCAAGCAATTCCGCAGGAGTAGCAGTGGTTGCATTGCCCTTCAGATATTTGAAAGTGCTTCCAGCCGGAAAATTTATCTGAGCACCAACAGGCTGAAAAAGAGCGAGAAGCAAACATAGAGCTAGTAATCTTGAATTTTTCATCGAACAGGGAATTGTGCTTTGGAATTAAGGTTGTGCTGTGCCTTTACCGGTGCTTTTCGGAGGACGCGGGCAAATATAATACTATAAATGAAAAAGTTTCGATGCAAAAAGGATTCTGGTGCTTATATGTTCAACTGTATTAGCTTTTTATACTCTGAGCGTATTTTTTTTTTGCTTACAACGATATTCACCCCCCTAAAAAAATCAATATTTCCCCGTTGAATGGTGAAATTCTCCATAAACTTGCACCACCTTTAACAACTGTGAATAAATGAAGTACCGCCCTTTTTTGCTCGCCGCCTTTTTTACTCTTTTCATATCGGTATCCCAGGCCGCGACCTATTATGTTGCAACCGACGGCAACGACACCAATTCCGGAACAACCCTTACGACTCCATTTAAAACGATAGCCAAAGCCGTCGGATTAAGTACGCTGGTAGCTGGTGATCAAATCATCGTTCGGGGTGGAACGTATCTCACAACTGCTACCATCACACTTTCCAAAGTTGGAACCGTGAGTGCACCGATTAGTCTGATAACCTATAATGGTGAACGTGCTTTGATCAATTTCACCGGCATCGCGGCAGGCAAGCGAGGGTTGTCACTTACAGGAAGCTATTGGTACATAAAAGGCCTGGATATTTGCAAGGCAACAGACAACGGGATATACATCACCGGAGCCAATAATACAGTTGAATTCTGTTCTTTCTTCGAAAATGGAGACTCTGGTATGCAATTATCCGGAGGTGCCCACGACAATAATATTCTCAATAGCGATTCTTACTGGAACGCCGATCCCACCGACTACGGCGATGCCGACGGTTTTGCCTGCAAAATGGATGTCGGCTCCAATAATTACTTCTTCGGCTGTCGCTCCTGGCTCAATGTGGATGACGGTTGGGACGGATATCTCAGAGGTACCGACAATGTAACCACTTTCCTTGAAAATTGCTGGACCTGGCGAAACGGTTACTTCAAAGATGGAACAGATGCCGGTGCGAATGCCAATGGAAACGGTTTCAAAATGGGTGGTAGTGACGACAAGTTGCTCAAGCATAATTTTACCCTTAAGAACTGTATCTCGTTCTACAACAAGGCCAAAGGGTTCGACCAAAACAACAATAAAGGGAACATGACGCTTTACAATTGCACAGCTTACGCAAACGTAGGGAACGATTTCAGCATATCGAGCACATTACCGGCCGGAAGTGTCTGTACTGTTGTCAATTGTGTGGATGTGGTCAAGTCCAAGGTTTCACTCGGTAGCTTTGTCATCCAGAAAACCAACAGCTGGCTGTCCCCATTCACAGTGACCAACGATGACTTTGTTTCGCTGGACAGTCTGGGCGTCACCGGAAAACGGAATGCGGACGGAAGTCTGCCCAAACTGAATTTTCTGCGCCTTAAAGCAGGCAGTGACTTGATAGACGTGGGAACCAATGTCGGTTTGCCTTTCAACGGAACTGCCCCCGATTTGGGTGCCTATGAATACGAGTTGCCTTCTGCCCTAAAAGCTGCTTCCATCAAAACAAGTTCGCCTTATTTCTCAGGCAATCAATTGGTCTTTCAAGATTTGATCCACCAGACCGAGTGCTATCTCTTTGACCTTCAGGGAAAACAACTCCTCCATGCATCGCTGAACAATGCCTCAAAATCCCTGAACTGCGAACAGCTTAAAAAAGGCTTGTATGTGGTCGAAATCGCCAGCATTGATGGCCGTCAACGCTATAAACTCATCAAATAAATCGTATGTTTGGAAATCCAATCGGCAAGTTCCTACTCCTTGCAGCCCTGACTTTAAGTATACTTTTCACTGCTGAAGCCGTCACCCCTGCATTCCCAGGTGCTGAAGGCGGTGGCATGTTTACCACCGGGGGGCGAGGCGGTGCTGTCTATTATGTCAACACGCTGGTCGACAACTCCACAGGGAACAGCACCACCCATGAAGGATCCTTGCGCTGGTGCTTGAGCCAGACTGGCAAACGCACCATCCTGTTCAAGGTTTCAGGCATCATCACATTAGGCAGCAGTCTAAGTATTTCCAAAGGTGATGTAACAATTGCCGGTCAAACTGCACCCGGTGACGGCATTTGTCTGCGCTATTACACTACTTTCGTCGGTGCCCCAAATGTGATTATCCGTTTCATGCGTTTTCGCCTCGGGGATGTAGCCCTCCAGGAAAGCGATGCCATTTGGGGACGGTATGAAAGCGACATCATTCTCGACCATTGCTCCATGAGTTGGTGCGTGGACGAATGCGCCTCCTTTTATTCCAACAAGAATTTCACCATGCAATGGTGCATGCTGGGCGAATCACTCCGAAATTCCATTCACGACAAAGGTGCGCACGGTTACGGAGGCATCTGGGGTGGCGAGAATGTCACCTACCACCACAACTTGCTCATTCATCACGACAGCCGAAACCCACGTTTCAACGGTTGGAAGCGTTCCGGCTTGAGTTATTCGACCACGGTGGCGGAGGAACGGATGGACTACCGAAACAATGTCGTCTATAATTGGGGTGGAAACAGCACTTATGGTGGCGAAAGCGCTGGCCAGTACAATATGGTGAACAACTATTACAAATACGGGCCTGCAACTGGATCCAGTGCAAAAAGCCGTTTGGTCCAGGCGGACATCGATGCCGGTACGACCATCGTTCTGCCAAGGCATGGAAAATATTATCTATCTGGCAATTACATGTGGGGCTACTCCAATATTTCTGCCGACAATAAGTTGGGAGTTCTCAATAAAACTGGTTTCCCGCTGGATTCCGTTATCGTAAGCACCCCATACGCCTGTTATGCGGTGACCACCCATACCGCCAGCAAAGCCTTCGAAAAAGTTATGGCTTATGGTGGATGCTCGCTGAAACGAGACACCGTTGACGGCCGTTATGTGCAGGAAGCCAAAAAGGGCACATTCACATTCACTGGGAGCAATGGCAGCACTGGCGGGCTCATCGATACACAAACCGATGTCGGCGATTGGCCAGCCTACAATTCCACCACGGCACCCATTGATACCGACATCGACGGTATGCCGGACAGCTGGGAATTGGCCAATGGCCTTAATCCAAACAACGCTGCCGATGGCAACGCCTTTACACTCAGTACCGAAGGCTATACAAACCTGGAAGTCTATCTGAGCAGTCTGGTCAGTACCATCATACAAGGGCAGAATGCAGAAGGCACCATTTCATCGGACATTTCTGAACCTAAAAAGGCATCCGCTCCAGTAATCGCTTTTTGCAAGAATGGCAGTCTTACTGTTCAGTCAGAGATTCCATTGAGAAAATGTGAAGTCTACAACTTGTATGGTCAACGAATCGTTTTTCAAGCATTAAACGGTGAAACCAATTGGAGCAGTTCAAACGTCTCGATGAAGTCGGGTTTGTATCTGCTCAAGTATTATGGAGAAAATGCGCAAAGTGGAATCCTGAAATTTTTAAACAGATAGTCGTTTAGCTGTCCGGCATTGGTTACCTTTGCCAGACAGTAATTTTTTACGACGATGGAACTCAAGATTGGCGATAAGGTCCGGTTCATGGACGCGGTAGGCGGTGGCACGATCACAGCCTTCAAAGGCAAAGACATGGTGATGGTGCTCGAAGAGGACGGTTTTGAAACACCGGTTCTAAAAAGGCAATGCGTGGTGATTGATACGACCCCAAAGCCTACGGTTGTCAAAGCAGTAACAGTGCCAGAACTCCCGAAGCCTATCACACCAAAACCAGTTCAACCCAAGCAACCCGAAACCCGCGCTGGTGAAATACTGAACGTAAGCCTCGCTTTCCTGCCTGCCGAAGGGAAATCCTTTCAGGACTCTCAGTTCGAAAGCTACCTCATCAACGAAAGCAACTACACGCTGATGTTCAATTACGCCTCCTGCAGCGGAAAAACCTGGACCAGTCGTTTTGCAGGCATTGTCGAACCCAATTCCAAGCTTTTCATCGAAGAATTCGGCAGGGAAGTCATTAATGACCTCGAAAAAGTAAGTGTACAGATTCTGGCTTACAAAGTAGGTTCGTATTATTCCTTCAAGAATAGCTTTTCGGTCGAAATCCGTCTAGATACGGTCAAATTCTATAAGGTTCACTGCTTTAGGGAAAACGATTTCTTTGACGAAGATGCGTTGATTGTGCCTGTCATTTCGAACGATAATGCTGAAAAAAGCTTGTTGATCGAACCGGAAGATCTTAAAAAGGCGATGTTCGACAAAATGCCGGAGAAACCCAAAGGTTCACAGCCGCTGCCCCCAAAAAGCGGACCGCTTGAAATTGACCTGCACATTGACAGCTTGCTTGACACGACAGCCGGGATGGACCATACAGCCATTTTGAACCATCAATTGGATGCGTTCCGCAAAGTGATGGACCAAAACCAAAACAAAAAGGGCGTGAAGATAGTGTTCATACATGGAAAAGGCGACGGCGTATTGCGTTCAGCCATTGTGAAAGAACTGCTTGCAAAGTACAAGACTTGCCGGTATCAGGATGCCTCGTTCCGCGAATACGGATTCGGAGCCACCATGGTGACCATCGGTTAGAAGATTAAAGAAAGAATAGAATGGCAGTCAGGTTCAGGACGCTCAGAATCCCGAATCCGATGAACAGTGGCTTGGCCAACTCTTTGCGATTGCCTGAGAACCCCATGGCATAAAACATTTTCATGACGTTGTTGCTGAGTGTGGCGATGAGGCAACTGGCTGTAAGCACACTGAGCGAAATGCCCGTATAATGTCCTTCCAACAAGTTCAGAATGAAGGGAGTGATATCGCTTGCTCCGGAAACAAAGGAAAGCAGGGTCAACCCTTTGGTACCAATAAAAGTCAGGGTGAAATAGGTCAAGGCTGTAAATACAATGTACAGAAAGGCAAAGATGAGCGCAACCTTGAATTCCAAAGGGTTGTCTTCAATTTCCACCACTTCTTCTTCAGCGACCGCGGGAATGTCTCGGTTTTCCTTATTGCCACGGCGGATAAAAAATCCAATGCCGATCGAAACAATCATCAGCGCCGTCATCGGAATGACCATCATCTGGAACGCAGCTGCATTGAATATCGCAATGACGATCATGAGCCTGAGGAACATCATTCCCACTGCCATGAACATGGCGGTGGCGTATTCCTGCAAGTGCTCAGCATTGGCCTTCTTGCACTTTCTACCCAGAATGGTGATGGTAGCCGTGCTGCTGTAAAGACCGCCGATCAGACCCGATACGACAACACCCGACTGTGGAAAAATATAGCGTTTCACTAAATAACTCAGATAAGAAATGCCCGATACGATCACCGTAGCCAGCCAGATGCGATAGGGTGTCAGGTTGATTTCCGGGAAAATGCGTTCGTCCGGAAGCATGGGTAAAATGATGAAGCAGATGAGCAGGAACTTGGCCAGCGTGATGAATTCATCGTTGTTCATTTTCTGGGCGATTTCTACGAAGGTGGACTTCATTTCGGTGAGCACCAGCACGACAACCACGACTGAAACGTAGAACCAGGAATCCATCAGACAGACCATCGGCCCCATGCAATAGGTGATGAGCGCTGTGATGATGGAGGTGATGCCGTAACTCGCCAACTTGTTGACCTTGAACCAGTAATTCAGACCGAGCAGGATGACCAATGCCAGTCCACCACCTGCAAAAAGCATGAAACTTCCGGGCGTCAGCTTGTACAGAATATAGCCGAACAATCCAATTAACGTAAACGTACGGTCGGAGCCGAAAAAGGTCGCTTCTTTATTCAGGTTCAACCGCCTTTGTGAAAGGCCGATCAATAGGGAAAATGTAATGATTAGCAGAAAATCGGTCAACCCGGCCGGAAGGGATGTGGCCCAACTGTTCATAACCTATAAAATTGAAGTTTCATTCCATTTGGAGAAGGGATTCTTCACGAGTTGTGAATTGTAGTATTTGCGGTCGCCGGTCACTTCCTCGCCCAGCCAATTCGGGCGTTTGAAAACTTCCGTTTCACTGCCGAGTTCCACTTCAGCAATGATAAGTCCCTGATTTTCACCAAGAAATTCATCGACCTCGAAAACATGCTTGCCCACTTTGATTTCATAGCGGAACTTGTCGATGTAGCCTTCCGTGCAGAGCAGCAACAATTCTTCCGCATCGCGAAGGGAAATTTTTTTCTCCCATTCGTAGCGGCTTATTCCACCCGGTTCCGATTTGCCTTTGATGGTGACATAGCCCTTTTTGCCTTTTGTTCGAATGCGACAAGTACCCCCTTTTCCGGAGGCGAGGTATCCCTGCCGAATTCGGGATTTCTTGAATGCGAGATTCCGGAACTCTCCGGCAACCAAAAACTTACGTTCAATTTCGAGCGGCATGCTGACAAACTTCTGCAGGGCCGGGACATTCCGGTCGCTTACTGCAAATATAGTATTATATATCCAAAAGGTGTACCCGCAATGCAAACTGCCCTAATTTTATGCTAAACAACATTGTTCTGTAACAGAAATTCAAAATTGGAATTGGTAGCAGGTTTTTATACTTTGCAGGGCCTTTTTGCAAAGGCGATCGTTATTCAAATCATCTGTTACAATAACTTCTAAAGTATTTGGTAGTATGAAAGTTTATCAATCTAATGAAATCAAGAACATCTCAATAATCGGGAGTTCAAGATCTGGGAAAACCACTCTCGCAGAAGCGATGCTTTTCGAGAGTGGTTTAATAAAACGTCGCGGAACCATAGAAGCACAAAATACAGTGTGTGACTATTTCCCTGTTGAACACGAGTACGGCTATTCCGTTTTTTCCACGCTTTTTCACGTGGAGTGGATGGGCAAAAAGCTGAATTTCATCGATTGTCCAGGTTCGGACGATTTCGTAGGCGGCGCAGTGACCGCCCTGAATGTGACCGATACCGCCCTTTTACTGATTAATGGAGCCTACGGCGTCGAAGTCGGCACCCAGAACAGTTTCCGAAATACCGAAAAATACAACAAACCCGTTATTTTCGTAGTCAACCAACTTGATCAGGATAAGGCTGATTACGACAAAATATTGGAACAACTCCGTGAAAACTACGGCGCCAAGGTTGTTCCCGTTCAATATCCCGTTGCCACCGGCCCCGGTTTCAATTCCGTCATCGACGTTTTAATGATGAAACGCTACACTTGGAAACCCGAAGGCGGTGTTCCAACCATCGACGACATTCCAGCCAACGAAATGGCTAAGGCTGAAGCCCTTCATCAAGCATTGGTGGAAGCTGCCGCCGAAAACGATGAAAACCTGATGGAGAAATTCTTTGACCAGGGCACCCTCACCGAAGATGACGTGCGCGATGGTATCCGTCACGGACTGGTAAACCGAGGCATATTCCCCGTTTTCTGTGTCTGCGCAGGTCGCGACATGGGCATCCGCCGTCTGATGGAATTCTTGGGAAACGTCGTTCCGTTCGTGACCGACATGCCCAAATTCCACAATGTGGCCGGCGAAGAAGTCAATCCCGACCCCAACGGTCCAACCAGCCTTTATTTCTTCAAGACCTCGGTCGAACCCCATATCGGTGAAGTATCGTATTTCAAAGTGATGTCCGGTAAAGTGCACGAAGGCGACGATTTGCTGAATGCAAACCGCGGCTCAAAGGAACGCATCGCCCAACTGTTCGCTACGGCAGGCTCCACCCGCATACCTGTTGAACAACTGGTAGCCGGCGATATAGGCGCCACTGTAAAATTGAAAGATGTTAAAACCGGAAACACACTGAACGGCAAGGGTTCTGAAAGTACCTTCGACTTCATCAAATATCCGGCCTCCAAATACCGTCGTGCCATTAAACCGGTGAACGAAGCCGACATCGAAAAAATGATGGTCATCCTTAACCGCATGCGTGAAGAAGATCCAACTTGGGTGGTTGAGCAGTCCAAAGAACTCAAACAGACCATCGTACACGGTCAGGGTGAATTCCACCTCCGCACCCTCAAATGGAGAATGGAAAACAACGACAAAACGCCCATCCAGTTCATTGAACCCCGCATCCCATATCGTGAAACCATAACCAAACAGGCTAGGGCCGATTATCGTCACCGTAAGCAATCTGGTGGCTCCGGTCAATTCGGAGAGGTCCATTTGATCATAGAACCCTTTGTGGAAGGCATGCCCATGCCCGAAATCTACAAATTCGGTGGTCAGGAATTCAAGATTTCTGCCCGCGACGTACAGGAAATCCAACTGGACTGGGGTGGTAAACTCGTTTTCGTGAACAGTGTCGTCGGTGGTGCCATCGACACCCGCTTCCTTCCTGCTATTTTAAAAGGTATCATGGCCCGCATGGAACAAGGTCCGTTGACCGGTTCCTATGCCCGTGACGTTCGCGTCATCATTTACGACGGCAAGATGCACCCGGTTGATTCCAATGAAATTTCCTTTATGCTGGCCGGCCGCAACGCCTTCAGCGAAGCCTTCAAGAATGCCGGTCCTAAGATTTTGGAACCCATCTACGACGTGGAAGTCTTTGTTCCTGGCGACCGCATGGGTGATGTCATGGGTGACCTGCAGGGTCGCCGCGCCATCATCATGGGCATGAGCAGCGAAAAGGGCTACGAAAAGCTTTCTGCCAGAGTGCCTTTGAAAGAAATGGCCAGCTACTCCACCGCCTTAAGTTCGCTCACCGGTGGCCGTGCTTCTTTTGGCATGAAGTTCTACGCCTACGAGTTGGTGCCTGCCGATGTTCAGGACAAATTGCTCAAGGAATACGAAGCCCAGCAACAGGAAAAAGAGTAAGTTCCTTCCTAAGCATAATGAAAAGGTCGCCTCCAAGTTGGGGCGACCTTTTTTTAGATTCTAGCTTTACGGATCCGCGTTGTTTCGTTATACGGAAGCAGAATGGGTATTTTTTCCTCGATGGTCGAACTCGTGTCAAGCCCCAACGCCTTCACGTCGTTGCTGCTGATTCCCCGAATGATGTTGTGCAGATTCATGACGAAGCCTTCCCATCCACGGAGTTTATAATCCACTGTCAGAACCCTATCCAGATTGACAAACAGGAAATTGGAGGTGATGTCGTATTTCTGCAACGATTTAAAAGGACTTTGAAGGTTGAATTCCTTATGATTGACAAGATCTTCAATTACCTCCCGGAAATACAAATTGATCCGTCGTTCAATTTTAAAACCAAGTTTGAAGTCGATTTTAATCAAGGTCCCTGGAATAATTTGATTTACAGTATATTCGAATGTATAAGGCGCCTCATCATTATCGATGTGCAACAAAAAGTACGTATTGGCTCTTTTGGGATGTTTCCTGAAAATGGAGTAAATAATCTTTGATTCAATCTCCATAGGGCTGTCCGCTTTCGTAATATACACCAGATTGGCACTGAGGTATGGAATGCTGGCGTCGTTTTTCAAATCCCTAAAATAATTCAGGTATTTATCCAGATTAGTGAATGTAATGTATCGATTCTTGATTTTACGGCCATAATACCATCCGTACATGAGAATGAAAAAGCCAAAAGCCAATATGATGGTAAACCAACCACCGTGCATGAATTTATTCAGATTGGCAGTCAGAAAAACACTTTCGATGGTCAGATAGGTTCCTACAACAAGGAAACGGAACACATTCCCAATGCCCTTGGAGGGTAACCAGGCTGAAAGCAGTGAGGTGGTCATCAACATCGTGATGGTGATGGAAAGTCCATATGCGGCTTCCATTTTGGAGGAATCCTTGAAAAAGAGGACGACAAAGCAGCAAGCAGCCCACAAAAACCAGTTTACCAAGGGTATATACACCTGTCCGATAATAATCGAGGGATAGTTGACTTTGAACTTTGGCCAGAAATTGAGTGAAATGG